>Ga0105162_1000659_pt1 | contig 21734 bp, 19 predicted proteins | sample JNZ201metaG_FD_81532 | JGI IMG/M metagenome (GOLD analysis project Ga0105162, IMG submission 81532) | Hot spring microbial communities from Jinze hot spring, China to study Microbial Dark Matter (Phase II) - JNZ 20120812A | ecosystem: Environmental > Aquatic > Thermal springs > Hot (42-90C) >...
AATTGAATCAGATACTGAACATCATTTGTCCTGAGGAACTCACCTAATCCTTTAAGCAGAGCCCACAAAAACAAAATCACCACAGTTGCTTGAATCATTCTCCACAACTTAGGGCTTCTTAGGTAGAAATAGTAAAAAATATTGTAGGCAGATAGAATTAGTGCAGCAATTGTTATGAGATCAATACTATTGACTATTAGAATACCCGAAAGTAATCCAAACCTACTTAGCCAGAACTCTGGTTGTTCACTGATGGAAGGAGCGTTAGGTAGAAATCTCGTAATGTATGATACTACCTCTCCAACCCCGAAGCTGAGTGATGATATGATGAGGATAATAGCTGCTACGCTTGTAAAAACCCTTATTTGACTCACCAGGGGCTTCTCGGTAAATCCATATAATCTTTTTGAAAATGATAAGACAGCTGTATCAATTCCAAATCCCCTAATTAAGAAAATAAGCCCGAGTATCGATAATATTATAGGAAGATTTAGCAGGTTAAATGAGTAGAGAATTCCAATTATAAATAAGAAAATGCCAGGTATTCCCAAGAAGTATTTTGCATATTCAACATCTAGGATTGCCATTTTGAGATATCTTCCTAATAAAAGCCATGTCTGTTCGACTGATTGACTTTGCTTGACGACTATAGTTTTCACTGAGTCAACTCTTATCCTTGAAGTAACTATAGAAAGGATGGATTGAGACAATGGTCCATCAGTTATAACAATACATCTATCAGCTGGAAAACGTGAAAGTACAGCGTCAATTTCTCTTCCAATCTTTATATCTGATTCTAGTCCACCTCCTTTTCTGCCTGTTATTGTCGCTATTTCCACCTCATTCGCCATGTTTTTTAGTAATTCATCATAAAGACTTATAGCGGCGAACATTGCATTTGCATCAGCGTCCTCAGGATCTGCCATAATCAATCTAAGTGCAGCGTCATAATTCTCAGCACGAGTAATCACAGGTGATTTTACTCCTGCTTTATGTCCCAGGTCATCGTCCTCGTCGATAACCAATAGGAGGAGACGCTCGGCCTCTGAGTTGCTCATCAGTGATTACAATTAAATCTATAGCATTGTCTCCTTATATCTCTAAACTAGAATCTTTTTAAAATATTAAGACTTAAACAGGTCTGGATTGTCCTCCAGAAGAATCTTCAGTTCTTCGAACTCTATCTTCTCGCCTTTTGATAGTTTGGCCATTACCTCTTTCTTCTTCTTTTCCTTTAGCTCGTTTAATTTTCTCTTAGCTAATTCTTCCCTACTTCCGCGTAGAATTCTCTGAATCTCATAAAGCCTTGAAGCAGCTAGGATTCGTTGAGCCTCCAGCCTATCCCTGTTTTCACGCATCTGTAGGAACTTGGCATGAAGCTCATCTGCTTTTTTCTTGTATTCATTATATTCGTTGTTAAGATTATCCATTTCTTTTGAGACTTCTCCATGTCTCTTTTGTAGATCTTCAAGTATGGATCTCTTCTCATCTAACTCTTTTTTCAAAGCGTCTATTGCTGGGGATAACCCAGTAAGATGTTCATGAATCTTTAATGCTTTTTCATATTCAAGGAGCAGCGCCTCTAACCTGGAGGCTTCTTCAAATAGGCGTCGTTCCTCTTCTCTCTTAATGCGATGAGATGCAAGATAAAGGTCTATCTCGTCTAACCGTTTTTTTATTGTATTAATATCTGAAGGAAGCCTTAATCCTTTAAGCTCGCCTCTGAGAGTTTTTATTTCTATAACATGGTTTAAAAGCTTCTGTCTCAGTTCTCTCGTAGTTCTCCTCAGCTCTTTAATCCTTTCTGCCAATACAGCTTTTTCCTGCTTAAGTGACTGTACTTTTAATTTTATCTCCTTCATCTTATTATGGAATTGATCTCGCTCTTTAGCATATTGAGCCGCCATTTCGGCTGCTTCTTTTATTTTTTCGTCTAAATTTCTTATTTCGTTTCTAAGCTCATAAATCGTTTGCTCTAATGCCTCGTCGTGATAGTAGTTGCTCATCTCATCTCATCTTCTCCTTCTCCTAATATTCTAGTTGTTACTAGATGTAGCTCGCTCATTCCTTGGAGTGTTTTTGCCGAAACCATTACACATGGGAATGACTGGCCAATCTCGTATACAAGCCTAGCAACTTCCCTCGTTATGAGCATCTGGACACCCCGGCCCTTGTTCTCCACTTCTACTTCAAACGCCTCCTCCGACGATATCCAACGTGAAATTCTCCTCAAATATTTTTTGGGGACTATGTCAATTTTTGATACAACAAGAACAGTAGGGAGGGAAAATGATAAATAAACAGAAGTAGCTAAAAACAAGGTTGATGCAAAATTTTTAGTAGTTAACGCTAAAGTAGGATCAACTAAGTAAATCAGGGCAGACCTATCAATCGATAGTTCTTTTGCTATTATTTTTCCCTCCTTTCGGAATGCAAATAATTCAAGCTGTCCAGGAGTATCTATTAATGCATAATCTAGATCTAGCTCTTTTAACTGATCTGATATGAGCTCAATATTTTTGGCTACTTCACGCACAGATGCGATAAGTGCAGCATTAGGTCCAAGTCCCCGAGTCGCCATTATTCGCTCATAGTCAACAATATCTCTGACGTCGATGTCAGGTTCGTATGGAAGCGAAATGGCTGCTGGATCCAGATTAACTGTGGCTACAGTCTGTTCATTATCCTTTAGCCACTCGCTAAAGCTGGCTGTGAATGTCGATTTTCCAGACCCAGCCGTCCCTACAATAAAAATAGTCCTCAAGATCTCTATTACTTAGCCCAATACGACGCTATATATTTATCCTCAATCACCCATAAGCATTTGAGTTAATAATGTAAATTCTTAATTTTTGTCCCTACAAATCAATATTTTCTACTGAATGCTTGCGCGATGCTTAAAGCATAGAACATTATCCTCGAAATTAGCTCATCTATTTTTGGGCAAGTGCCAATATCTCAATTTCTTAAGACAACTGGAGAAAACGATAAAGCACCCATTCAATCATTTCACGAACATCAAAACATGCAAACAGATTCTAAGAAATTTGATTAGCAAGGTTCTATTGTTGCCGGAGGTTTGGAGGTTACAGCGTATGTGACCATTACTACTTCGTCAATCTCGTTAGTAATTCTTCTAGAAATTAAATCAAGTAAGTCCGGATTAAGTGGATACCAATCTGCCGTCATGGCATCTTCACTTGTTACCATCCTAATTACTACGATGTATCCCTCCTTCCTAGCGTCGCCCTTTACACCTATCCATTTACTGTCAGTAACAACTACAAAAGCTTGCCAAACTTTATCGTAAAGATTAGCTTTACGGATCTCTTCCTCAAGTATTGCATTTGCATCTCTACATATTCTGAGCTTTTCAGGTGTTACTTCACCGATTATCCTTACTGCCAGGCCAGGACCTGGAAATGGATGTCTCTCAACGATGCTTGCTGGAACGCCAAGCTGGACTGCTACTTCTCTTACTTCGTCTTTATATAGGTCCCTCAAGGGCTCAATCAGGACAAGTTTGAGTCCTGACGGTAGTCCCGCCACATTATGGTGACTTTTTATCAGATCTGTACCTCTTCCCGTAGCGCCGCTTTCTACTCTGTCTGGATAAATCGTTCCTTGGGCAAGAAATTTCACACCACTTATTTTTCGCGCCACATCCTCAAATAATCTAATAAATATTTCGCCAATGATTTTACGCTTTTGCTCTGGGTCGTGCACTCCTTTTAATTTGCTCAAAAATAAGTTGCTTGCATCTATGAAATGTACATTCTGGATGTTTAGGTTTTTTAGTGTGTTTAAGACCTCCTCTACTTCTCCTTTTCTTAGTAATCCATGGTCTATGAAGACGACATGTAACCTATTGCCTATGGCTTTATTAAGAATTGTTGCTGTAGTAATTGAGTCTATACCTCCACTTACGCCACAAATCACTTTGTCCTCAGGACCAACAATCGAATTAATTTCCTTCATCATTTCTTCAATTCTGTTCATCGGTTTCCAAACATCCTTGAATCCAGCTATATTTCTTAGAAAATTTTTAAGAATAAGTAAGCCATTTTCTGTATGTTTGACCTCTGGGTGGAATTGGATAGAATATATTTTTTGTTGGTCATTTTCTATACTTGCAATGAATCCATTATGCGTTTCTGATGTTATTGTAAAGCCGGGCGGAGGTTTTTCGATAATATCTCCATGGCTCATCCATACTCTAAATGACTCAGGCAAATCTTGGAATAACTTCGATCTTGCTTTAATTCTTATCAAAACTCGTCCGTATTCTGCTTTTTCAGACCGTTTAACTTCTCCTCCCATCAACTTGGCTATGAGTTGATGACCATAGCAAATTCCGAGCAACGGAATATTAAGTTGTAGTAAATCTAGATCTATGCTTGGGGCATCGTCTTGGTATACACTTTTAGGTCCTCCTGAGAATATAATAGCTTTGACGTTTTCCAGTGATTGTATGTCTATCGCTTTGATTTCATTACTTACTATTTCTGAATATACGCCCAGTTCTCTGCATCTTCTAGCGATTAGATGAGTATACTGTCCGCCAAAGTCAATTATAATCACCTTCTCGCCAGAATACATATTCCTATTCCTACTAAGATTTGTTGTGCATAGACCTATAAAACCTATTTTTTGGCCTGCCCCTCTTCCATCCATGCGAAAAATTATTCTTATAGCATTTCATTAAATATACCCTGAAGAGTGTATTTAGGGGCCGTGGTCTAGAGGCTATGACGCCGCCCTTACACGGCGGAGGTCGCCGGTTCGAATCCGGCCGGCCCCATACATAGTCAATTTTACTTATATTCTTCCCTCAGATAGGGAATTATTCTTTCAGCGTATATCCTGAATACTCTTTCCTGATCTCTACTCAAGTTACAGATTATTATGCTTGTTGCTCCTGCCTTCAAGAATTTTTCTATTTTGTCGATGCACTCTTCAGGAGTGCCGATAACTGACACATCCTCTACGGCGTGTCTCGGTATAGATTCAGATATCTCCCTTATCTTTTTCATTATATTCGGATTAGTGGGATCAAGATGCTGAAGAGATAATTCTTGAGGAATAGAGATCCCTGTCAATTCTTTCAAGACTTCTCTTTGCTGTATTAGCATTGACTTAATAATCGGCTCAACATTTCTATATGCATCTTCCCGGTCAGATGAGATATCAGTATAAACTGTAACAGCAACATCAATCTCTTCTAATGTCTTATTATTCAATTTGGCTCCTCTCGCTACGTCAGTTATGTGTCTAGCGAGTGTAGAGGGAGATTCGACGGCTACTGGCGCCCAACCATTAGCCACCGCTCCAGCCAGTTCACGGGTTTTGGGACCTGCAGCACCGATATAGATTGGTGGGTGAGGTGATTGAAACGGTCTAATCTGTAGATAAGCATTTCTAAGACTAAAAATCTCGCCATTATAATCTGCGGGTTTTTCAGGCGTAGACGTCCAAAGCAACTTGATTACTTCTACAGCTTCTTTTAAACGTTGGAATGGTCTTTTATACTCAATACCGAATGGTACTAGATTCATAGCTTCACCTGCCCCTATTCCTAAGGCTGTTCTTCCTCCTGTTATCTGGTCTAAAGTAGCTATAGACTGGGCGATCTCGACAGGGTGACGCCTAAATGGGTCGGTTACTGCTGCGGATAAGCGTACATTTTTAGTTAAAACTCCCAAGGCGCTTAACAGTGTGTTGGCATTTGGGTACTGTGCTGAGGGGTTTGGAATGAGGGTGTGGTCACCAATTTTCAGGTGGTTAAAACCTAATGAATCTATTAATTTTGCAAGTCTAAAGAATTCTTGAAGCGTATAATTAGATGTAACTAAATGACATCCAAATTCTCTTAACAAAGTCACATCATTAGATGAACATGGCTAGTTAATATTTTTTATGTATTCTAATGCTTATTGGGAAATATTTCTAATAACTCGTGATTAAAAACTCTTACAATACTCATCAACACTTCTTCTGGATATGTATTGATGTAAAAAAGATGAGAACTGCAATTACAATCGGAAGAACCAAACCTCAATACGGGGATAATTCCTTTTGATTCAATGAATCGTGATATTTTGCATTCATATTTCTTAGATAATTTAAGGATGAGGGCTTTTACCGGGATCGCCTTTCCACTTTCTAGCAGATAGTCAATATGCCATCTTGATTTTTTAATTTTATTGAAGTATCGGTTGACTCTTTTCTCCACGTTTGTTTGTCCTGAACCCACATAAAGATAGTATCCTGCCTTGAAGTGTATATTCCCCAGTCTACCGATATTGATAGATGCATCACTAGGCAGCAATACTACAAGTATGTATATTCCTTTGCTCGAACCGTTACACCTCCGATTTTTAGCTCAATGACTTGAATATTGAATTTTTTGGCTTAGTGAGGTGCCATGTGAAGGGTTATATACCACTTAATGCGTGGTATCCTTACACATGGATAAGAGTCGTAAGTTAAGTAAGAAAGGATGGATAAATCAGACACCAGAAGGAGAGCTTCTATTAGTAAATGAGAATGGAGTTGCATATAGAGTAAATGAATCAATTATTGTGGTGTGGGATGCATTTAATGACAAAACGGTAGACGAAGTGGTAGTGGAAATAGCAAGCCAAATAGATAAGGACCCTGAAGAATTAAGAGAACCAATAGAACAATTAGCTGAAGCTCTCCTTGAAGCAGAACTATTAGCATAAATGTAAAAACCCTTAGTTTTAATTTTCTTTTTTTGTAAAGCATTTGGTCAATGTAAAATATTTTTTATTAAGACATATTGTTAATTTTCTCATATGAATTATCTATATTAGCAATATAACTTATACTTGTAGTTAAACTTCTATTATCATTCTTTCCTTTCTTGCTGTGAATGATAGTAGTACTCGCCGATTGATTTTTGCTGTCGATCTAACCTTGATCCTGGCTTGTTTATTCTCGGCCTATTAGTTATTTGGTCTCGCCTGAACGTAATCCCCAGCTCAGAGAGAAATATGTTAAATCCATCCCGCAAGTCTAACGGTTGGGAGGCGTAACCCTCTATTCCTGGTTTACCTCTGAAGACCATCAACATAGATGCTGAGAAATCAATAATGGATAAGTCATGATCGACAAGAAAGATATATGCATTTTTATCTCTGGCAATTCTTTTGAGCATCCGTGCGACGACGTATCTTTCCTCCACGTCAAGGAAAGCACTAGGCTCGTCAAGTAGATAGATTTCAGCTGGCCTGGATAGTGCTTCTGCTATCGAGACCTTTTGAAGTTCGCCTCCACTGAGCTCATTAACATTTCTTTGATATAGCTTATCCAGCCTTAATGGTTTAATTAATTCAGACTGATATAATTCTGACTCAAATGTTGGACCTGCAGCATTTCTTAAAACCTCCTCTACTGTTGCATCTACTCTTTGAGGATGTTGGGGCTTCAAACTGACGGATTTATACTCTAAACGATTGCCATCATCGTCGACTTCCAGTCCCGCCAGTATCTTAATGAATGTAGTCTTACCTATCCCGTTTGGCCCAAGAATTCCTAATACATTGCCAGGCTCGATGTGCCCCGGCTCAACAAACATTTTAAAGCCATCATAACTTTTTTTAATGGCTGGCCAGTAAAGTCCAGTGACGCCTAACTCCTCTTGTGATTTGGGAATATGTGTCTGAAAAACTATTTTATAATCTCTGAATCTGACGTTTTCTAGTGGGAGATAACCCTCGAGATACGTGTTTATTCCTTCACGCGTACTATAAGGACCAGAGACTACACCATATACTGATGGTTCTCCATAAAAAATAAAAATATTGTCAGAGACATAGTCGAGAACCGTTAAGTCATGGTCACAAACGATAATTCGCTTATTACTTCCAGCAGCTTCACTAATAATTGAAGCTACCTTTGTCCTTTGTTTCACGTCTAAAAAACTCGAAGGTTCATCGAAGATCAAGATATCTGAGCCCTTAATCAATGCTGCTGCAATTGCGAGACGTTGAAGTTCTCCGCCACTGAGTGCCTTGACGTCCCTATTTAATAAATGTGTAAGTTCGAGCTTTTCTACGATCTTATCTACTACTTCTCTGGTTCCAAGCCTATATAATAATTGACCGACACTTCCACTGATTATTTTCGGTATAGAGTCAACTTGCTGTGGCTTAAAACTAATTCTCACCGAGCCACGTGCAAGATTTACAAAGTATTCCTGGATAAGTGATCCTCTAAAATACCGAGCGGCTTCTTCCCAGTTTACTTCTTCTCCAATCTTACCAAGATTCGGCTTGAGCTGTCCAGCAAGTATGCTGAGCGCGGTACTTTTGCCTATTCCGTTCCTCCCAATGATGCCCGTCACTTTGCCTTTCTCGGCAAATGGTAATCTGTAGAGTCTAAAGGAATTGACTCCGTATTGATGAATTATATCTGTCTCGAGTTCTCGTGGCAAGTTAACAATTGATATCACTTCAAAGGGACATTTTGATACGCAGATTCCACAACCAATACAAAGCGATTCATTAATAGTCGGAAAACTGTTTTCTGATATTTTGATAGCCTCAATTCCATTTTTGACCGGAGGGCAGAAATTAACGCACGGAATACCGCATTTTTCTGGTTGACACCTATCTAAGTCTAATACTGCGACTCTAATCACTAACCATCACCAGTAAGTTGGATGGAGTCTCCATATACCATAGGCTATCATTCAGCTGATAATGCATTTATAATTCACCAATTTATAAGGTTCCCTTATATTGCCAAAATAATGTATTTAGGAATGCCTGTTTGGAAAGTATTTAATATTAATTAATCAAGAGAAGAACTGAATAATGAGAAATGGTTCTAACTGCTAAGATATTCGAGGTCAGGTCCGAAACAACCATAGGGTCGATAGCAGCAAAGCTAAACGGATTAAGATTAGTCGAGACGATAACCGAGGATAACTCCCAGTTTGAGTTGATCACAGATGTGCATGACTTATCTGCAGGCAAAGATTTTGTAACTGCAGTATTTAGTCGGGATAGGCTTATCAAGATCAAGCAGAGGGGAAAAGTTCTGCCCATAATCAAGACGATAGAAGCGGTAATAGATTTTAGAAAAAGGGGAGAGAAAATCTTTCTTACTGTTGCTCAAGAAAAATATTTTGCTAACTCTGTCGCCACTACTCTCAGCAATGCTCTGTTCCTAAATTATAAGAGCATTACTGAATCTAACATTCCTTCTGAGAATATGCAGAAGATACATGAATCTAATCCTGATGGAACTAAACTTATATGGTTTGATCAGGTCGATATTCCAGGCGTTGCCAAGCTAGCACTTGCCGGCCCCTCATTGAGAGATACATCACTTTACGAGGAATACCTAAAGCACGGCAAGATATGGTATATCGTATTTACTACACGGGAAGGGGGCAGAATATTTGGTTTAACAAGAAACGGCGTAGTTACCTGCTTTACACCACTAGAAGAGAGGGATTTCTTAGACTATATATACACTGAAATCTTCCCATTAATCTCGTGAATAAGAAAATCATTTAGCAATTATGCTTAAATTTATCAGGGGATCAAGTTATTTATGAGGAGTTGGGCCCGTAGCTCAGCCTGGCGGAGCGGCCGGCTCATAACCGGTAGGTCGTGGGTTCGAATCCCACCGGGCCCAATTAATACTTTTACTCTTTTTAAAATCATGACTTTATAACTCCGATTAATCTATTGCTCTTGGGTACAGATTGGATGGAGTTTGCGGTAGTACATACATTAAAGAAAGGTAATAGTGGAATGATGGCGGAAGCAATATGTAATCTGATTAAGCAACATGGTTATCCATATAAATGTTTTAGCCTGGAAGACGTGCTTAATGGCTCTCAAATTTCTTGTGATATCCTAATAGTGCTCGGAGGTGACGGGACAATACTAACATCTATCCATAATTTAGAGGACCCAGAAACACCCATATTCGGCATATCTTATGGAAGAGGAGGGTACCTTGCAGAGGGGAAACCAGAAAACGCAATAGAATGTGTTAAAAAGATACTGTCTGGTGAATATCACTTGGAAAGACATATTCGGCTAGAAGTAAAGCTGAATGACGTTAAAATTGGGGATGCAATAAACGAGATCTATATATCTAATGTTTTACCAGGAAAAGTGATCGAGTATACAATAATTATTGATAATAACAAGCTGGCGACAAATGTTGGTGATGGCATAATAATTTCTACTCCTTTAGGGTCAACAGCATATAACTTATCAAATCTCGGACCAGCAGTAGACGATTTGATTGATTGCATCATAATTAATCCCGTATTATCTCTCTCATATGTTCCTCCGATTATTATTCCAGCAAGTAGAAAGATCTCATTATTAATTCCTAAGATAGACTCTTCATTACTAATAGACGGCTACATAAGACGTACATCTCCCGACTCATTTGTTGAAATTGCTAAGTCACAGGTCTATACAGTATTTGTTAGAGTTACTGGTGAAAGTTGGTTTGTCCAGCGACTTAGAAAACGCTTACATTGGTAAATATAAGAAGGCTTATGTCCTCGATGCTTCGGCATTTATGGTAGGTGGAGTCGAATTTCATCCCGAGATTTCTTATACAACAGATTCCGTAGTCCGCGAGGTAAAAGCAAACATTATACAAAAAGCTAGAGTTGAAGGGTTAATCGCTTCGAAAGTTCTAAAAGTATGTTCTCCAGACGATAAATTCATCGATTTGATTAAGAAAAAATCGATTGAATTAGGAGAAGAAACGAGCTTGTCTGATACAGATGTGGAAGTATTGGCATTAGCATTAGAATTATCAAGTAAAGGACTTGAAGTAACTCTTATCACTGATGATTATTCTGTTCAGAATATAGCTGGCTCCATTGGATTAAAATGGATGGGCATTAAATACGCAGGAATAAGCAGATTAATCCGATGGAAAATGGCATGTGAAATATGCGGATATGAGACTTATGGTACGGAATCTAAAGCATGCCCTAGATGTGGGGTAAAAATGAAGAGGAGACCCATAATTAAAAAATTAAAATCCTAAAATATCGCACTTCACGAATACCAAGTTGATATCAGGTTGACGAAAAAAGTAGTAGTGATTAAAGGAGACGGTGTTGGCCCAGAACTCACGGAAGCTGCCCTATCAGTTATTGAGGCAGTAAAGCCAGACATAGAGATAATTGTCAGAGATGCAGGATATGAATGGTGGGTCTCAGCCGGAAAGCCAAAAGTACCTACTCTTATTCCTGAAGAAACTTGGAATGAAATTATTAATAGTGACGCCTGCTTAAAGGCTCCTACGACGACTCCTCCTGATCCAGATGCACCAAGTAGTGTGGCAATCAATATCAGGAGAAGAATGGATTTGTATGCAAACCTAAGACCTATAAAAACTTTTAAGGGTAGAGAAGGACCATTTGGACAAGTAGATTTCCTGTGTGTTAGAGAAGCCACAGAAGGGCTGTACATAGGTGCAGAATCAATGATTGATTATGATACAGGTATTGCAATTCGAAAAATAAGTAAGAAAGGCTCGACGAGAATTGCAAAAATTGCATTCGAGCAAGCAAGATTGAGAGGGTTCAATAAAGTAATAGCAATTACGAAGAGGAACGTTCTAAGACTAACTGATAGCATATTTTGGAGTTCAGTATGTGAAGTAGCTAAGAATTACCCAGGAATTGAAGTCGAGGAATACTTCATAGATAATATGGCCCAGCAACTTGTAAAAAACCCACAGAGATTTAATCAGTCCGTACTACTTAGCACTAATCTCTTCATGGACATAATTTCCGAATTAGCGTCAGCGCTTGTTGGAAATATTGGGTTAATATATTCTGCAAATATTGGAGACAATTATGCCATGTTCGAGCCAGCTCATGGAAGTGCACCGAAGTATAAGGGTCAGTATAAAGTTAATCCCACCGCGATGATATTATCAGCCGCCTGGATGCTAGACTATTTAGGATTCAGAAAAAATTCAATATCCATATTCAAGGCGACTGAGCAAGTCATCCAAGAAGGAAAATCAGTGACTTATGATTTAGGTGGAACGGCAAGTACAATTGAGATGGCAAAAGCGATAGCTAATCTATCTGCTAAATACTTAGACGAGTCTTAATCTTTTAGAAAATAGAGATAATAATTTATCCAGTCTGTTGTCTTCCTCTAGAATTTGCATCCAATCAATTTCTTCATTGATATATTCTCCTCTAATTCCATTAAGTAACAAATTAACAGACTCTTCGATCGTTTTGTTGCTTACGTTTATCTGCAGAGTCTTTTCTGATCCAAATTTTTTAAGCATCTCAAAATAAACAATTCCTAAAAATTCCGCTTCAGCATTTTCTAAGACTTTCTCCTCTGGATATCCTCTGCTCGTCAAAGTAGCTATAATGCTGAAGGGGTCGCGTCTAAGCACAAAGATTCTCTCAACGTTAACTCCTCTGGGTTTAAACGCTATATGAGTTGCAATCAATGAGTCTTCGGCTAATTTTCGAATTAATTTACCAGCGTATATAGAGAGTGTTCTTCCGTCTATCTCTATCTCGGCATTTAACTGGTTACCTTGAACAATATTTATTAGCTCCATGAACTTCAATCCTGATTTTTGACTTACAAGTTGTCCTAGTGTTGTCTTACCGACGCCAGGGGTCCCAGCTATATAGAATACTCTAGGCATTGCAAGCTAATGTTTATCCGTAACGGTGACTTTTATCTTTGAGATGGCAATCATTGTGGTAGCTCCTACGTGGCTTGAAAAAGAGCTTAACGAGGCAACAGACGTTTTAATCAAGGTCTACGGACTCGAGGTATCAATAGAGAAGATAGATGAAGATAAGGGAAGATATTTCATCGATCAGAAAAGAAACCAAGTAGACGGAATAAAGATGCTGTCTTATCTACGAATATTAAAGGATGCAAATTCACTAAGTGTATGGCTGACTGAATATGATCTCTATATAGAGAATCTTAACTTTTGTTTTGGTCTTGCCTATGGGAATGTAGCAATAGTCTCTACATATCGCCTCCGCGATAGAAAAAAAGATCTATATCTTAGCAGGTTAAGAAAAGAATTATCACATGAAGTTGGTCATCTATTCGGGCTAAGACACTGTAATAACTGGAGATGCGTCATGTATTTCAGCAACACGCTCCTTGATACAGACAGAAAATCTGAGGATTTATGCTCGAAGTGTAGGATGAGTCTAGGTGGAGTTATTAACAGCGTTATTCGTCGATGAAGAACTCGTATCTTTTGATGTCGATGGTTGTGTTGATAGTTCTTTCAATACCTCCTCAACGTATTCACGAGTTATTACGCGTGCCTCGATGAGGTTGACTATTGAGTTTGGCGACGCTACTCCTGTTAATCGCCCGATGCTTCCCTTGATTTGTCGCCACTTCAGATAAGTATTTCCAGTTTTGGAACGATAAATTACTCCCAATATATCCGCGGCCTTAATGAATGTAAGGTCACGAATTTTGGCCAACTCTACTTTACTCGCTGCCTCGACGTAAATCTCCCCTTTTTCAGAGCTTCTCTCGGGAAAAATCGTGGGATCTTTAAGGTAGCCCTTAGGTATAAAAGATAAACATGTATTGTAAATGATAAATCTTCTAAACCTTTCTAACGTTGTTCTGATGTCAATTTCCATGCTGTCTAAACCTGCAATATATATTCGTAATGATAAAATTTAACCATTAATCAAGGATTATTCAGTAATATAGTTATGTATTCTTGACTTGATTGAAAGTGGGAAGTCTATATATGGGCAACCACATACTGAATGCAGGATGGATAGATCGAGCGCTCTTCAGACAGAGGCTGTCACAACTATCGGCACATATATACGTGAAGTCATATTGGAGAACTTCATGTCGCATGAATATTCAAGAATAAAGCTAAAGAGAGGAGTAAATATTATAACTGGACCAAATGGTTCTGGAAAATCCTCCATATTGTTAGGAATAGCTGTGGCACTTGGTCAGACTTACACAGAAAGGGCTGAAAAACTAAGTGATTTAATTCAAAGAGGAAAAGACGTAGCTCGAGTTACCGTCATATTTGATAACTCACCAGTTAATAACAAAAGACCAGTAAAATCAGTAGAGTCCGACTCAATAGCAATAACGAGATATATTAAAAAGTCCGGCGAATACTGGCACTATGTAAATAACAGATTTAGAACAAAGGCAGAAGTTGATCAACTTTTAAAAAACATTGGAATTAATCCTAACAACATGCTTATCATTATGCATCAAAACATGATTGAGAATTTTGCTTCTAGAAATAATATTGAGAAGCTTCAAATGGTCGAAGACGCAGTTGGCATATCGCTACTCAGAGAGAGGATCATTGAGGCGGAAGCTAGACTAAGAATACTAATGTCTGAAGCTAATAATATCAACAAGGTGCTTGCAGAAGCTCAAGCCTCAGTTGAGTATTGGAGATCTGAACTAGAAAAGTTTGTAAGATTAAGAACCCTTGAATCAAAAAGAAAGGACTTAGAGAAAGAATATGTATGGTCGCTAGTGAAGCGAATAGAAGATGAAATAGAAAGAAAAATGAAGATGAAAGAAAAACTACTCAGGGAAGAAGAACAGATAGAATCTGAGATAAAAGTTTTATCACAACAGATTATAAATAAAAAGGAAATAATAAAAGAAAGCATTGAGAACCAGCTTCCAGTAACAGATATCTTAAGACTTATAGATGATATACTCGAAATGGCATCTAACAAAGGAGCAGCGCAGTTAAGGAAAAAACAAATTGAGAAAGAATTAGAAGAAATTTCAAAGGACATAAGTAGATTGAACATAGAACTTGATCAAAATACCAAACAAGCGTTAGAAAAAGGAGAAAGAATCGTCTCAAGTAGGGATCCACATGAAATTCTTGAAGATATCCGTCTAACTACGCTACAAATTGCGTCAATTGGAAATGTATCTTCAGAGGCGGAGAATATGTATTTGATAGCTGATGCTAAATTTAGTGAAATCAGAGCCAGAGCTGAGGAAATATATGAAAATGTAAAGCGATCGATAGAGGAGGTAAATAAGAGAAAAGAAATCTGGAAGAACAAGTTAAGAGAAATAATCTCCAAGGTTGAGCCGACTTTCCAAGAAATTTTAGCTTCCATAGGTGCTAACGGTATGATAATGCTTAAGGACCTAGAGGATCTCTCGACAGCGAGTATCGAGCTTCATGTAGGCTTTAGAGGAAGCGAACCCACTATACTTGATTCACATACACATAGTGGGGGTGAAAGGGTTGTTGCCACTCTTGCATTTCTGCTTGCTCTGCAAAGCCATATGAAATCCTCTTTCCGGGCAGTAGACGAATTTGATGTCCATTTAGATCCTTTGAATAGAGAGATGATGATGAAGATTCTCATCGCAACTGCTAATAGGTATCCGGAAACGCAATATTTACTCATAACGCCTAGTAGAGTTCAAGTCTCTCAAGACATGAATATAATTATTGTGCAGAATATTTCTGGAAGATCATTTGTGATTCATGAGGATGCTGAACAATGATTAAGGAAGTATCAATGGCTAAGCAAGAGCTTATGAAGTTTATCAGCATACTTGATAATATAGCGAATCAACGAATAGAACCATTCACTGTGGATATTAGATCCTTACTAGACAAATTGAGGGCAATCATTGAGAAGCATAAAGATACTGAGACCATTATACTCGACGCTGAGACTCTCTACAGAATCTCAATAGTTTTAGGTGTCCAACAAAAGTGGATAAAGGAGCGTGCAAGTTCATTATTCGTTGATAGTAGTGTAATTTTTGCAAAGGTAATTTCATCTACTTCGGAGGATTTAGTACGAGCATTTTTAGCTGCCTGGAGACCCATAGTGAGAATAATGCAAGTATCAATACCTTTACTTTTAAGAGGATATGAACACTTTATCTCCCTTCCGACTAGAGCTAGCGCGTCTGAATTAGGTTTAGACAGAATGGAATATCCAGATAAGTTTCCATATGAATTTGAAGAAGAAAACATAATGGAAGATAAATTAGATCAAATGCGTAGGGAGCTACAATCTAGGTATCCTGAATGGATTGATTACTGGGAGTTCATCAAAAGCAATGATTTAAGTGTCAAATTTGAAAGAGCATATCTCTTAAGCTTCCTCATAAGTAGAGGAGAAGTAGAGGTAAAAATAAGTCCAATCGATAATAAGATTATGTTAAGAAGTTCTGAAAAGAAAAACGTAGAAGATAGAAAGATATCATTAGTTATTAACATAGGTGATCAGAATGAGTAAAGGCGAAGAAGAGTTAAAGAAACTTGAAAAGAAATTATCTATTGCTTTATCGCTGATGGTAGCGTCTGGACATAGACTTCCAGGCGTCAGGGGATGGGAACTTAGACGGAGATTAGGGAAGAATTATCCAAAACTTATAGAAAGTCTTAATTCAAGGCTTAGAGAAATAGGGCTTCAGGTAAGAATCGTCTATGACCAGAAATCCGAAGAGGGTGACATTGATCGAGCTAGGTTTTACATAGTTTTAGCGGATCCGCTAAACATATCCGACATACCAACACTCGGTTATAGCATTGACGAACTAGCTGTATTATCTGCCACGCTTGCATATTTACTCACTAAGAATGAAAAAGCAAACTATAAAGAAATAGTAGAGATGCTCGAGACAAAATATCAAAAATGGAGAGTAGAGGCAATATTGGAAAGATGGGTTAGGAGGGGATATTTAGTAAAGAATGATGATGGAACAATATCGATCGGTTGGAGGACGAAAGTTGAGGTAGACAAACAAGAATTACTCAAGTCATTTGTTAGCATTACAGGACAAGATAAAACGGACATGAGCTTACGCAATGAAGATTCTGATATCACTACTTGAACAACTCAAGCAGCCTCTTCTTCTCTGCCTCTATTATCAATTCAATTAGTCTGGGGCTAATGTTGGGCTCTTTAGTTAAAATCTCCTCGGCCATTTTAGGTGTTATTTCTCTGCCAGCAAGCACTACTATGGCTGGCTTTCCATATCTTTCAACTAAGTCAGCAGTTTTTTCAAGATCTCTGCTTAATCTTTTTTCTTCGAAAGATGTTGCTTTTCCTTTCTTATTAATAAGAGATTGTAAGTGATAATTTTCTGATTTCAGGACCCCGAGTCTCCGCGAATTGCAGTTCTTGCATTCTGGCCATGCATCTAATTCTCCTATCTCTACTGTCTCTATATATGAGTAGCAGGATGTACAGATTAATTGGACTCTCTCTGAGAATAGCCTTCCTCTAACTGCATTTATTATCACTTTATGTAGTCTCTCAGGTGTAAAAATCTCAAACTCGTAAAGGTACCGATCGATGGTTAGAGATGCCAATGGAGTGGGTTTACCGGAGATAAAAGTCGAAACTGTAATATTTCCATCATCTATCAATTTTAATATCTTTTTTGCGCCATCCCAATCATAGTCTGAAACTAGTGTAAAATGTAAAGCTTCCTTATATGGAGCCGTACCTCTGAGACTTAGTATGATTTGCTGAATATTCACATCTAATAAACTCGCCTCTTTTTCTACTACTCCCATTTTTCTAGCGACATGTATGAGTCTCCTTTTGAAAATATTTGATGTCTCGATTGCATGCTTAACTTGGTCTTCTGTGAAATGCTGCTTAAGCGCTTCTAAAACCATTATATGATCAATATGTTTTGACTTTAATACTATTCTGTAAGGATCAGAAACAACGGTGATTGGTGCTCCAATCTTCTCAGCTAAGTAGACAGACAATATGCGCCCAATTGTTCTATTTATTTTAAGTCCTCCACATAAATGAATTATTAAGAAGTCTCCTGCCTTCTCTATTAAGACTTGCCTATCACTCGGTACAGGTATTCCTAGCTTGAGGTGTGCATCTATTTCCTTTAACCCTCTCGCCATGACGTCGATAGGCACTTCATATTCGGAAGCAAGTATAGATATTGCATCATTCTTGTCGACGCCCTGTTCTAGCATTTCGCAGTATCTACGCCTAATCTCCCCTACCTCCATCGCGACCTCCAATGGTACGGGTATTTCATCACCTACCCATGATGGGACTGCACCTTCGCCATCTGTTGCAGGAGCTACGTATATTCTTTGTCCAGACATGCTAGTTATTATCCAAGCTTTTCCTGCAAGTATGAACTTGGTCCCTACATCGCCATACTCAGCTACAAAGCTTTCATCCAGTATCCCAATAGGTGAACCATTCTCAGCATCCACAACTAAATACTGTCTTTCCTCCGGAATCATTGATAAACTATTAAAGTAATAATCAAATAGTCTCTTTTGGTTAATTGGTCTTGACACTGTCCCTGACTGATCAAGCCTTGCGAGGCCGATACTAACCATAAATGACAAAACTTCTTGAAGCTCATTGACAGTTAACTCTCTGTAGTTGTAGGTTTTTCTCACGAGCTCCATAATCTCGTCAATCATCAAGCGTCCATATTCAAGGAGTAAACCTGCAATTTGATGCTGAAGTACATCTAGACTATTTTTAAGTATTATTGTGGGTTCTAATTTTCCAGCTTTAGCACGCTTAGAAATTACCATTGCCTCAAGGGCGTCATCTGAGTCAATCACTATTATTACTCCTTTCGCCGTTCCTCCAATTTTGTGGCCACTCCTTCCAACTCGCTGTATGATTCTTGTTACTTCCCTCGGTGAGTTATACTGTATGCATAAGTCTACTCGGCCAATATCTATACCCATCTCAAGGCTTGAGGTGCATATTAATCCATGAAGTTGTCCATACTTTAATTCACGTTCCACATGTAGTCGTTTATCACGTGATAATGATCCATGATGAATAGAGACTGGGAACGTCTCCATCCATGCCTTAAATCTATTTGCCAATATCTCTGCGAGTGGTCTCGTATTTGTGAAAATAAGCGTTGACGAATGTGATTCTACAAGCTCTTTAATCACTCTCAATCTTGCTGCAACCTCAGGAGCTACGCCTAAATAATCGGCTAGTTCCCTATCTTGCTCCGTGGAAATAGGAAATAATACCGTAATAATGGTTTCTCGCGGGATTGGGATTATTAAGACTTTACAATCAGCATTTGGACCCACTAGAAATTTACCCACTTCCTCAGCACTACCGACAGTGGCGGATATTCCAATAATTTGAAAGTCATGTTTTGTTATTTTTCTTAACCTTTGTAGCGCTATAGCTAATTGAACTCCTCTCTTATCTGTGGCTAATTCATGGACTTCATCTACGATTATCCACTTAACATTAGCTAGGTATTTTCTCATAATTTTTCCAATAAGTAAAGATTGAAGAGCCTCGGGAGTAATAATCAATATTTGGGGCGGGCTTAATGACTGTGTTCTTCTTTCTCTCTCAGGTGTATCCCCATGTCTTACAGCAACCGTTATATCTAGTCTTTGGCACCACCAATCTATGCGGTCAAGCAAATCTCTATTTAACGCCCTAAGCGGTGTTATGTATAGTGTCGTTATTGGGCGAAGATCACGATTTATTGTCAGCATACTTAAAATAGGGAGCAATGCAGCCTCAGTCTTTCCAGTACCAGTAGGAGTCATTAAAAGAACATTCTCGCCACGCAAAATGTGAGGAATCGCAATTTTTTGTGCATCGGTAAGTTCTTCAAATTTTTCTCTAACTGCCTCGACTACAGGTCTTGAGAGAAGCCCTTCAATGTCTCCTAGCAATTCTAAATATTTTATGTTATTAATTAATTGATAAGTATTTAATGCTGCTTCAAAACAAATTATGTAATGAATGAGTGAAGATTTAAGAGCAGCCTATTCAATTTAAGAATTGGTGTTAATCGGGCGATGAGTGATAAGAGTGTAGGAGCAGTTTTACTAATCGGTTCGATTATAGGGATATTAATCTATGCCTGGTTAATGTTCTTCGCGCCGAATTTTGACATTACTTTATGGGCCATTAGAATTACCTTATTTGCGGGCGTCGGAGCAATATTAACAATACTTGGATGGATCGGCTACACGTTGGTTTCTACTCCTCCACCTGAACCCATAACAGAACTAGAGCAACAAAAAATTGAGACTACTGAAGAAAAGAAATAATAAATTTAAGAATAGTTATCTAGTCTAGCTTAATCCAATTGGATTATTTCACTTTTTTTCCGCAATGAGGACAGAAAGACGCGCCTTCAGGAACGGGTTCTGAACAGTATTTGCAGATCGTGTATATTTCCTCTTCTATTTGGGGGGTCTCGAGACTTATAGATGTTGGAGTTGGCTGTGATGGCTGTTCTGTACTAATTTTTTCTTTAGTTAATGGAATTACTTCCTCAGCTTTTTCCTCTATTTCTTCTTTAGCTTCTTTCTTCTCTTCTCGTACATGTCTTTCTGAATATATACTAATCCCATGTCCAATTAGACCTGCAACTATGAATGCCACAGACAATAGTGTTATATACCCTATTGTAGGCTCTAGCGATAAAACGTTACTTATATATGACATCTCACCCGCAATCGGTGTGTAATACAGTATCAGCCAGCTTAATACACCAATTGTAGAACCAATGGCGGCAGCTACAGCTGAAAGCATAAATGTTCCTCCAATTACTCCGGGAAGTATGGACACCAATATTATTGCAAAAATATCACTTAATGGAATATTAATGTTAATATAAGCCAGGTATCTTGTAAATGCTATTGCTAAAAATGACGTAATTGCACCCATCATTAGCTTAATTGATGAGCGCATTTGGATTTTTCATCCCCCATTTAATAAGTATAAGCCCACTTAAATATCTTTGAGAAATGAAGGACGTATAATTATCAGACACATTATAATGTATTAATTTGAGAATCCTTAAGTATTTGCTTCAAGAGTTGACGTATTACCGTTAATCTAAGTATTGCCGGTGTACCCTCATAAATTTTTGCTACCTGAGAATCTCTTAGAGATCTTTCAATCATTTCATCGATGCTCACTCCTCGTCCTCCGTGGATCTCTATCGCTTTAAGGGCTACGTTCTCAGCTATTTCCGTTGCATAAAGCTTCGCAAGGGCTGCAGCAATTATACCAGACTCCTTTCCCTGCTCCAGTAAATATGCTGCCCAGTATGTTATCAGCCTAGCAGTCACAACAGATTTTAGCATGTCCACGATGGAAAACTGTATTGATTGGAACGAAATTAATGGTTGTTCAAAAGCTTCCCTCTCATGGGTGTAATGAAGACACTTTTCTAACGCTGCCTGTGATATTCCTACTGCTTGTGCCGCTACATATAGCCTACCATAATTATAAGTATTCACCGCAATTTTAAATCCTTCGCCTATTTTTCCGAGAACAGAGTCATCTGGCACCCAAACATCGTTAAGAAACAATTCACATGGCTCAGCTCCTCTCATACCCGTTATTTTTATTTTTCTCCCTACCTCGAGTCCCTTTACTGTTTTTTCTAAAATAAACATCGTCAAGCCTCTCCATCTCGATTCACTTTCTTGAGGCTCACTCGTTCTTGCCAAAATAATGAAGTAATCAGCTTTGTCAGCCAATGTAATAAAGTGCTTTTTACCATTGATTATCCATCCATCTCCCTCTTTTATTGCCTGCGTCTTGATACTAGATATGTCGCTGCCAGCAACAAGCTCAGTAACGCCATGTGCCGCGAATTTTTCTCCACGCGCTATGGCTGGGATGTACTTGGTTTTTTGTTGTTCTGTTCCATAAAGAATCACTGGAA
>Ga0105162_1000660_pt1 | contig 21712 bp, 22 predicted proteins | sample JNZ201metaG_FD_81532 | JGI IMG/M metagenome (GOLD analysis project Ga0105162, IMG submission 81532) | Hot spring microbial communities from Jinze hot spring, China to study Microbial Dark Matter (Phase II) - JNZ 20120812A | ecosystem: Environmental > Aquatic > Thermal springs > Hot (42-90C) >...
GCCATAAGTGCTGAGAATATGCCTGCCACGCCGCCGCCGATTATGGCTAATTCATACAAGCTTCCACCTTGGGCGTGCTTGGGCTGATCAATAATGTCCTTCTCCTCAATATTACTTTTGGCCCACCTTTTAGGCATGCTGCATGATTTATAGATGTGTTCATCATCTGAATTATCAAGTATGGAGAGACTGGTGGACAGTGGAGATGGAGATACTGGTAAAGACGCCCCTAGGCTTGGAGAAGATAGCTGCCGAGCGGGTAAGAGAGCTCGAGGCAGGAGTAGAAGTAGTAGCAAGGCCGCATGGATATGAGGGATTAGTGCTGATTGAGAAGTGCGGCGATAAGTATAGGCTTGCGAGGCTAATAGAGGACGAGGTGCTTGAGGCGGAGAGGGTCATCGCGTTTGAAGAGGTGGTGCCGGCAAGGATTGAGGCAATAATAGATGCGGCCGTGCGGGTGGCGGAGGGAAGAGTCTCACGTGATGAAAGCTTCGCCGTTAGAACTGTTAGGCGTGGCAGACATGAATTTACAAGCGTTGATGTTAATGCGAAGGTTGGAGCCCGCATCGCTGCGAGCATCGGTGCGGCTGTGAATCTCGACTATCCCGACAAGATAGTTCAGGTTGAGATACTTCAAGACAGGGCCGGGATAAGCATTCTTGACGGAAGGGCTGAGTGGAGAAAGATGGATAGGGATAAGAGGTCATCTCTTCCATTCTTCAGCAGGGTCTCGATTGTTCAGATGCCCTACTTGGGTCCTCCCGAAGGTGCGAGGCAGATTGGAGGCAGGATTGGAAGAGCCGTACAGGCATACGAGGTGGACGAGCTGGTAATAGCTCCGAACAAAGCGGTTGATGCGTCGGAGCTTGTCGTTTTTCTTCAGGGCATAGAGGAGGGAATCGAGAGTAGGTATCAGGTCCAGAAGCGTAGCTATTCGAGAACTGCAAGGAGAGTGAAGGTGCTTGTCCAAGACCTTTATCAATTGGTGAGGGAGAGGAGTGGAGAGTCATTGATTGTCTTTGAGCCTGAGGGTGTTGAGATTCGACGCATAGTTAATAAACTCAGGGATATTTTTTCGCGTGGCGGTAGAGTGAATCTTCTATTCGGCTCAAGGGAAGGCATACCTAAGGGAATTTATAGGAGAGCAGACTTGGTGATTGACTTGGCACCGGAGATAACGCTGCCGACAGAGCTCGCAGCTCCCGCAGCCCTAGCAGAGATATACACCGTCTTGAGTATGGAGACGCAGGATTGATTATTACGTTTTCCCTTCTTGCTCAGGCTTAAACTCTGTTCTAACTACTTCGTAGATTTTTCGAATAGTTGTTGACGGTATTCTTCTTCCACCTACCTTTACGTCTTTTAGCCTCGACTCTATTATTGTGAGTGGATTGTTGTTGAAGAATTCTATGACTTTTCCTAGAGTGCCAAAATGTGTGAGGAGCGTCTTGGCGGTCTTGTGTCCGCATAGCCCCTCGAGGGTGTAGAGTGCCTGTTCCTCTGCACTCATCTCTTTTCCACTTACTCTTAATGGATATTCCTTAAGCTCCTTTTCTTCTCCTAGTTTTTTATGCTTCCATGCGAGGTAGGTCAGTGTCGCCCTGGTGTCTGGGGTCGGGATTATTGGTATTCCCCACTCCATGACTATTCTATCGATCAATGCTAGGACTGATGTCTCGTTCCACTTGCTCTTCCTATATAGTCCCAGATAGCCCTCCAGGATTAGGATCTTCTCTCCCTCAAATGTCCTCAGTAGTGATAATTGGTCCCAGAGTCTGCCTTTTAGGCTGTTCAGGAAGTCAAATACTCTTTTTCTCTCGATTAAGGCCTGTCCGGACTGCCCAGTAATCAAGTAATCTCCAGCGTCTAGTGGTCTTATGGCTACCTCTGTGATTTTTCTGAGTGACTCAACGAGCTTTTGGCTCTCGGCTGCTTCGTTACTATCAACCACTATCAATTCTGACCTATTGATAGTTATTATGTTGGCTATAAAATTACCATTCAGGAGAAATGGAAGCGCTGATTAATCTTTTTAATAAGGCATTTATAATTATTGGGACAATGAGTAGAGGGTTATTTGGTATATTTATTCATTGTTGGAGGCTGGTGGTGGAATGCATTTATAGGCGGTGAATAGGCGTGGGGCTTACGCTCAGGGAGAGAATAGAGCTCATGAGGCAGGGAATAATTCACCGGAGCATAATACCGGCCCTCGAGTTGCGGGGCTTCCTTCCGGGTACCTGGAGACGCCCAGTATCCCTAGAAGACCTAGAGCTGAGGGATGATACTTGGGCGCCGAATTATTCGCGATTTACTACTTGGGAGACATATGTGAGGGAGCAGCCTCTCCACATATATTTCAACACTTTTTACGGAGACGTATATGAAAGGGCATATAGACACTGCTTTATCGAATACATTATTCCGTGGGTGAATTATGAGTTGGACTCATCATTGGTTGGTGTATTTACTAGGCTTAATCTAAGGGACGGTGGCTACGTGTGGAAGAGTAAGTACATGGTGAGCATCAGCGACCCAGATGAGGCTCTCTCCGAGATAGAGAAACACTACGACGAGCTTCGACTCCTATTGATGAGGGCAGGCATTGTGGAAGGAGGGGCTAAGTCGAAGAGCAAGAAAGCATAGGAGGCACATCGGACAAAATCAAATATATTGACGGAAACTAAAATATACTGTGTTGATTAGTAGACGAGTAATTATTGCACTGTTATTAGTCTTAGTGATTATTGTTGCTGCTGTTCATTTTGTTGCTCCATACATGGGGCCACGTGGAAAGTACTTCTTAGTGGATGTGCATGGTGAACGATTCGTAATTTATGTTACTGATGCAGAGACAATTAGGCTTGCCCTCGAGAACATGGAGGGCAAGAATAACATGTTTCCGATGGGCGAGCTGGCCCGCGGTGATGGAGGCTTCAATAAGCCTTGGAGCTGGCACTTAAAGCCCGAGACCGTTAGGATGGTTGAGGTCAGCATCGAGCTCTGCGACGGCATTCCCAGCTCTGTTGAGAATGAGCTTGAGTATTGGTTGGAGACCGTTAGGAGCTACTGTCCATGGGGAGGAAGAATAATAGCGGCAGCCGACGACCCAAACACATTTAAGCTATCATGACGTGTTACTCAATAATTTTTCTTAAGCTCATGGATGCTAGAATAAACATGACGATGTCAAAGATCATTATCGCTATGATGTCGAGCAAGAGATTAGAGAGGTCTCCGGTTATCAATAGTCCCCTTACGGCGTCGACAACGTAGCTCAGGGGATTAAATGTCGATAGTTCTCTTAGAATCGGCGGCATTAGCTGTATCGGATAGAGAGCATTACTGGCAAAGAAGAGAGGCATTATTATGGCCTGGCCGATACCCATGAATCTTTCACGTGTCTTCATGAAGGATGCGACGAGTATCGATATTGCAGCGAACCCTCCTGACGCAAAGAAAATTATTGTAAAGGCTAAGATAAAGTAGGTAGGACTGGGAATGAACTTCACGCCTATTACAAGAGCTATGGGCAATATTATCAATGCTTGAAATACGGCCCTTACTCCAGAGGACATGGATCTCCCAATAACCATCGAATATCTAGAGGCGGGCGTCACTAGTAGTTTCTTCAGGATGCCTGAGTCACGTTCCCACACCATCATGAGTCCATAAAAAATACTTACGAAGGTTGTTGTCTGAATCATGACGCCGGGGGTTATGAAATCAGTATAAGGCACGCCGCCCGTCGGTATTGCTCTGACGCTACTCATGACCGGGCCATATATGGCTATCCATAGGACTGGCTGTATAGCTCTGAAATAGATCTCGGTTCTGTCATGACGCAGTCTCCTTAATTCCAGCTCCATCATAACCAATATGTTTTTTAAAGCATTCATGATTCTCATCCCCTTCTTATCATCTCTCTTACACGAGTAACCTCACTAAGTCTCCTCTTATCCTCAAGCCGCGTCCCAGCATATTTTAGAAAAACATCGTCTAACGTCGGTTTAGCGATGGAAATCTTCTCAATTGAGGCACCAATATCTCTCAAGGTGTTAAGAAGGCTCGGCAGAGCAATCTCAGCATTCTCTACAACTATACTCAGGCTAGACCCATAAACAAATAAATTCTTCACAAATTCTAGTTTCTTGATCTCTTGAAGTTTTCCTGAATTGTTAGCCCCATCTTTAAGGATAAATGTTATGACGTCTCCTCCTAATGATTGTTTAAGCTCTCTACTTGTCCCCCTCGTAACTATCTTTCCTTGGTTAATTATTGCTATCTTGTCAGCATACATATCGGCTTCATCCATGTAATGTGTATTGAAGAAAATCGTGACGCCGTACTCCTCTTTAAAGACTTTCAGCCGCTCCCAGACGGTCTTCCTAGCCGCGGGATCTAAGCCAATTGTTGGTTCGTCCAAAAACATGACTTTCGGCTTTATGAGCACGGCGCATGCAATTTCGAGCCTCCTTATCATTCCTCCTGAATAAGTCCTGACAAGTTCTTTCTTCACATCGGAGAGACCCATGTTTTCCAACGCTTCATCAATTATCTTCTCTCTCTGATTTCTTGGTATTCCGAATATTTTTGCATAAATCAGTAGGTTCTCATAGCCACTTATATCTGTCCAGACACTTATCTCCTGAGGGACATAACTAATAAGTCTTCTAACTTTTCCCTCATCTCGGACAACGTTATAGCCGAATACGTATGCTTCTCCAGAGGTCGGCCTTAGCTGCGTGGTCAAAATTCTCATAAGCGTGGTCTTGCCAGCACCGTTAGGACCTAACAACGCGAAGGACTCCCCCGCCTCGACAGTTAGGTCAACACCGTCAAGGGCTCTCACTTTTCCATCATAAACTTTAACAAGATTATTGACTTTAACCGCATAATCCATTTAGATCCCTTTGACCAAGTCATCAACTCTCCGCCAAGATAAAAACCCTCTACTGCAGGCTCTTTACTCATTAATTAACCACGGATGAATTTATGATTTGAATCTATAAATAGACAGATGCAACTGTTGAATCTTGACTCAAAATATGCATGGAGACATAAATGCACATAGGATTAGTAGACGGAGATTGCAGATACTTGTGATTGGCTATAATGAGGACAGCTGCACATCTGAGGCTAGGGATGCGGCATACAGAGTTGGTGCGGAGATAGCTAAGAGAGGCGCAATACTCGTGACCGGGGGTCTGGGAGGAGTAATGGAGGCAGCATCGAGAGGAGCATACGAGAACGGAGGAATAACTCTCTCGATAATTCCGCAAAAAGAAATCGATGAGGCAAACCCATACAGCACAGCCGTCGTTGCGACAGGAATTGGACATATGAGAAACTTCATCAATGTATATAGCGCAGACGGAGTCATCGTGGTGGGCGGAGGAGCTGGAACAATAACAGAAATTGCAGCAGCCTACATCGAGGGAAAGCCCATCGTCTCCCTGGTAGGAACAGGCGGAGCCGCAGATACATATGCAGGACAGTACATGGACGACAGAGAAAGAATAAAGATCCATGCAGCTAGGACACCGTCAGAAGCAGTAGAAATGTTGATAAGACTCATAGAGACGAGCAAAAATAAACAGCAACGAATAGAGTAGACCTAAAATGTTTGAGTAGTTCTTCAGGGCTTTAAGACATCATCTGATAAAGTCACATAATTCGTGCCGCCTAGGTGGAAAAGTATTTTGGCTCTATGCGGTAGATATGTCTCGTCAAATACATCAGGCTTAACGTATGAATCCATGACTCTACTAATGATGAATATGTGGTCTCCAGCCTCTACTTCTTTTTCAACTACGCACTCGAGGACTGCTAGTGCTTCCAATACATGTGGGGACTTTATCTTTCTTGACTCCGTGAGTGTAAGACCGCTCATCTTAATTTTATCCTTCTTTTCTTTTCCAGAGATTGTGCCCAGGAAGTTTACCTGCTTGATGTGTTCTTTTGGCATTACGTTGAGCGTGAAGTCTCCAGCATCCCTTAGGACTTCGTATGTGTGTCTGATCGGCGCTATTGATACGCCGACTAGTTGGGGGTTCCTTGATAATGGAGTTATCCATGCTGCGGGCATTACGCCGAGCTCTCCTGAGGGCCTAATAGAGATGATGAGGGAGACGGGTTTAGGATGTAGCAGCCTGTACGCCTCAGATATCTTGACCTGCTTGAACACTCCACTCATCAACACATTCCTACCAAGTCCTAGAATTAAAACATCATTTCTTAATTTTAGTTAATGAAAGCTGTAATAAATCAATCCGGAAAATTTGAGTTATGTTTATGAATATTTATTATCGAAAACTATGTAGATGTAGTAGTTGTTGAGGTAATCTCTGTGATTAGGGCATCTAAATTATCTGCCACGATGTAGGCCCCCTCATCTTTTCCCACCTTTAGGTAGACGAATTTCTCTATTATCTTATAGTCGGATCTATCTATGTTTAGTTTTAAGACGCACGGAACGAGGTACTCTCCCTCACTTTCTAGATAGATTATGAATGTTGCTTTTTCGGGTGTTTCCGCCCTAATGGATAACCATACTGGATTCATGCTTCGCAGCATCGTTATTACGGGTGTTTGGGCTCCCGCCGTCATATTCACTATTCGCTTTATACCTACTACGGCTTGCGGGATATCTTTCTGAGTTGAGACGATTACTATGAGTGTGACGTTATTACCCTTCTTGATCTCACCTTCTATCCTAATCTCTATACTCTCACCCAGTTCAACCGGATAGTATTTCCTGATTAGGTCTAGGTTGGCGTAGGCTGCTGTTCTAACTTCGTCATTTTCTTCATTGTATGCGATTTGTTTCAGAAAGTCTATTACTTCATCTACTTTGTTGCTTCTAATAGCTATATCCGTTAGTATGAAGACAGCTCTTTCTCTAACGTAATTATCTGGATGATTAAGTATTATGTCCTTTAACTCAGGTATACTTTCAGGATCGAGACTATTATGAATTTTCTCTAAGTATTCTATGTTTACTTGTGGTTTTTCCCAAGAGGTTGTAGTTAGAGGAGTTGTGGTTTTCGTGGTAGTCTCCGTAGTGATAGGAGGCGTGATGGTCGTCATAGTAGAAGTGGATTGCTGAGTTATTAGAGGTATAGATAAATAATTCAGTGCTAGAAATATGCCTACAGCGCACAGCAAGACAACCACAATTATTATGACCGCCCTACTCATGAATTCCCACCATTTCACTAATCCTGCATGACTAGCTACCTTTGATAATGTCTATAGAGCAGCATTATATCATCCTCCGAGGGATAGCCTTCTCGTCGCGCTCTGGCAATTAATCCATCGCCTCCATTCATGAACTCGAATATGTCTGGAGCATCGATTACATTATCCATCTCTGTATCGAATATCTTGAATATCATGTCGTCTAGACCAGATATCCTATCGAAGTCCTCAGAGACTGACCATTCAAATGTCCTGGGGTCATCTACTAGGTCGAGGAGGAAAGCCGTTACTCCTCCCTCCTGTAGTAATCCCGGGACATTTCCATCGCATAAGGGTGTTTCATACCACTCAAAATCTGCCGACTCTTGCGAGAGATAATGAGGATCAGATCGATCTGAATGTAAATATAGGAGGAGGTGGGAGAAATATTCAGCAAATCCCTCGAACCAAGCAAATTCTCCGGGATCTAAGCCCGTCGCGCAGAAACATTTATGATGGATCGCCAGTGCCCAATCATTTTCACTTATCTCCTCAGATAAATGATGAGCATACTCATGAAGGATGATCTGATCAACAAATCCAAGATCTCTGTAACCATTGGCCTCTCTAGGCCCCGTTAGATAGATTTCGTCATAGAATGGATTTTCCCAAGCTGGAGCGCCAAAATCGAAGGGTCCCGAGTCTGGATATGCAACACTTACTCTTCCTATTGAATCAGACTCACTTATATCCCTATGCGCATCAGCGTACATTCTTCCTACCAATATTGTCTCGGCTATATTGAAGTAGGCTGATCCCCCTGGGAGAGGTCTTCTCCAACCGCAAATCCAATCTATATATGTCTCTTGGACATAGCCCTCAAAATCTATGTTTTGATTTGCTCCTACCTTTAATTCTCCTAATTCTATGTCGCCCGTATCCGGAATAGTTATGGTATTAATACTATCCCATCCGACATATTCATTACAAGCATCAAAATCTCTTCCCACCCTCACGGCGTAATTCATATTCCCATCTAGGACTTCTTCTCCTCCTATACGGATGCGCAGCTGTCTTCCAACTACTCTCGGAATAAAAGTCGAGAAATATCCGTTACTATCCGTTATAATAACTTGAGATTTGTAGCTATCCGTTATGCTCCTGAAGTATAGTTTCCCAAATCTAAAAGGTTTGAAATCTCTTAAATTAAGTGGGCCTCTATTACGGTCGTTTCCGGTAGGGGCGTCAGCTTCTTGATACAGAATTCTGCCAGTTATTTTTATGAATCCTGGATTTCTCCACTGAAATTCTCTTTCATTATTAGCTTCACCTCGGTACTCTTCTACATTATTATTAAAGTCGGCAAATATTGTTAAATAATATATTGGGGCTCCATCTCTATATTGACTCCAGTCAAAGATGTAGTTAAAAGATTCTTCACTGCTTCTTCCAGGACTTAGCCTAGAGACCTGATCATCAAGAGCAATGTATCCTTGAGGCGTAGGTAGAATTAGCCTCGTAGTACTCCGACCAGCCTCTACGCTTCCCTGATTCTTTATTCTATACTTTATAGTGAAGCCCTCGAGCCAGAGATCCTCTATTACCAAATCAGGATATGGAATGTTACATGATACATGAAACTCAGCCGAAAGATTATTGCCTTCGTTTTTCTCTGTTATCTCTTCAGTACTATCGACGATTACCCGAAGTGAATAGGCCCATACTGTTGGATCGCATGTGAAGCTGATCGGGAATCGAACTTCAACCATCGCTCCTGGATTCAGTGCTCGTATGTTTACTGTATAGGTTTCTACTCCTCTTCCAGGTCCAAGTCCTACTGAAAGCGTAGCAATGCTCTGAGGAGCTGTTGTATCCCCTATGTTTCTTATCCTAGCCCAGACCTCAAACTCTTCTCCACTGTCTAGTCTAGTTCTCGTCCTATCGCTTGGATTTGAAGACCCAATTATCCAGATGTCCTCCACAACTAGGTCAGGACGATCAAGGCATCTCCAAGTTTCCGTTATCACATTATTATACTCATCGAGTTCAGCTATTTCGTCTCCTACATAGGGCTTAGGTGGATCAGCATAGACTCTCACTACGTCATCAGGCTCAGTGCATCTCGTACTAAAATCAAAGTTAGGGAAATAGGCTGTCCTAGTTTCCCCCGGACCTAAAGAGTTCATTCTTACGGAATCAACTTCTGTATTGTCGACATAGAGCTTGACATCGAATGAGCCTGAATCACCAGCTCCTCTGTTTCTGATCTCAAAGAGTACTGCATTTATGAGTCTATATCGGGGGCGTCCGAATGTTCCCCCTGTCTGCTCCTCAACAAGTATCGGTTCATGTCATATACGCTCTAATATTAGGCCGACGCCCTTTACTGCATAAATACAGCTCATCGTCCTGCGATAAACATTGTTATACTCGTCTCGCTCACTTATTTGGTTATTATAATCTGCTACGATTTCTATTAAATCAGAGTCGCCCGTACATCGCCAGTCTACTCCCAGAAAAACCTCATTTCTTTCCTCACCGGGGCTTAGTGGAGGCACTTCATCATACGCGACGGGTATACCATCAATTATGAGCTGAGTAATGGATCTATTCGATGGCTCATTTCCGACATTTTTAATTTTATAATAGAATCCCATATCTTCAACTGTAAGGGCTTGATACCATGCATATGAGATATATAGGTCTGGCTTAGGCGTAAGGGGCGTCGTGGTCTTTGTGGTTTTAATCGTCTTTACTCTTATGGTGCATGCATGCCACTCTGAGGGGCCACATATTTTCTTTCCATCCTTAATTATACAATAAGAGGGCCATATAAGCCATTCTCCCTCTTTATTGAGAGTAATTTCTCCATGAAAGATAACAGATTGTTGACTCTTTAAAGTAACTCCTCGATGCTGTTTATCAACTATCCTTACATCGCCATCTGGAGATTTTGCCGCTGCGAAAACTCCCATATCAGGATCAATTGTTACATAATACTTTCCCACATAGGTAAGTTTAAAACTAATTATCACGGTTCCTCCGACTCCTATCTCTGGGTCGCCTTCCACATAATAATCTGTAAGCATCAAATCATCTCTAACATCTGGTCCTTCAAATTTGCAGAGTGTCTCAGCAGAAACAATTTGAACCGGGAGAATATCAAAAAATATGGCGGCAAGGAGAAGCGTCAATAATAAAGAAGTTAATAAAATCGGTTTAATATGTTTAAAAAAATGGTGTATTAACAATTTTTGCCCACCCTTTATATTTTTTATCTCGTTGAGGATGTATTTAATATTTTTCAATTTATATTGGTGATTTGATAGGTTTTGACGATAGAGGTTGAAGTAGTGTTACGGTAGTGATGAGTTGTCGGTCTCTTTTTAGACGAATTCATAGATGTATAGGTCTGTCTTCTTGTCCTTGTCCCAAGCCCAGCACTTGTATCCATATCCCCTGTCCGAGTCTAGGTTCCAGTCGGCGAAGACTACTCCCAGCCTTTCTTGGGAATTGCTATTCTTGATCATCCAGCATGAGAGGCTGACGGCGTTTCCTATGGTTATTTTCTTAAGTTCCAGTCCCCGCGTCTCTGCGGGTGTCTTGGCGTTGGCGTAGCCGGTCAGCCCATCCTCCTTCAATGGCTCTTGATTGATGAATATGTCTGGAGTCATGTCGGGGCTTCTCTCATAGGTTGTCGGGAGCGTTCCCGGCTCCTCTAGACTAGTCCTTGGGCATTGAAGATTATTGATCTCGCATGAGTGCTTCTGTGGATATCCCTTGAACTCGGTTATGAGGCTGCATTGATAGTTTGTTGTGAGGTTTCTTCCATGGGAGCTTTGGAGCTCGTCGGGCTCTGGGTACAGGAGCCCTGCGAGGACGAGTGTCTGTCTGAACTGTCTATAGAGATTGTATAGTGCCAGCTGGACTCCGTAGAGGATTGCCATGAGCGCCATTATTGGGAGCGATAGCAGAGCAGCAGTTATTGCATCCAGTATCGCGAGTATGGTCTCGAAGGTCCATAGTAACAGTTCACCCAGATACTCGAGCCACTCCTCAAGCGCCTCCGCGAACTCCTCGTAGCACTCCCTCGAGCTCTCAGTCAGGCCGAAGCTAAAGATGTCTGACAGGCTACACATTTCTCTGGAGCTAGGAGGCTTCGGAGGAGGCTCGATGTTCTTTAAAGCCTCGGCTAGTATGTCTAGGGCTCCGCTGAACGGCTCCTCAGGCGGCCTGATGCTTATCCCTCCTAGGATATCGTATATGAACTTGAAGACCTCGTATGTCTTCAGGATGTCTCCCGGCGTGAGGAAGCCGTCGTTCTCCCGGTTAAACCTCAGTGGATGAGGCATATTCTTGTACGTGTTAACAAATGCGTTGTATAGAATTTTTACGATGCTGTCTGGAAGCTTCTCGGGCAGGCTGAGCAGTTCGTGTAGTTTCTCGTTTATGCTCTCTCCGTATTTCTGATGGAATTTCCATGAGTCTATGAAGTTCTCGACGGTGGCGTGTCTCTGTGGGTGTAGTCTGTATGGCCCCCCGACGATCTGGTTGACGAACCCATGCCCGACGACGTCGCAGGCAATGTGTGTGAGGTATCCATACGCGTAGGCAAGCTTAGTCTCGTCGTCCGCAAGGTCTAGAAGGTTCTTGGCGAATCTCCCAGTCCACCTATAGTGAAGCATGTCAAACCAGTACCAGTCCTTCTCACCCTTTCCACTCTGTAGAGGCGGGGTGAATAAGTCGAATAATTCATGGAAGAGTCTCGGGGCGTCGGCCAATCCTGCGAATGAGTCGTAACCCTCTATTACGCCGACGAAGAGTCCAGTAGCCAGGGTTGACTTGAAGAGCTGTGTCGTCTCCTTGATCTCCTCGATGAGGGTCCTAATCATTGAGATAGTGGCGGGCGCGAGGGTCCCGACAGCGTCCATCGTTGCCTCTCCTACAGCATCGATCGCTTCCTTGACCTTGCCTATGGTCGCGTTATAGATCTCTATGACGAATTTCCAGTTTTTGTAAAAATTGTAGAGAGTATTCACGAGCTCGTAGTCAGGCGCCCAGAAGAAGAGGTCAGGCCCGATTGCTCCCAAAACGGCCGCGGTCCTATTTCTATACATGATTTCTCCGGTCTTTCTCTCAGACTCGTTGCTGCTTGTTCTGAGACGGTTGATTACCTCGTCAAGGACAATTACGTGGACTGCTGTTTTAGGCAATTATTCATCCCTCCAAGGCTCCGCTGCGCCCCATAGCAATGACGTGTCGGTCGCGGTCGGGTCCGCCTCTATAGATACTTCTCAGCTCGGCGTCGCTTTCCATTCTGAACCCCCTTGGGTCGAGGATCGGGTCATAGCAGACCCATACCAATACTTCATGCTGTGGAGTGATTCCAGAGAGGTCGAGATCTATTCTCTGGCCTGGGTTAAGTGTAATGATTTTGCGCCAAGTAAGCTTGAAGCTCCTTAATGGATGCTCGATGTATTTTAGACCAGGTATCCTGCTTGGGACCGGCCCTTGATATAGCTCTAGCACCGTGTAGAAAGATGGGGCGTCTCCCTCATTTGTCACGCTGGTCTTGACTTCTTCATAATATGCCTGTCCACCAACCACGAGGTAAGGATAAGCTATACTATCCCAGGCCCTCTCTGGCATTCCAGAAACAGTATAAGTGGAAGTGGCCGAGGAGGTAGTTGTCATGGATGTTTCTGTCTGAGTAGTAGTGAGCTGAGTCGTTAGCGATGGCGTAGTGGTCGTGACCTGGGACGTAGTCGTGATCTGTGTCTCAATTGGTGTCGAGGGGGTCGTCGCTGAAGACTGGCTTGTCGTCAGCTCGGATGTCTTAGTGAGCGTCGTTGTCCGAATCTCGGTTGATGGTCTGACCTGCCCCGAGATGCTCTCTATAAAAGCGATAATCTCGTCTCCGTAGTATCGATAAGCCACGTAGCCCAATCCCAAGAATCCTGAAAGACCAATTAATGCAGCAACAAGGCTCCTCCTACTTTTCTTCTTAGGAACTGGTCGCTGATATGCTGGAGTTAAAGGATTACCACAATAAGGACAATGAGTCCACTGGGGGTCAACTTCTCTCCCACACCTAGAACAATAAACCATAAAGAATAACCTGCATCTACATATTTAAGTGGCGCTATGATATAATAAAATCAAACTAAAAGTCAAAAATTAGTTATAGATTATTAGAGCTATGCTTTTAGCCCCATTATTCAGTCCCCACAACTCTGAGAATTATCATTGTATTGGTGTTCCTTACGCCCTCTGTTTTTCGGATATCCTCGATACACTTGTTTAGCTCGTTGACGCTCTTGACCGCTATGATGGCTATTGCATCATACTCGCCAGTGACTTCGTATACCTCCTCTATGCCCTCCAGTTTTGATAGCTTCTCAGTAACGCTCGGCGTTGAGTATCCAGGACTCACTGAGATCATCGACATGGCTCTGACTCTCTGCCCTAGCTCGACCTTGATGGTAAATTGCTTGATTATTTTGTTCTCTACTAGTTTCTTTACTCTCCTCCTTATGGCGCCCTCTGACAGGCCCAGGGCCTTACCTATCTCTTGATAAGTCATCCTAGAATTCTTTCTTAGAAGCTCGATTATCTTATAGTCAAGCTCATTAGGCTCGTACGACAACTCTGCCATAATTATTTATCAGAAGTTGTATAAAGCTTCATTTTGAATATTTATAGCCTATGTATGAGGCCGAGAATATGAGAATTCCAAATGCATGGGCCACGGTGCACAATATACATATTGAATTAACTAAGAAAACCTCAACATATACTAGGCAAGCCACTCCTAAAATGCCTAGGACAGACCATCCAAAAAGGAGAATCTTGCTCATCCTGCTGAGTAATGAGGATAAAGAAAGGAGAAGCGACACGGTAAACCAAGCAGCTCCATAATACTCCATGGATATTCCTAAGAAGCTTGAGTATGGGCTAAAGAGGATCTCCTCGCACGAAAACAACGAGCCTAACTCACAAAACTCAGGAGGGCTAAGTCTCGCAAGTGAAATATAAACAGAAGTAATTAGTCCAGCTATTGACAGAAAACTGGATAACAAATATATGACTGCGGTTTTTTTACTCATTCTCTAAGCGCCTTTTCAATCTCAGACGCTAAATCCTCATATGTCCGCGCACCAACTATTATGTTTACTATTCTGCCATCCCTTCCAATTATGACAAAAGTAGGCGTACCCCTAACAGAGTATAGACTAAACACCTCTAACCTTTCGTCATACACAGATGTCCATGTAACGTCATGTTCTTGAAGGAACTTAGCAGTCTCCTCCTCAGTTGCGCGAGTATCCTTTCCAGCCACTGTTACAAACATGACACCCCGAGCTGAGTATTGGTCATGTAGTTTCTTGACGGTCGGAGCTACTCTGTCACACACGGAGCACCAAGACATTATGAACTCCATAAATACTACTTTCCCTCTCGTTGAGGAAAGAGTGAACTTCTCATCAGTTAATCCGTCCTTCGTAATTATTCTAAGCGTGAAGTCGGGTGCAGCTTGATAGCTAGTACGCGAAGTCTCGACGGTGGTTGTCTGGGTAGTCGGTACTGTCTGCCCAGGAGGTTGTTGCTGCATCGTCAAGAAAAGAACTACAAATCCAACAAAAATTATGACTGGTAGCAGGGCAAACAGATATGAAAGTTTACTCGTTCTCTCCTTCTTCGAGGTCTTTCTTGACATCAAGTGAAAAATAATTTTATGTGGTTAATAATCGTTTTTTAACCACCTGCAATGATTAGTCCATACTCAGCCTAGGCAAAAGTTATAATTCTTAATCTCTTAGAATAATTAATTAAGAAATATTTCTCGAATAGCTATTTGAGGTGTACATAGTTAGTTGAGGGTTGCCCTTGCATATAGCGGCGGCCTAGACACCACCGTAGCAATCAAATGGCTGCAGGAGAAATACCGAGCAGAAGTCATAACCGTGACTGTAGATGTTGGTCAGGAGGAAGACTTTAGAGAAATCGAGGCGAAGGCCTATGTATCGGGCGCTGCCAAGCACTACTTGATAGATGCCAAGAAGAAGTTCGCCGACGATTATATCTCTCGAGCCATAAAGGCTAATGGTCTCTACGAGGGCGAATATCCACTCTCAACTGCTTTGGCGAGATACCTGATAGCTGAGGAGGTGGTAAATATAGCCCGGAGAGAGGGATGCGACGCCGTCGCGCATGGAAGCACGGGGAAGGGGAACGATCAGTTGAGGTTCGACGCAGCCTTCGCGGCGTTGGCGCCTGAGCTGAGAATAATCGCGCCCGTAAGAGAGTGGAACATGAATAGAGACGAAGAGATAGAATATGCCTTGAAGAACAGGCTTCCAGTAAATCCTAAGAAGAGCAGGTTCAGCATAGATGAGAATATTTGGGGCAGGTCGATCGAGGCCGGCGAGCTTGAGGATCCATGGGTCGAGCCGCCTGAAGATGCCTTCACTATTGTCAGGCCTCTGAGGCAGGCGCCGGACGTGCCTGAGTATCTCGAGATAGGCTTCAGGGACGGGCTTCCAGTGTCACTTAACGGTGAGGAGATGAGTTTGCTCGAGCTCATATCGAGGCTTAACACGATTGGTGGGAAGCATGGATATGGAATAATTGATCATATTGAGGATAGAGTAATAGGGCTGAAGTCGCGGGAGGTCTACGAGGCTCCGGCGGCGCTCATATTGATTAAGTCTCACCTCGACATTGAGAAGCTTTTCCTCGGCAGACGGTTTCTAGCATTCAAGAGGGAGGTGGAGAGGGTCTGGGCGGAGCTTGTATATGGAGGGCTCTGGGAAGACCCCCTGAGAGGAGCAATAGATGCCTTTATCGATGAGTCGCAGAGAGGAATAACCGGCGAGGTCAGGGTAAGGCTCTTCAAGGGCTCGATGAGCATAGTTGGTAGAAGAGCTGAGAAATCCCTTTACTCTAGGGAGTTCATAACTTATTCGAGGGAGGGGCTCTTTGACCAGAGGGCTGGAGAAGGCTTCTCAAAGATCTGGAGCCTAGAGACTAGGCTTAGCAGGCTTAGGGAGCGGTAGGAATTCCTTATTCCTCAGTCTCCTTGACTGTCCATCTCACTTTATCCATAACCATTGTTGGGATAACCTCCTTGATGTAGCAGACCCTACACACGTCCCTATCAGTGTATTGATACTTACAGGACTTGCAGATCATCTTTCCACAGATGCTGCATCTATAGGCAGCGAAGCGGTCTGGATGATAGTAGCAACGATAGAGCTCCTGCGCAGAGGTCTTTACTGTTAGAGAGGATCCGCAGTAAATGCAGAACATCGCCTCGTCAGGCATCCAGGCGCCGCAGGAGCTGCAGGGCTTCAAGCTGTAAATATATTCTCAGCCTCAGATATAAGCGTGCAAATAATCCGGCTTAAAGTAATATATCTGGTCATGTCTTCCTTTTGGCCATTCTTGCCCTGTATTCTGCCTTTGCCTCCTTATCCAGTAGTTCCCTTCTAAGCCAGTATGTCGCACCGATGTAGTGGAATATCAGGACTATGCCCCAGCCGATCAAGGGGAAGAAGAACCAGATGACTTCACGTGTGTATACGAGATTTATTACGACTAGCATTGCATTGACCAGTATGTATGTGATTAGGTGAGCTATGAATCCCCGCTTCGCATCTTCCATCTCCATATCTCTGAATGCTTTCTTATACTCCTCCAAGGTGATCTCTTCAGGCATACGATATAAAGAGTCTGAAAGATGCTTATTTAGTTTATTAGAAATTGGCCCTTCTTCGAGACTATGCGTCTCCTATGGGCCGCTAGAGATGTGAAGACAATGATTAACGTAGCGGCTCCGACATATAGGATAATGTTTCCTACCATGAGTGTTCTTGTCTCTATGATGTATGGGTCGAAGTAGTTGGCTCTCGCAAATGTTTTAATGTCCAGTATAGGTGATAAGGTAACAATGCTGTGCTGATACTCGCCTGGAGAAGTCATAGTCATTTCAGCATCATTAACTAAGACTTCTGCATCAGTGACTGGCGAACCATCTGAAATGTAATTAAGAAGGACACAGATTTTTGCTGAGAATGGCGTCATCGTGTCAATATTGAGCCTATGAGTTAACGAGTCGAAGATTACTTCTACCTTGTTGCTGCTGAAGCTCTTCAGGCCGTAAAGATTATCGATGATTTCTGAAACATAGAACTCGGCCTTCTCTACTACTAATGATGTGGCATCCCTGTTGAGAAGAACTTCGCCTATGAATTTTTCTCCATCATACTCATAGTATGCGGAGTATTCTATGGGGGCTGGCTTGCCGGCCTGAACCCTCGGAGGAGCATGCAACGTTATGATTACCTTATCAAAAATTATTTCAGCTTCGTTAGATTCAAACATAGATAAGCCGTGCTTTTCATCACGTATCCCGCTTACCCGATAGATGTATTTCCCACTCTCGAAATGTGTCAGAGGCTCAGATAAATGCACCTCACCGACAAAAGGCTCGGAGTCATAGGCATATCTCGCATCTATGATGACTTCTGCAGTAGAGCCGACATCTATCCTCGTCTTCGGAGCGCTCAGAACAACTACTACTTTGTCAAAAACTATATCTATCGAGTTGGTCACAAATTTTTTAAGCCCATATAATTCATCGCTTATATCAACGACGGTGTATGTATATTTTCCCACGTTAAACTGCCTTAACGGCTGATTAAATAGCAGGGAGCCTCGGAACTCATTATGATCATATTCATAATAAGCAAGGTAACTAATTTCCGCATAACTACCAACATCAATCCTTTCCCTAATAGGTAAAAGATAAACGACTACCCTGTCAAAAATAATGTCGATCGGCATTGTCGTCATTAAAAATTTCCGTATCAATGCTTTCTCCTCATCTATACGTAGTTCTGCACTCGCATAATCCACATTAACAAATATTTTCCCCACATCATTCTTAGTAATTGTTATGCCGAACCATCCATCACCCTTATTCACGGCTGGCAAACCATTTATCACTACATCGCCAGAATAGACCGGGCTATAGTCATGCGCCCATCTTAGCAGAAAATCAACATTTTGTAACTCCCCAACATCTACCCTTCCAGTTCTCGGCCCACGAGTATCCGTCACCACTATGTATGTATAGAGTATTGTCTGGTTATAGGAAGTGGATAAGTTTCTTAGAGCATCAGTGAAGCGGATTAAAATTTCATGCCAGCCTGGAACTGACGCGTTATAAATTAAGACGAATTTCTCAACCGCCGAATCAAATTTTCCATCGACTGCATATAAGTCTCCAATATATTCAATCGGTGTTATTTTATTTATCGTAACGCTTCTACAATATGGTCGGCGGCAGGGATAGGGAATCAGCCTAACAGTTCCCCCTAATCTTATTAAGTCGTTATCAGTAATCTTTGGGGGCCCATCTTCAATAGTGAGGGACAACTCGTTTTCAAGTATATCTGGATATCCATTATTATTGTCATCAACCCAGCCTATCTGTCGCCGAGTCCCATCTGAGATGCACCAATTATTATTATCCATAATGCATCTTGAGCCATCACTGTCCTGCTCGTATAGATATCCACCATTCTGCGGTGTCTCATCATATTCATCTGTAGCTCCAAAGATATGTCCAGTCTCATGCGCAATGATTCTATCCATCCTCTCTATTCCCCAATTATCATTATCATAAGTAACGACCATGAATGGACCATTCAAATAAGCATAGGCAAATGTCGGAGTATTAACAAACATTCCATCATCGTCCTTCAAACTATCAACAACAAATATCAAGAAGGCCCAATCCGTACCAAGCTCACTTCTTATTTCATTTGCACAGCTTACAGCATGTAGATAATAATTCTCACCGCTCCCACACTTAATACTCGCGAGAACTTCAGGAATCCATAATGACTCATCAGTACTGTTCCTAATAATCGGCTCATAACTCGTATATCCGACAGCCCTATTCACCAAAAACTCCAGCGGAGGCTCATCGTATGGATAATTAGTCACCCACCAGGACAGACCATTCTTCACTTCCCTCATAACAAGATCCATGCGCCACTCGTCCCACCTCTCTATGTCTGGATCCACGCTTCCATTACTCTCAACAAATATCACTAATACACCGACGCGTCCCATCATGTATTCACTAGTCTCCCAGAAACCCGGCCTAGGATCATCTATCTGATTATAGTATTCATCAAATTCTACATGCCCGGATGAAGAAAAATCACTGTACATACGTCTCGCATCATCAATAATAACTGCGGGACGAACATCGGTAAAATTTTCATCATCAAAAGTGCTTAAAGAAAATAGCTGCGCAGACGACAAATAATAGTCTCCTTGCATAATAACACCGCCGCTAAAATTCATCAAAAAACTAACCATTAACGAAATTAACAACACAGGCACAGCCATTATTTTACCAGTAAAATAAGCAATCCACAACTTATATTTTATTCATTAACGTGTCTTTAAACAACTTTGAGATAATTAATTATTTATGTCTGAAGCTACATAAACATGGCTTGATAAATAATATTGTAGAGAATGAAATTGACGATGACTACTAATTATGTACAACCATCACGAGCAGTAAATATATCAGAAGTGTTAAGCAATTTTTCATTTTTTCCTCACTGCTTAACAACTATTAGACGAATTCTCAATACAAATAAACAAAAAATATATACATCCATAAATACTAGAACAACCATGTACTGGATTTTAGTAGTCAAGGATCATAGATCTGCAGATAAGCGAGACATATCAGCATTAGAGGTATTAAACAACCGTGTAAAATACGGATTCTGGAGCATCAGTAGCAAGAATCCATACGTGAAAAAAATAAATCCAGGAGATATCGGAGTATTTCTCGCGACTGGACGAGAGGCTAGGGTCTTTGCGGGCGAATGTACAGTAACTTCCAAGCCCATGCCGCTAGACCTAGCCCATAAGAAACTCCTAGAGGGCTATCCCTCAACACTCTCAGACAGCTACTTCACGATAGATGGAAAACTATGGGAAAAACCAAAAGAAGCCGAAAAAGCAGCAGCCAAACTATCATTCATAAAGAACAAATCCAAATGGTACGCATACTTCCAAGGAACACTAAAACCAATACCACAGACAGACTATGAAGCACTAAAAACACTCTAGGTCAATAAATACGGCTTAACATACAGATCATAAAGCGGAGCCTTCTCCTCCCTCGTCAACTCCCTATACATAGCCGCCTGAGAAACATACGCCACATCAATACTGTCACCAGAACCAATATCACGCCTAATCGCAGCCGCAACAGACTTAAACGCAAGCCTCACAGCATCATCAAGCGACAAATCCGAGCGATACTCACTCTCCAACACACCAAGAGCAACAGGAGAACCAGAACCCGTAGCAACAACCCTCTCCTCAGTCACGCCACCAAAGAAATCAATACTAAACAAATGAGGACCAGAACTATCCACACCACCCAGCAACAACTGAGTCTGAAACGGAAAATACCTATAAGTAAACATAAACGTAGACGCAAGAGCCGCAAGAGCCCTAACCTCCATCCTCCTACCCCAAGTAACCTCATAATGCCTCACATTAGCCCTCAAAATATCAATCATCGACTGCGCATCAGCAACACGACCAGCAATAGTCAAAGCAATATGATCAGCAATCCTATGAAGCTTCCTAGTCTTCCTATGAGCCACAAAAAACCCAGCAGTAGCCCTCGTATCCGTCGCAAACACCACAAAATCACGCCCAACAAACCCAACAGTCGTCGTACCACTCAGCAACACCCGATCCCTAGCACCCAAAAACCCACCATCCATACACCAATACCCAAACTAAAAACAACAAACCAATATTTGAGGATGCACAAAACACAAACACAAAAACCCAAACCTAAAGAAATAAATACCTCCTAATAATAATAATATAACACTTTGAGGTAGAAAGGAATGGGACAGCAACAAGAAGTCAAAAGAAGAGACTTCGTTAAGGTAGCAGCCGGAACAGTAGCAGGCCTAGCAGTAGGAGGAATAGCAGGATACCTCGGCGCACAGGCAGCGGCACCAGCAGTAGGAAAGGCAGCACTTTCAGGAGAGATCCCAATCGGAATACTACATGCAGCACCGATAGAAGTTGGACCAGAGGCGCCCGCCATCGAGATGGCTCAAGAAGACATAAACAACTTCTGCAAACAAGTAGGCATAGACGTCAGATTCAAGTTCCTATCAGAGAACGCCGAAGAATCAGCAACCAAAGCCGTCGAGAGGGCCCAGACACTAAGTGGACAAGGAGTAAAAATAATCGTCGGATCGGAATGGAGCTCTCACTGTAAGGCTGTACTGCCCCTAGCAAACGAGAGAAAAGTAGTACTACTCAGTCAAAGCTCTTCATCTCCAGCCCTATCATTGCCGGGCGACTATCTGTTCAGGCTACAGCCTGATGACACTAGACAGGCGCTCGCAATAAGAAGAATGTCCATAGACCTAGGATTAAAGGCGGTAATTGTTGTCTATGCTAAGGA
>Ga0105162_1000664_pt1 | contig 21652 bp, 19 predicted proteins | sample JNZ201metaG_FD_81532 | JGI IMG/M metagenome (GOLD analysis project Ga0105162, IMG submission 81532) | Hot spring microbial communities from Jinze hot spring, China to study Microbial Dark Matter (Phase II) - JNZ 20120812A | ecosystem: Environmental > Aquatic > Thermal springs > Hot (42-90C) >...
CCAATTGCTTTAATAAATGTCCTTGGAAATCTTATCCCGCTTATCGGGAAGTTTTCAACAGCCCTTTGTGTTTGTGCCCCCCATAATGCCCAGGTTGGAACTTTAACCTCACCAAGTGCGTCTCTTTCAATTCTGAAGTCGGACATTTTTGTTCTCCTCCTTACTTTTTATTTTGTGCTTTTGTAATTAAAATTTTGAAAATAAAATTGAAAAATTCAAATCCTCCGCCGAAGATTAACAGCAACAGAAAAATAAACAACTGAAAACAAAATTCCAGACAGAACAAACCTTAAAATTACATCTTGAATTATCAAACTCACACTATAGCAAAAAAATGCCACCAACAAAGAGAAAACAAAAATAAGCATCATAAATTTTAATGGCAATATTTCAAACAGTCCTATTCCCCCAAGGGCTTTTGAGATAAAAAATAACATAATAAACGCTTCAATATATGTTGAGGCTACAACAGCAATAGCAGGACCTATCAAACCAAAAATTTTGACGAGAATTAATCCAAGAGCTAAGTTGAAAATCAAATCAAAGAATGAAACAAGCATATAAATTTTCTGTTTTCCAAGAGCTGAAAGTATTGAACTATAAACAAGAATTCTTACAGGAAGGAAAAAAAGATAAATTCTAAAAATGCCAACGCTTTCAAGATATTTTTCCGAGAAAAGAATAACGATGAATTCCCTTGAAAAAAATAAAAGAAAAGAAAAAGAAGGAAATATGAAAAGCGAAGTTAAACGCACAACATCTTTTATAAGTTGAATAACATCGGAATTCTTGCCAGCACTATATAATTTGCTTATCTCTGGAAAAATCACCGATGCAAATGAGCTTGTAATTAACGGAACAATTGGCAATTCCTTTGCCCCAATAGTATAAGTTGCGTAAAAATCACCTGAAAAATTATTTGCAATTATATACTTATCAACTTGCCTTGAAATTAGGGCACTTATATGCCCAACTATAAGTGGAATCGTGAAGAGCAAAACATCTTTAAAAGTTAAAAACATTTCATCCAACTTAAAGCCTTTTAAACCCCTGCCGAAAAATTTGTTTATAAGACACCAGGTATAAATGAACCGAACAATTGAAATAACTGAAAGCCCTGAAAAAATAAAAGATATTTTCTCACCAAGCGCTATCGCAAAAATGATAACGCCTATATAAGCGATTACATTCAGACCTGTGATTATAAAAAGTTTCCTAAACTTACCTTTCAAAATAAGAATTGCATCAAGAATTAAAGAAGGAAAAGAGAAAAATAGAAAAAATGCAAAGGACGGGAAATCTTCGTAAAATTTAGGATTGTTAATAAACCTTGCTATTTCAAACCTTAACAGAAAAATGAAAAGTGTGAGCACAAAGCCGATAACTGACAAAAACCAGAAAATGTCTGTTATATATTCACCTGCGTTCTCCTTTGAACCAAAAAAATAAACTGAACTGGTGAAAGCAAAAGAGACAATTGGGAAAAAAGTGTTAAAAACAAGCCAGAATTGATCATAACAGGCAAATTCAGATTTTGAAAGGTATCTCGCAAGGATGGCGGTGATCAACAAAAGCCCAAACCAATTGATAATTCTTGATAAACTCACAAATCCAGCTTTTTTAATAATTGTCAAGTTCTCTCCAGAGCTCATAGGTTAACCAAAGTTAAAAAATTTCAAAATCCCTTTTGTATAGCTAACTTCAAATGAAATCTTTATTTCCCCGCCAAACTGCATTTTGAAGAAAGCAACCTTTTCAATATCCGCACCGCAAAAATCAAATTCTTTAACATTGTTTAAAGACAGGTCCTCAAATATTTTCCACATAAGGAAATGCGAACTATTGCTAATTTCCCTTTCAACCATTCCAGCGACAACATCATAAGCTTTCCCGTTCCATATAGAGATACCTCGTGATGCGATCACTTCATTGTTTTTATCAACAAGATGATAGACTGTCAATAAGTTTTTCATTACAAGATTCTCAAGGAGATCCTTAAGCTTATCAAAACCGATGAAAAATTTTTCTCCACTTCGCTCAAAACTTAAAATTTGTTGTTCGGCGATTTTCTCCACACTTTTCGTTTTAATAACAGTAAAACCTTTTTCCTGCGCATCTTTTATTTTTCTTTTAAGCGAGTTGCTAAACCCATCCCAAAGTTTTTCCAACGATTCAATGTTAAGTATAAAGGTATGTCTCGGTTTGATTTTGTAGCCAAGCCATTTAAATTGCCTGACATCGTCAATTGTATAGTGGAGTTTCAAAACAAAAAAATCAAGATTTTCTTTAAGGTGCTCGTGAATTTTTAAAATTGATTCATTCTTTTCAACTATTTTCTTTTGACGCTTTTCTTTTCCTAAATCCTGAAACATAATCCCGCTATAATATGAGAACAGAAGTGGGGTTAAAACATTGAAAAAAATTTTTCTCTTTGTGGGGTAAATTAAACCAGAAACAACCTCCTCTCCTTTCTTTACGAATAAAATGTTAAATGACAGATTAAAAATTTCACTATATACCTTAAGCCAATCATAACTTTGAAATGGATTTGACTGTGGAGAGCAAATGTTGAATTTACTCCATTCTTCGGGATCGTTTGAAATTTCAACATGAAGTTGAGCCATGGATGTGCAAAATTATTTCACCAAGTAAAGGATATTAATCCAGAAAAAACAGTCATAATTCAACTGTCTCAAAAATCACTAAATTAAGCAATCTGACAACTTCCTTACTCTTTTTTCGTGAGAGTCTCTTCAAAAGTTTAGCGGAATAAATGTAATTAAGGTCTATTTTTGAATTTAAGTTAAAAATTTTGCTGTTAAATGTCAAGATGAAGCCATCAATTATAAAATATATCTGCTCAGATCTCTATCTTTGACAATTGGTGAAAGTTTTTCCTGAACAAATTCTTTTGTGATCAAAATTTTCTGACCTTTTAACTTCGGTGCATCAAATAAAATATCTTCAAGCAGCGATGTCATAACGGTTTGAAGCCTTCTTGCGCCGATGTTTTCAAGTTGTTCATTCACCTGTGCAGCATAATGAGCAATCTCTCTTATGGCGTCATCTGTAAATTCAAGTTCAACGCCTTCGGTTTCAAGTAATGCTTTATACTGCTTTATAAGAGCGTTTTCAGGTAAAGTCAAAATCTTAACGAAATCTTCTTCGGTCAATGGATTAAGTTCAACCCTTATTGGAAATCGCCCCTGGAGCTCAGGGATTAAGTCACTTGGTTTTGCCACGTGAAAAGCACCTGCTGCGATGAAAAGTATATGATCTGTTTTTACAATTCCATATTTTGTCATTACATTTGAACCCTCAATTATAGGAAGCAGATCTCTTTGAACCCCTTCTCTTGAAACATCTGGTCCAACAGTATAGCCACCGGGATTTGCTATTTTATCAATTTCATCAATAAATACAATTCCAAGATTTTCAACTCTTTTTATAGCTTCTTTTATTACTGATTCCATGTCAATTAATTTTTGAGCCTCCTCCTGAATTAAATAATTTCTCGCCTCGGCTATCGTCATTCTCCTCTTTTTGTAGCGCTTTGGTATAACTGTCTCAATAAAATCCTGCATTGTCATAGCGAGATCATCCACAGGGATGGGACCGAAAACCTGCATCCCGGGCAATGATTGGGTTGAGACCTCAATTTCTATCGTCCTTGAATCAAGCTTTCCTTCCTGCAACTGCCTTTTTAATTTTTCCCTCGTCCTCATCATTTCGTCATTTTCATATTCATCAAAAGATCCTTCGTCCTCATCAGGTTTTCTTCTTTTCTTCCTTGGCAAGAGTATATCAAGCAATCTCTCTTCGGCGAGTTCTTTTGCACGGTCTTTAATTTCTTCCATTTTTTCCATTTTGACCATATTCACCGCAATATCAACGAGTTCTCTTATCATTGATTCCACATCTCTTCCAACATATCCAACTTCGGTGAACTTTGATGCTTCAACTTTAACAAATGGTGCATTCGCAAGCTTTGCAAGTCTGCGCGCAATTTCAGTTTTTCCAACCCCTGTTGGACCGATTAAAATTATATTGTTTGGTGTGATTTCCTCCCGCAGATCAGGCGGAACCTGTTGTCTTCTCCACCTGTTGCGAAGCGCAATTGCAACAGCTCTTTTCGCTTGATCTTGACCTATGATATACTTATCAAGTTCTTTAACTATCTCCTCAGGCGTCAAATCTTTTAGATCTTTCCGATGTTTTATTTCAATTTCGTTTTGATCCTTATTTCTCATCTCAACCCTGTGAGCTTTTAATTTTTAAATTAAAGTTCCTCAATGACGATATTATGATTTGTGTAGATGCAAATATCTGCAGCAACTTTTAATGCCTCCTCAACTATTTCCCGCGCAGAAAGGTTTGAATGTTTTACAAGAACCCTTGCAGCAGCAAGGGCATAACTACCTCCTGAACCAATCGCAACTATCTTATCATCTGGCTCAATCACATCACCAGTTCCTGAAATTATAAGAGCGTTTTCTTTATCCATAACTGCAAGTAATGCGTTAAGCTGACGAAGATACTTATCCATTCTCCAATCTTTCGCAAGTTCAGTCGCAGCACGAAGTAGATTTCCTTTGTACTGCTCAAGTTTAGATTCAAATCTCTCCATAAGCGCGAGGGCATCTGCTGAAGCTCCAGCGAAACCAACAAGTATTTTATTGTTATATATTTTTCTCACTTTTCTTGCGCCATGTTTCATTATCGTATCTGATAAAGTCACCTGACCATCTCCACCCATTACAGCTTGCCCATTATGAATTAAGCCAAGTATGGTTGTAGATTTTATAAATTTTTCCACAGCTGAATTTAATTTGTTTTTATTCAATTTTTTTCCTCAATCTCGCCGGTAGAATCCCGAGCTGGTCCCTATATTTTGCAACGGTTCGCCTTGCGATATTTATACCCTGGCTCCGTAAGATTTCAGCAATCTGATCATCACTTAAGGGCTTTCGGGGATCTTCTTGGGAAATTATTTCTTTTATTCTTTCTTTTATTTCTTTGTTTGAAACCTCGTTTCCATCAGCAGTGTTAATCTTCTCACTAAAAAGATCTCTAAGTTTGTAAATCCCATAATCTGTTTGAACATATTTTTGATTTACCGCTCTGCTCACCGTTGAGATATCAACCCCTGCTTTTTCAGCAACATCTTTGTAAATCATCGGTTTCAAACCTTCCCCGGTTTCAAAAAATTCCCTTTGCAATTCAACTATAGCTCTCATAATCCTCAAAAGAGTCTCCCTTCGCTGATAGATTGAAGCAATAAACCATTTCGCCCTTGAAAATTGTTTCTTTATCTCCTCTTTTAATTCTGGGTTTAATTTCCTTTGCTTTTTTAAAAGATCGTAATAACTCCTATTTAAACGAATCATTGGAATTGTTTTCTCATTCAGGCTAACAACAAATTCATCACCAACTCTTTCAACTATAAAATCAGGCACAATGTATTCCTGGATGATGGTTTTTCCCTCACCTGGCTTTGGATTTAATCTCTGGATAATTTTAAATACTTCCATTAATTTACGCTCACTCAATCCAAATTTCTTCATCAACTCTGAATATCTTTTGTTCATAAAGTCATCATACGCTTCTTTCAAGATCCGCATTGCAAGTTCTTTTTTATCTTCCGGTAAATCGCTAACCTCAAGTTGAACAAGAAGACATTCTTTTGAATCCCTTGCTCCTATCCCTGGTGGATCAAGTCGTTGAATTTTTTTAAGAACATTTTCAACCTCTTCTGCAGTAACATCCATTTTCTCACCAAGTCGCAAATCTTCTGCTATTTCTTCAACACTTCTCGTAAGATAGCCATCATCGTCAACATTGCCAAGTATCTCTTCTGCTATTCTTATTTCCTTATCATTTTCGGTTACCTCCATAAATTGATTCATAAGCCTTTCAGAAAGTGATTCAATAGCTGGGGGTTGCCATGGGATCTCATCTTCAAGTTCTTCCCCAATTATATCTTTTTGCTTGGGGATAAACATATCTTCCTCCTGGCTTTTAATGAAATCTTCAAGTGTATACTCTTCGTCCGATTTTGGAAGTTTATCTTCTGTGACCTCCTCATATTCCTCATTAAGTTCTTGCTTTATCACCTGCTCAAGCTCTTCGTTTTCCGATAGCTCAAGTTCAAGCATTTCATCAATGGATGTCTCAAGCCCTTCTTCAAGAAACGGATTTTGTTCAAGTTCCTCTTTGATTTTTTGTTCAAGTTGAATTACTGGAATTTGAAGAAGTTTCAGGTACTGAATTTGCTGTGGGGTTAATTTTGTTTCTATTGTTTGATGTTGTCCATATTTTAACACTTCTTCTCACCTCCAATTGTTTAAAGATTTGAGTTTTTCAAGCATTTTATTATACCAGTTTTGCCCAAAATATCTTATCAATGCTGGTTTCAAGAATTCATAAAGTTTTACATTTTCCTCTTTTCCTTTTTTAATCGCAGGTCTACACTCGTTTATCTTAACATATTTTAAAACCTCGCCCCCGACAAATGATCCATTTATCCCATAATTTCTCAAAGGGAAAAGATGGCATGAGATAGGTTTTCTAAAATTAGTTTCACCTTTTAAAAAAGCTTTTTCAAATGAACATCTGGCAACTCCATTTTCCCAAAAAACAAAGACGCATTCCCTCCTGTCAATGCACAAGGTTGCAAAACCAGTATCGCTTTTCTCATAAAAACCATATTTCTCAATGAACTTAACATTTTTCTCCGGAAGATATTTTTTTACAACGGGAAGAAGGCTCTGAATTGTTTCAATTTCCTCTTTAAGAAGAGGAGCTCCGAAATCACCTTCCATAAAACAACAAGCCCCCTTACATTTCTCAAGATCACACATAAAATATGAATTTGCGATCTCCGGGTCAACATAGATACCGTCTATAAATATCGCTCTTAAACTCATAACATAATGTAAATCAATTTTAAATTAACATCTTCCTCCCCTAAAACTCGGGGAGGGATAAAAAATCTCTTACAATTTTTGTGCCAAAATTAAATTAATAAAAAAAATCAAATTACAGAAATTCAACATCAGCCCACCATTTAATATCAATTTCATCAAAAATGTTGTCCCTTTCAGCGCACTCAACCACAAAATTCCACTCCTCAAAACTCAATTCCCCAGTGCTCGCATATCTTTCAATCATATCAGCTATTTTTGTAAAGTTCTCATTGTGAAAAACAAATCTCATCTCAGCATAGTCCCTGGCCGATATCGTTGAGATTAAAAATTGCCAATCAGAGGCTTGTAGAAGTAAAAGTTCCCTTGCAAGCTGTTTCAGCATAAAAATTAATTTTTCATCACTTGAGTCCGCAAATTTTCTCGCAAGTTCACGCATTCTCAACTCATTAGCATAAATATGTCTCCAAGTCCACTCGGTATCTTTGTTTAGCCAAATGTAATGATAACCGCCCTCGCCCCATGAACCTTCTGGAAGGGAAATCACAACCGAAGGGTTAAGTTTTTCAATCGCTTCTGAAGCCGTTGCTGGTTTTACGAACCCTGAGCGATTTAGCTTTTGAAATACTTTCTTTAAAAACCGTGGACCTTCAAACCACCAGTGCCCAAAAAGCTCCGTATCGTATGGAGCTGTCAGTACACCTACATTCCCTGTTTGTTCAAAATGTTCTTTTAATGTCATTGTTATCAACTCAACAAAATGTGAAGAGTTTTCTTCAAGCCGAGATTCAACTTTTTCAATTTCATATTCAAGTTTATCCGCAAGGTCAGCTTTTGAATTTGTCACTCGCCAATATCTTAAACCACTTGGAAATTTTTTCTTGTGAAAATCAAGATACCATCCATCCCCTGGATAACCCCATTCACCGCTCCAAACTTGCAATCCTGTCTTTGGGTCCCTTGTTAGGACAGCGACTGGTTTTTTCTCAGGTTTTCCAGAACTTACAAGATAAATTTCATAGGGTGATTTTTCCTCCTCAGGTCTATATTTCACCTGTGATTCAAATTGCTGCCAAAGTTTTCTTAACCCCTCAAATCTTTCAAGATAAACCCCTATGGTTTTCCCACCTTTTAAAGTCGCTGTGTCAATTATAAAAAATTCAATTCCATTTTCAGACAAAAATTCTTCAATCCCCTTCCTCTCATATTCAATAACCTCAGATCCATCCTCAGGTTGAACTGGCATCTTCCATCTATATCCAGGTCTATAGGCACATTCAGGAAGCCATATCCCCTTTGGTTTTCTTCCAAAGTATTTTTCATAAACTTTAACTCCAAGCTTTACCTGCGCTTGAATACTTGTATCAAGAGCAAGTAGCGGAAGATAACCATGAGTTGCTGCACATGTTATTATCTCAACATTCCCAGAATCTTGAAGCTCACGAAAAGCAGAGATTAAATTCTGATTATACCTATTGGTAAAGCTTTCCAAGATGTTTTGATAATACTCCTTCCAAAATTTGGCAACCTTTACGAGATTTTTTCTGCCAGTCCTTGTGAATTCAATTTCATCCCCTTCGGCAAGCCTTATCCTCATTTGAAGATACTGTAAAAATTCTTCAACAAATTCCCTACTTGCAAGTTGTTCTGCAAGCACAGGAGAAATGTTAATCGTTACTTTAAAATTTACCCCTTCGTTTTTCAAATCATTAAAAGTGTTAAGCAACGGTATATAGCACTCGCTTGCAGCTTCATTTAACCAATCCATCCCATGTGGCCACCTCCCATGCCCTATTACATAAGGAAGGTGCGTGTGAAGAACAAGAACAAAATAACCATACATATAAAATTCCTCCATTTTTGATTTTTATGGCTTAAATCCAAGGGTTCTTTGATCAACTTCACCAAAAATCTTTATCTCACCAAATGTTGCCTCATATTTTCTGATGTTTTCATCAAGAGCTTTGAGCAAAAGTTTCGCATGTTGTGGTGTCATTATAATTCGTGCAAACACCCTCGCTTTTGGAACACCAGGAAGAATTCTTGTGAAATCAATGACAAATTCAGCAGGCGAATGAGTGATAATTGCAAGATTTGAATAAATTCCCTCCGCTTCTTTTTCCCCAAGCTCAATGTTAATTTGCTGTGGAATTGGCTGTTCGTTCATGTTTTTATTTTTAATATAAGTTTTTTTGATCTTGTCTTCAAATGTTACCATATTCAACCCTTTCAAGAACCAAACCACATGCTGGAGCGTGCATTATTTCAATATCCCTGAACTTTTCAAAAAGAATTTTCTGAAAAATCTCAAAGTCAAACCTACCTCTTGCAACATCAATCATAGCCCCAACAAGACCTCTGACCATGCCATAAAGAAACCTATTTGCCGTGATTTCAAAAATTAGCCTTCCGCCCTCATTTTGCCATTCCGCTTTTTTAACATAACAAATATAATTTTTTACATTTGTTCCCTTTTTAGAAAAAATTTCAAAATCGTGCTCCCCAATTATAAGTTCTGCGCATTTCTTCAGTTTTTCAAAATCAACATCATACTTGACAAACCAAAAATAATTTCTACCAATTGCGATCTTATTTCTTGTGATAAAATATCTATAAGTTTTCTCAACCGCATCATATCTTGCGTGAAAGTCCAAGCCAACTTCTTCAATCAGGTGAATCACGATGTCATCTGGGAGAATTGAATTCAAAGCTTTTTTCAAACTTTCGGTTGAGATTTTGCTTTTACATTTAAAGTTTGCAACTTGACCTCTCGCGTGAACCCCAGCATCGGTTCTGCTTGCGCCGATTAGATTTACTTCCTCATTTATTATTTTCTTTATAGCATTCTTAATTTCACCTTGTACACTTCTCCCATTTGGTTGAACTTGCCAGCCTACAAAATTCGTCCCATCATATTCAATTAAAAGTTTAAGATTGCGCATTTATTAATAACTCGTTAATTTTTTAAATCTAATTTCAAAGTTTGCAATTGCACTTTTTCCTGAATAAATTTAAAAAAGTAATTTTAAAGTTTTTAAAGTAAATTCAAAGCGTGATGCAGACCCAAGCAACAGCTGAGAAACAAAAAGCAGCCTTAAGTTCGGTTTTAGCAGCTGTTTTTTTAACTGGAATTAAACTGATCGTTGGTTTAATGACAGGGAGCTTGGGAATCCTCTCCGAAGCTGCACATAGCGGACTTGACCTTGTAGCAGCAGGAATGACTTACCTGGCCGTTAAAATCGCCGATAAACCTGCAGATAGAGAGCATACATACGGACATGGAAAATTTGAAAATTTATCAGCTCTTTTTGAAACTTTACTTCTTCTTGCCACATGCGCCTGGATTATATACGAAGCCATTGAAAGAATTTTCTTCCATGAGGTTCATATAGAAGTAAATTTCTGGAGTTTCGCCGTTATTATAACTGCGATTATCGTTGATTATTCCCGTTCAAGAATTTTGTTTAAAACAGCCAAAAAATATAACAGTCAGGCACTTGAAGCCGATGCCTTACATTTCAGCACAGATATTTTAAGCTCTATGGTAGTAATAATTGGCTTAATTGGTGCTGGATTTGGATTTCACAAAGCGGATGCCTTCTCAGCACTTGTTGTATCAGGCATAGTTATATGGATAAGCTTACGACTCGGAAAGAGAACAATTGATATGTTAACAGATAGAATTCCCGATGTTAACCTCGTTGAGATGATAAAAAATAAAATCATTCAAATTGAAGGAGTTGTCAATTGCAGAAATATAAGAATTAGACAATCTGGTGCAAAATCATTCGTTGATATGGTCGTTGATATAAAAAGGACGATACCATTTGAACACGCACATCAAATTATGAACTTAATTGAGGAAAAAATCAAAGAAATAATCCCAAATGTTGATATCGTGATCCACTCTGAACCTGTTGAAACAAGCGATGAAACCATCATTGACAAGGTCAGAATGCTCCTGATAGGCTCTGGTATGTCTGCACATAACATTGAAGTTCAAAAAATAAACGATAAATACTTTGTTGACCTCCACCTTGAGGTTGGGGCAACTCAAACACTTGAGCAAGCCCACGAAATTGCAAATAAAATTGAAGAAAAAATAAAAGAGAAAATCCCAAATGTTGAAAAGGTTTTAATTCACATTGATGAAGATAGCGATATGATAAAAGAAACTAAAATTGTAAATGATAGATGCGATGAAATGATCAAAAAGATCAACCAAATTGCGAAATCTCAGAAAGGTGTGGTTGACTGTAAAGATATAACCATAATGGAAATAGACGGGAAATATAAAGTTACGATGAACTGTCTGCTTGATAGTTCTCTTTCGCTTTCAGAGGCACATGAGATCGCAACGACAATTGAAAATAAAATCTATCTTGATATAAAGGAGGTATCAAAGGTGATAGTTCATGCAGAGCCAGAAATGAAATTTAGAAAAGCTATAAAATGAAAACCTTCCTCTCACGAAAAAAATTAAAACCGTTTTGGATTTTCAAATCACCAGAAAAATTCAGGATATGGAAAATCTTCCCGACAAGATTTGATAAAATTTTATGCGAGTTAAGGGACCTTGAAAAAAGACTTGTTAAATTCATTTGCCTTTCCACTAAAAATGGCGAGCGTGTTTGGGAAAATTTAAACATTGATGAAATGTGGTGGGTGCAAATATCTGATTCAGACGAGGATTTGTTTTTTCTCTGCGAATTCAAACGACCTGATTTCCCAATACAGGGTAAAATTTACGCTGTTGATTCTGAAACTGGAAAAATTCTATGGGAAAATAGTGAATACAATTTTCTTTTTGCCCTAAATGGAAAAGTTTACACCGTTAAAAATTTAATTGAGCAAAGATTTTTCTTTGAACTTGACTCAAGAACTGGAGAGGTGATTCAGGAATTTGGAGAAAGCCCAGAGTTTATAAACGAACTAAGGGAATTGAAATCGGAAAGCATGAATTTCATAGAAACATCACTGCCTTTTGATGAATATCATCCAGATTACAACCACCTTTCAGAAAATATAAAACCATTTATTGAAAACGCAGATTTAAGGTTTCCTCCAGAAATTTTAACCAAAAGAAACTTCGCAATTATAAACTATCACACACTTAACAAATCAAAACTTCCACTTGAAGCCGAAAAATTTTCAAGCATTTTGAAAATAATAAACCTTAATGAAAACGAACTTATCTATGAAGATGTTCTTTACAGTGATCTTTCATCTTTTATTCCAGACGCTTTCTTTTGTAAAGATGATTTAGTTTTCTATGTGAAAAATCAAAGTGAATTAATCGCAATAAAATTACCCATAAGCTATGAAGATCATAACGGATAAATTAACGGTTTCAACAAAAGGATTTAACGACATAATTGACATTACGGAGCAAGTTCAGTCAATTTTGAGAAAACATCAAGTTAAAAATGGAAATGTGACAATTTTCGTTTCTGGTTCAACTGCGGGTGTAACCACAATTGAATATGAATCAGGTTTATTGAAAGATTTGCCAGAAGCATTTGAAAGAATCGCCCCCATGGACAAACGATATCACCACGATTCAAGATGGGGTGATGACAACGGTTATGCTCATGTAAGAGCCTCAATCCTCGGGGCATCATTAACAGTTCCATTTGCGGATGGAAAACTTCTCGTTGGAACATGGCAGCAGATCGTCCTCGTTGATTTTGACAATCGCCCAAGAACGAGAAATATAGTTATTCAAATAATAGGAGAATAATTATGGGCGAAACTTTCACTGAAATTTCGCAAGTTGGTGAATTTGGCTTAATTGCACGATTGAGTGAAATAGTTCAACCATATCGTGATTCCTTCATAGTCAAGGGCATTGGAGATGACGCAGCGGTTTATAAACCTACAGAAGGTAAAGTTCAAGTCGTTACAACCGACGCCTTGATTGAAGGTGTTCATTTTGACCTTACATTCGTCTCAATGCGAAATTTGGGATGGAAAGCCATGGTCGTTAATTTAAGTGACCTTGCAGCAATGCTTGCAACCCCAAGATATGCCTTGATAACAGTTGCCATCCCAAGGAAGATCTCTGTTGAAATGATGGAAAATTTATATTTTGGAATAAAATCAGCATGTAATGAGTTCAACTTTTCACTCATCGGTGGGGATACAACAACCACATTTGGAAATATGGCGATTTCCGTCACTATGATTGGTGAGGCTGATAAAGATATGATTCCATATCGCAGTGGCGCAAGGGTCGGAGATTATATCTGTGTAACTGGAACGCTTGGTTTATCGTATGCAGGATTAAAAATACTTCTTCGTGAAAAAAGAAAATTTGTGGAAGCAGAAGACAAACAAAATTTTAAACCAAACTTTGAACCATTTTTAAAAGCAATTGAAAAACATCTTAAACCCATGCCACGACTTGATGTAGCGTATAAACTCAAAGATTTAAAAGTAAAAGTTAATTCAATGATTGATATAAGCGATGGGCTCTCATCTGATTTGAAACATATTTGTAGACAAAGCAATGTTGGAGCGGAGATATATGAAACCAGTTTGCCCATTGATGACCTTGTCAAAAAAATTGCAAAAGATGAATTTAATGAAGATTATCTAATGTATGCTTTACACGGTGGAGAAGATTATGAACTTTTATTTACCGTATCAGAAAGCGAACTTGGGAAATTGAACGAACTTCACGCCGATGTTAAAATTATTGGAAGAATTCTTGATCGTGAACAAGGGATCAAATTGATAAAGGAAGACAAAAGCGAAATTGATATTGAATCTGGTGGATGGGATCATTTCAAAATTAAAATGTCATAAAAATGAGAAAAATTTTTCTGTTTGTTTTACTTTTTTCCATTCTATTCTCACAGGAGAAACAAAAATATTGGATTGTCTTCAAAGATAAAGGAATTTATGAGAATATCTCGCTTGCGAAAGGTAGCGCATTTTATGAAAATTTGAAACTTTCAATCTCAAAAAGATCATACGAGAGAAGATTGAAAACCGTCAAAGATGAGGGAAAAGTTTTTGATTATCATGACCTCCCTGTTTATGATGGATATATTGAACAAATTAAATCACTTGGGGTTAGAATTAATGTTGTCTCAAAATGGCTTAACTCCGTAAGTGCATATCTTGACAGTGAGCAGGTAAATAAAGTTAAATCTCTCCCATTTGTTCTTGAAGTTAAACCAGTTGCAAAATCAGCAAAAACTTTTTACGATGATCTTAAAATAGAAAACCCACTTGTTGAATATAATTATGGAAATTCTGAACTTCAGGTAAGGTTTTCAGGAGTTAAAGAACTTCACAGGATGAACATTATAGGAAAAGATGTCATTGTGGGTATGATGGATACTGGATTCAGGCTAACACATGAAGCGCTCGCCGAGGTTGAAGTTATCGCCGAATATGATTTCATTTTTAATGATTCAACTACAGCAAATGAGCCGATAGATTCTCCCAGTCAGGATTTCCACGGAACGCTTACCCTTTCTGTGCTTGGCGGAAAAAAGGATGGAAAAATTTATGGGATTGCCCCAGGAGCTAAATTTGTCCTCGCAAAAACAGAAGATGTAAGAAGTGAAACACCAGTTGAAGAAGATAACTGGGTTAAAGCAATTGAGTGGATGGATTCACTTGGGGTTGATATCGTATCAAGTTCAGTTGGTTATCTTGATTGGTATACTTATCAAGATATGGATGGAAACACTGCAAAGATAACTAAAGCAGCAGATATAGCTTTTCAAAAAGGTATCGTCGTAGTAAATTCAGCAGGAAATGAAAGAAATACACCTTGGAGATATATCATCGCTCCAGCTGACGGAAGGTATGTCATAGCAGTCGGAGCTGTTGATTCGCTTGGTAGAGTTGCAAGTTTTAGCTCAATGGGTCCAACCTATGATGGTAGAATAAAACCAGATGTATGTGCCCTTGGTGTTTCGGTTTTTGGCGCATCAACGAGTTCAAAAAATAGCTATGTATATGCATCTGGAACATCGCTTTCTTGTCCAATAGTTGCTGGGATAGCTGCATTAATTCTTTCAACGCATCCAGAACTAAATTCGTTTGAAGTAAGAGATGCAATAAGAAATACCGCAAGTCGTTCAGAAAACCCAGATAATGACTACGGCTGGGGAATCGTCAATGGTCTCTCCGCTTGCCTTTACCACGGTCCAATCATAAGCAACTTCCCTGAAATAACGCAAAGCGTTGATGGATACGAAATCTCAATTTATGCGATGTCAAGAAGTGGAATTAAAGAAGTTTTTATAATGGCAAACAATCAAAAGGTCCCGATGAAGTTAATCTCTGAAAATAAATACTCTGCGACTCTTAATACCCTGCCCTCAACATTTTCAATCTTTGTAGTTGATAACGAAAATAAAACAAACTTTTTAACTAAATATCTTGATACAGAACCACCAAAAAGTTTTTATCTATCTCAAAACTTCCCAAATCCATTCAACACAAGCACAGTTTTTCTTCTTGATCTACCAGAACCATCGTATATTAACATTTCAATTTACAATTTATTAGGTCAGAAAGTTAAAACACTTATTGATAGATATTTCCCTCAACCCGTCAAAGGCTTTAGAATAATGTGGGATGGAAGTGATGACCACGGAATAAACTTGCCAAGCGGTGTTTATTTTTGTAAGCTTGAAACACCAAAATATAGAACCGTTCGCAAAGTTGTCCTTATGAGATGAATGAAAAAAATCAAAAAATATTTTCATTAGGTCAAATTTTACTTGCTTTTGGGCTCGCCTTTATCCTTCTTGCGATATCTCTTGTCAAAAAAATTTTCCCATTCCCAGTATTTGATGTTGCTTCAAACATCTTATTTTCAGCGTTGTTAATAACCTTAATTTTAATAGTTCAACCATTTGCACAAAAATTTGAGAGAAATCCAATTGACGGAATGAAATTCATTCTAATTTTTTTAATTCCACTTGTCGGGCTTTCATTTACCTTCAAAAACTTGATCCACACTCAAAAGGAAGGAGAAATTGTAACCTTAATTTCATACTCTGATATCATCGCAAGCAACATTTACAATTTCGTTTATGCATTTTTGCTCTCAATAATCTTTTCAATTTTTCTCAAAATTTTATTCTACGAACGAGGGAAGGAAGTAAAGTTAAAGTTTATCGCAATTCTTTTATATTTTGTCGCTGGCGAATTAATAAGAGAAATTTTAGATCTTTCGGGGTTTTTGTCACAGTTGATGATGCTGTTACAGGTGATTTTATTTATGTGGATTTCTTTTAGAATCCCCTGGGTAATAAGTTTGAGTAAAAAAGACAAACATAAAGCATTGTTTTTCTCCTTTTTTTCAATTTTGTTTTTATTTTTGCTACAAAGCCCATTCATCACAGGTAACGCTGCGGAAGGGATGAGATTTTATTCTGCTTTTTTCTTCTCATTTACACATTTTTATCTGCAACCCTTTTTAATCATCTACTTTTTCTTTGTTTTCGGGAGCACAATTTTTCATCTTCCAACTGGCGAAATTTACGAGAGAAAAATTGCTGAACTTTCAACCCTTCAAAATATCGGAAAACTCGTAGCGCAGGTTTTTGATGTGAGAGAATTTACTGAGACAGCCGTTAAAATTGCAATGGAGATAACAAATTCAAAATCTGCATGGGTTGAAATAAACATATCTGGAGCTGGTGATATCTATGCAAAATCAGGAATTATGGAAAGCGATATGCTAAAATTAATGGAAAAAGTATCACCAATCAAAGATAAATTTTTAAATCAAAATTCCGATTTTGGTTTTCATATTGAAAATTTTGACGATGGGACGATATTCATTGCACCACTTATTGCGCACGGCAAGATCTCGGGATTTCTCTATCTTTTGAAGAAAAGAGAAAGTTTTAACCAAGATGAGATAAATCTTGCGCTTACCTTTGCAGATCAGATTGCAATCGGTGCCGAAAATTCAAGACTAATTCAGGAGTCAATTGAGAAAGAACGACTTTCAAGAGAGTTTGAACTCGCAAGGCAAATGCAGAAAAAACTCCTTCCAAAAGATTTACCCAAATTAGAAAAATTTGAAATCGCAGCTTTGTCTATTCCAGCTTTTGAAGTTGGGGGTGATTATTATGATTTTGTCCTTCATGAAAATGGAAATATATCTTTGATCATTGCCGATGTTTCCGGGAAAGGTGTATCAGCGGCATTCTATATGGCTGAGATGAAAGGAATTTTTCAATCGCTTGCAAAAATTTATCCATTTCCTTTTGATTTCCTTATCAAAGTAAATGAAACAATTTATGGACATATTGACAAAAAATTTTTCATCACCCTCATTTACGCTTATCTTGATCTAAGAAAAAACTTGATCCACATTGCAAGAGCAGGTCATCCTCCTCCTGTCCTCGTAAAAAATGGAATTCTTAAATTTTTGAAAATTCCTGGCGTCGGAGTCGGTCTCATATCAAATAGTTCCTTTCAAAAATTTTTGAAACCACTTAAATTAAAACTTAAAAAGAACGATATGCTCGTGTTTTATAGCGATGGAATAATTGAAGCAATGAACGAGGAAAACGAAGAATTTGGATATGAACGACTTGAAAAGGTTATAATTAACGGAATGGCAAAATCTTCCGATGATGTTGTCAAAATGATTTATGATGAGGTAATAAAACATCAGAATGAGGTGAAACAAGTTGACGATATAACAATCATTGCTTTAAAATGTAAAAAATAACGGAGAAAAAAATGGGAAAAGAGATGAAAGAAAAAAATTTTGACCTAAAAATTGAAGAAAGAGGTGATGTTAAGATTTTAAAAATGAAAGGTTATCTTGACGCATATACCTCACTTCAATTTGAGGAAAAAATGAAAGAACTCGTTGAATCAGGAAATTATAAAATCGTTGTTAACATGAAAAACCTATCATATATAAGCAGTGCGGGGTTTGGTGTCTTTATGGCTTTTGTTGATGAAGTCAGGAAAAACGGCGGAGACATCAAATTTTGCTGTCTCCCCGAAAAAATAGATGAAATCTTTGAACTTCTTGGATTCAAACATATATTTGAAGTCTTGAACGATGAAAACAAAGCAATAGAATCGTTTGAAAAATTAGGGGTTAAAAATGCCAAAAAGAGAAAAAAATAAAAAACTCACAATCACAAGCGATCTGAGAAATCTAAACCTTGTCCGTGAATTTGTAAGTAAAGAGGCGATAAACTTTGGATTTGATGAGATTGAGACCGAAAAGATAATCCTCGCCGTTGACGAGGTATGCACAAACTCAATTAAACATTCATATAAGAATAAACCTGACGGAAAAATAACAATTGAGTTAAAATCCCGCAAAGATAAATTCGTTGTAATAGTTTCATACGATGGGATACCTTTTGATCCCAAAAAGATCAAAGTTGAATCCCCACTTAAAAAATTTACACGGACTGGCAAAGTGAAGAGGGGAAAACTTGGGATGTTTATAATTTATCAATTCATGGATGAAGTAAATTATACAAGAAGGGGGAATAAAAATGTTGTTATCTTAACAAAATTTTTAAAGCGTAAAAATGAAAGCCTTAGAAGCAATTTTTACGCTTGAATCAATTTTTAACCTTGGGAAAGCGTTCGGCGATGCAATAAAGCCTGAAGAAATTTTAAAGGTTTCAATTTTATCTATTATGGGGAAGTTAAAACTTAACAAAGTCGCCGGATTTATCTTTTCAGGAGATAAATTTAAACAGGTTTATTCAAACGGCATTGAGATTGACAACGAATTTAGTCTGAACCGTTTTGAAGTGCCATTAAAATTGGTAAGGTTAAAACCACGCACAATTGAAAAATTTCCTCAAAAATTACAACGCTTCATCAAAAAGAACAGTTTTGATTATATCCTCCCTATAAATTGGATTCCACCTCAAAAAAAGCAAAACAACTATGCTCTCGGCGTAATTTTCATCAAAGCAGGTTGTAAAAATTTTACGAAGGCAGAACTTGATTATATTAATTTTGTTTTAAACTTTACAGCAATCTCTCTTAAAAATATCCTCTCACTTGCTGAACTAAAGAAAAATGTCTATAACTTAACTATTCTCAACGAATTTATGTTAAGCGTTCTATTGAAAAAAAGCGAGGAGGAAATTTTCAACTCCCTTGCGTTGATTTTAATGGGACATTTCAGGATTAAAAATGTTGGAATTGTTAAGGTTGAAAACGGGATGATAAAAACCTTTTCCCTGCCCCAAAATCAAACTTTTCCAACTAAATCCATCAAAAAAATTTTAAAATTGAAAACCTCAACAATTTCGCCGTCAAAAATAAACATTAAAAATTTTTCTCTCGCTATCGTCCAAAGTTCGGTAGATGGTGAAAGAAATTATGTATTGTTAATTGGTGGGAAAGGAAAAAAACAATTTAAAACAGAGGAAATAGACTTAATCAGGTCATTTCTCGCATCATCTATAAATGCAGTAGAAAATCTTAAAATGTTAAGTCTTGAGTATGACATGAAACTTGCGTACGAGATACAGAAAAATCTTCTCCCGACTACACTGCCAAAAGATGAAAGAATTGACATATACGCTGTGACGATACCTTCAAAACTTGTAAGCGGTGATTATTACGATGTTATTAAGATAAATAATGACGAGTTTATAATCGTCATAGCAGACGTATGCGGGAAAGGCGTGTCTGCCTCACTTTTGATGTCAAATCTCCAAGCCTCGCTCAAAAGCATCTTGCTTTTCACAGATGACCTTAAAAAAGTGGTTAATCTACTAAACAAAATTGTTTTACTTAATACGCCAATTGAACAATTTATAACATTTTTTATATGCAAGTTAAATTTAAAAAACTTTGTTTTAGAATATGTCAATGCGGGACACAATCCGCCTGTCTTGTTAAGTGGCGACAAGGTTAAATTTCTTGAAGAGGGTGGAACTGTGCTCGGGGTATTTGAAAGCAAATATAAATCTAAAAAAGTTAAAATTAATCCCGGGGATTTACTCTTCCTTTACACAGATGGAGTTACAGAAGCTGTGAACATGTCTGGAGTTGAACTTGGAATTGACAAAATTATCAAAGTAATTAAAGCGCATAGAACTTTGAGTGCAAATAAAATTATTGATGAAATCAACAAGTTAATCAGCAACTATGCATACAGTATAGAACAACTTGATGATATTACAATGGTTATTGTGAAGTTTTTGATTAGCCAAACCAAAGAGAAAACAAAATGAAGTCAAAGTTAAAAATCCCAATATAATTGATTTTGAAGAATAGCATTTAAATATCTGCTTGCAAGAAGATAGAAATTTACTTCTTAAAGATGATTTTATAGATTTTATCATCCCCTGGCTGTGGATTTCCACGACCATCCCTGTTGCTTGTTAAGATATACAAATTGCCATCTGGTCCTTCTACAACATCTCTTAACCTTCCAAACTTTCCCCTCCTATTGTCAAACGCGAACCATCTTTCAATCCTCATGACTTTATATGATTTTCCTAATTTTTGCAATTTAATTTTTATTAACGCTTGACTTCTCAAAGTTGCAACAAATAGATCACCCCTATAAAAAGTCATTCCAGATGGTGGCGTAGCATCTTTCCAAACAATGATAGGATCTATATAATCCTTTTCACCTGCAGCACCAATTACCCTGGGCCAACCATAATTTCCACCCTTGATAATCACATTAATCTCATCGTGCCCAAAACGACCATATTCACCTGATGGTCCGTGTTCGGATTCAAATAAATCTCCCGTCTCAGGATGCCAGGCTAATCCTTGTGGATTTCTGTGACCATAGGAGTAAATTGGAGAGTTGGTAAATGGGTTATCGTTAGGTATCTCTCCATCAGGCGTTAATCTCAAAATTTTACCATTAAGTGAATTTAAATCTTGTGCGAGCTCCCCCTTAAAGATTTCACCTGTTGTGATGTAAAGCATTTTATCAGGACCAAACTTTATCCTTCCACCATTATGAAACCTTGCCCCAAGGATGCTGTCAATTATAACCTTGTCAAAAATTCCATTCTCTCCATTGTCTTTGATTCTAATGACCCTGTTAAATATCTTACCATCTTTTGTTTCATATGTATACATTGCGTAAATATACGGCTTTTGGGGAAAATCCGGATGAACTGCAAGTCCCATTAGTCCACCTTCACCTATATGCTTTACATCAATTGTCATATATGGTTCAGAAAGCAACTTCCCATTTTTAATAAGCCGAATTCTACCGGGTCTTTCGCTTACCAAAGCTCTTCCATCGGGAAGGAAAACAAGCGACCAAGGAATTTCAAGATTATCAATCCATACACTTACGCTGACATTATCACCATCGGGGAGGTAAATATCTTCAACTTGCTGCGGTTTTTGTCCAACAATTTGAAAACATGAAATAAAGAAAATTAAGCTTAAGCTGTAGATAACTAATTTCATTGGAGTTGTTTTTTTGAGAAGTTAAATAAACATAGTTAAAAAATCAAAATTGAAAATCTTGAACTATCGTGGGCATGAAAAAGCGCAGCGAAGATTTTTTTACAAACCAAGGCTTATTGTTAACTTTTTTAAAGCTTTGAAAAACTTGCTTTTTTTAGATTAGTTAATTATATTTATAACTGGTTTTTATTGGAGCCGTGGTGCAATTGGTTAGCACGCCAGCCTGTCACGCTGGAAGTTGCGGGTTCGAGCCCCGTCGGCTCCGCAAAAATAAAAAGGGCGGGTTGAAAACCCGCCCTTGTTCTTATTAAGTC
>Ga0105162_1000665_pt1 | contig 21643 bp, 15 predicted proteins | sample JNZ201metaG_FD_81532 | JGI IMG/M metagenome (GOLD analysis project Ga0105162, IMG submission 81532) | Hot spring microbial communities from Jinze hot spring, China to study Microbial Dark Matter (Phase II) - JNZ 20120812A | ecosystem: Environmental > Aquatic > Thermal springs > Hot (42-90C) >...
AGTATTGGGAATACCTCGGTTGGTCTTACCTCTCTAGCTGAAATCCACCATTCAGCGATCATCCCGGACTCTACCCTGAACGGTGAATCTCCAACGATTGGTTTGTGGGGTGGTAGCTTAACACCTGAGAGTTGCTCAACTAGCTTAGATAGTTCGTACAGCTTGTCGAGCTTTACGTTAGTCCTCACTCCTAGAAGTAGTTCTAGTGCTAATACTGTTTCCTCTAGAGCAGCGTTACCTGCTCTCTCACCTATGCCATTGACAGTTACGTGAACTGCTGATGCACCTGAAGCTACAGCTGCTAGAGCGTTAGCTACGGCTAGACCGAAATCGTTATGCGGGTGTACCTCTACAGGCTTCTTAGTAAGGGACTTTACTTGCTTAGTTAGGTACTCCATAGCGAACGGACTAGCAACTCCGAAGGTATCTGCTATAGTAAGAGAATCCATGAAGTCTTGTACTGAGTTTACCACCTTCTTTAGGAACTCGTAGTCAGCCCTCGTCGAGTCTATTGCGAGGAGAGTAACGAAGAGTCCGTGCTTTTTTGCGTACTCAGCTGCCTCGACAACCATTTTTATAGCGCTGTCTTCTGGGATGCGGTATCCGTATTCGATAATATGCTTACTAGAGGGAAGCTCCATCACGACCCCGGGTACTTCGGCCTTAATCGCTAGGTCTACATCTTGTTTTAAGCACCTCGAGAAAGCCATTACTCTTGCTTTAAGCCCCAGCTTGGCGATCTCCTTGATGGCATCGAAATCGTCTCTAGAGACTGAGGGCATTCCAGCCTCGATCCTATCTACACCCGCCTCATCGAGAGCTGTGGCTATTCTAACTTTCTCGTCTCTTCTAAACACTACACCTGCCTGTTGCTCTCCGTCTCGCAGTGTGGTATCGTGTATAACCACTCTCTCGGGTAGCTCGAGTTTCTTCCTAACCTCATCATCGAAGTTAAGTGGGCTAACAAACCAGAACTTAGAGGACCACATATACAAACATTTCACCAAAACTATGATCGTAGAAAAGCATAAGTGTATACATTAAAGCCACTTATTGAGTGCAACACACGTCCGTGTTCACGTACAATCGGTATCTGTTTAGTGATGCATTACTAAACTAACCTACTAGTAGCTATGGTTCGTTAAGAGCTAATTTAGTCCCTCTTATAGGTTTGAGAATATAGATGAGTCTGCTGAAATCTTCGGTATCCATTAACGCATTAGTACGACTCAGGCTACTTCCCCATGTAATGTTGTGTAGTATATGCTTCTCATCGGCCTCGGTTCATATTCTTCTACTGGAGGTAACCTAGTATAGGTGATGTAATTACTGTGATTGAAATGAAGTCTAAGAAATCTTAGTTAGTGAACACATGGAGATGCTCGACATTAGCGATAGAAAAAGTTGGGAGTCTCCTTAGAAGTCGAGAAAGTTTTTATGTGTATGTGGAATTACAAGCTGGCGTAGACGCATGTCTGAGAAGCCTACTGTAACTTTAGTTCTCCTGCTCGTTGGAGGAACACTTATAGTTTTAGCTGGAGTTATCGGGTTACTAGTGAGTATAGAGCTCGGTATTTTAGGGAGCAGGGTTGGCGTAACGTATCAACTAGCTACTCTCACATTCGGAGTACTACCTGTATTATTCGGGGCTTTAGTTATAGTAGGAGCAGTTGTGGCAAACAGTAGTGAACTAAGTAGAGTAAGAGCGGGAGCGACACTAGGGTTGGTTTTCGGCACGTTGAGCCTCTTAGTAATGAGAGGCACAGGTATATATCCCCGACTACTTCTCGCGGGTTTATTGCTCTCCGTAGTCGGAGGTATAGTGGGTCTCGTGTGGAAGCCTTCTCTACATCAGTAACAACAAGGTGACTCTCTATTACTTAATCTAAGCGAGTGTTCCAAGCTTGAGCAGTAAACCAAGTCGCTAGGAAAATGGCTGTGATACTGTCTAGAACTCACTAAGAGCGTGAGATGTCTTTTCTCTCGGCTATGTGCAACCGGCAGGTAAATACCGTCTCTAGCGGTTAAGCAGCTTGCCGTAGGTAGCGGTCACTGATGCGAGTGACTTTAGTGCTCTCTGAGGGGGCGACCGAAGCTCAGCTTATCCCTAATACCCAAAGTTCTAAGGCTTAACCACATAGATGCCGTATTGCTGGATACTATTGGGAGCTGGAGTTCTCTCTAGTACTTCAACCACTTCTAGAGCTCTAAGGTTCGTGCAGCCTACGAAGACTCCACCTATTGTTGGTCCAGCTACTCCAAAGGTTTCTTTAGCTTCAGAAGCCATATACCTGAGAGCATTTGAGTTGCCTCGATTAACTTAACTCTCAACGCGTGAACACATACTTCCTAGGGAGCCATCCTTCAGAACTCAGGTTCCACCGTAGCGTTAGATGGCGGAACTATAAGGTCTATCCTACCTCTCCAACCGTACATAGGGGGTCTAAGAAGATTACGTATCAAGGTTTAAAGTTATTAACTCATGAACGTTAACAATGCAGAAGGCATTAACCGTACCGTAGTTCAAGAACTTGAAGGATTTTAGTGGGTTTAGTCGAGCTGTAAGTATGCTATAATCGTACTTGTTTACAGCTGAAAGTCCCTCTCTAAAGGTTAAGAGGAGGTAAAGTTCTTGAAGAGATTTAAGAGGAAGTTGCGCCAATTCTATTATATCTTAACCCAAATTCGTTAACTGAAATCCGATAATTAAACTCCTAAGTAATAAATGCTATCGTGGTCTTATGCCGTACCTATTTAATAGGTTAAAAACATTTTATTTTGTTTGTATCAATCAGTAAGTGTTAAGACGAAAGGGTGTGGTCAGTGACTAATAAGAGTGTTTCACTAGGTGTCGAGGGACTAAGAGAGCTCATTGGGGAAGTCGAGGGTCCCTATGTTCTACTAGTTGCCGGTAACCCAGGTGCCGGAAAGACTACACTGGCTTCCACGATCTGTTATAAAAACGCTATAAGCGGAAATAGGTGTCTCTATGTAACGTTTTATGAACAGAAAGAGAAATTGTTTAAGTATATGTCAAACCTGGGATTGAACCTCGCCGATGCTGAATCTAAAGGGTTGCTTAGGTTTGTCAGGCTATCGATTCCATCAAGTATAGAGACCTTTGTCGAGATCTTTACCTCCATGTTATCGGAGGGACAATACGGTGTCATAGTAATAGATTCAATCAACCCAATACTTGATAACTTAGGACCTCAAGTCAGTAGGGCCTGGCTCACCAACTTCTTTTACAATATAGTGCAGACTACTCAAGGACTTCTTGTGTTAATAAGCGAGCTTCCTTACGGTTATGAGACAGCAGGATCTGGTGTACTGGAGTTCGTAGTTGACGCCATAGTGGTGTTGAAGCAGAAGATTGAAGATAGGTTCTTAGTTAGGTTTATGGAGATCAGGAAAGCTCGAGGTTCAAGTGTGTCTCTAGCGGAAGTACCGTTCTCGATTAACGTAGGAGAGGGTATCCACATCTGGGTTCCCCCGTTACTAAGCGAAGTATCTCCAGAGAGAGAGCAAATAGATTTAGGGTGCGAAATTTTAAGGAAGGCGTGGGGAGCTATACGAAAAGGTCAAGTCATCAACATATTCTACCCTCCAGACTGTAGGCATGCTGCCACATTTTTGCCTGTACTCTTACCGACTCTAGCTTCTAAGCTTAAAACGCTAGTTATTAGCTATAGGTACTCACCTCAAGCTTTCGAAAACGCCATCTTTACATACCTAAGTACGCGCGGAGTAAGTGAAGACAAGATAAGAGACCTTCTTGGGAAGTACATTAAGATAGCAAGCATTAATCCGTTCAGCTATAGCACCAGTCAGCTCGCCATCAAGGAAATGGAGATAATAAATAGCGAGAGCCCTGATGTAGTAGTATTTCATGGACCTGAGATAGCGAGGACAGCATCTGATTTAAAGACATATACGAGAGAGTTATTCAACGAAATCAATTACTTAAAGAACAAAGGGATATTGATAGTGCGTTTTATAGGTCACATAGATGAGACCACCTATAGACTAGAGTCGAGTATGGCTGATGCGGTAATGAGGCTTGACTACGAAATTGTTAACGGTAAGGTAGTACTGACGGTATTCCTCTGGAGTAAGGGTCGAGACCCACATACCATCTCTCTAAGTGAGTTAGAGAGTTGCTTACTAGAAGCCTGCGGTAACATCAAGTAGAACACTAGCCCCTCACAAAGCTTTTGGGCATATTTAGTTGAATTTAATTGAAGTAGTTCTATGTAGTTCTATCTTTCATGTCTTAGTAACTACCAACTTGCGGATCTTGCTCCTTGCTTATATGGTACACCCTAAAGATTTCTGCTACAGTGAGACCGAACTGCAAGTCGTGCTATGTGGTGCTTTCCTTCCTTAAAGTCTTGGTTTAAAGTAGTTGTTGGCGTAGATAGCTGCTAGGGGGTTATGTCCTGTCACTCTATCCTTAACTGCTAGGTAAGTTACTGGTGCCTTTGAATACTTTATGAAGAGAGTGTCGTGTCCCACGCAAAGCCCTAAGACTACGTTAAGCTCCGTACCTACTGAGTTAAGGAGTTCTGCTTGAACTATCGGGTTGCACATAGACTCGTGTGACCCGGGAGATAGCTTGTCTTCTTCTCTCAATCCAACCCTCGTCTTGTCCACACCACCACATTTACAGCAGACTGAGTACACCTTGAATCCTTTGCTCTCTAGGTATCTAACGACGTACTCTGCTTCACTACTTAACCCTATACAGAACGCTACCCCAAGCTTTTCTAAACCTAACTTACGGGCGAACTCCACAATTTCGCGAAGTCGTGGCCATACACAGTAACCTTCTTTTTCTACTAAAGAAGCAGCTCTGTGAACTCTCCTAGCTTCGTCGTTATACATACTCATACTGAGCTCAATTAATTCTCGATAAAGTACCATAGGGCAGAAACTAGGTTTAGGTGCCTCAGGGTTTTTGTAGCAGGGCTTAGGCTTGCACTTAGCGCAATTAGGTGAGTTAACGCTCTCACTCATCCGCTATACCGAAGCCTATTGGTGAAGAATCTAAATAAGGACTAAACCTCGCCTTAATTCCTGCGCAGACCTTAATATCAGCTAGGGAAAGCACGAACCCGCTCTTTATTAGACCTCTCAAGCACGACGTTACAATATTTAACTTTACACTAAGCAAGTATCTCGGTGATATATTGGTAGAGTACATACCTCGGAGAGTCATTCTCGACAGCATGTATGACAAGATTTCTAGGAGTGAGCCTATAATTGGTGTTGGTGCTGGTGTAGGGATAATCGCTAAAGTAGCTGAGATGGCTGGTGCTGACTTAATAATAATATACAACTCCGGTAGGTACAGGATGGCCGGCTTCGGTTCTCTCGCCGGTCTCATGCCCTATGGTGATGCTCACCAAGTGCTACTCGAGCTCGCACCTGAGGTACTTAGTGTTGTTAGGTACACACCAGTTCTAGCGGGTGTCACTGGTACTCACCCGTTTTACCAAGGACACAGAATGAAGAAGTTCTTAATCTACTTAAAGGAGATGGGCTTTTCAGGCGTTCAGAACTTCCCCACAGTAGGTCTAATCGATAAGGACTCCCTTTTCAGGAGAAATCTTGAGGAGACCGGGATGGGATACGATAAGGAGGTCGAGATGATCAGGCTAGCTCACGAGCTCGACATGCTGACGACGCCCTACGTATTTGATGAAGAAGACGTCGTGAACATGATTAAAGCTGGTGCCGATGTACTAGTCTTACACTTTGGTCTAACGGCTAAAGGTACTATTGGTGCGAAGACTACAATCAGCCTGAAGGAAGCTGCTGAGAAAGCTAGAGCGTGGTCGGAGCTCGCTAGAAGCCACAAGCAGGATGCTATAATCTTAGTCCACGGGGGTCCAGTGGCAGACTTAGATGACTGGAAGTACATAGCTGAGAGAGTGAGGGGAGTACACGGCTTCTTTGGTGCAACGACATTTGAGAGACTGCCTACTGAGAGAGCCGTAGCCGAGCAGATCAAGGCTTTCAAGAACGTTAAGCTTAGTGCTTAGGGAGACGGCTTTGAGGGGAAGAGGACCTCCAACCATAGCCATCCTAGTCACACTTGACACGAAGGAGTGCGAAGGCTTCTATCTCAAGCAGAGAATCGAGGCTCATGGGGGTAGAGGTCTTTTAGTAGATCTGTCTATGCGTAAGTACTCACCTAAGCTCGGTAAGCCGGATGTAGGCAATGACGAAGTTGCTAAAGCAGCGGGTACTACTATAGAAGAAGTCAGTAAGCTCGATAGAGCTAGTGCTCAAGAAGTTATGGCTAGAGGAGCTATTAAGATACTAAAGGAGTACTTATCCAAGGGAGAGCTCGACGGCGTAGTAGGTCTCGGAGGCTCAACCGGTTTCTCGCTAGTAGTGTCTATTATGAGAGAACTACCTATGTTTTTACCGAAGTACGCAGTGACAACAGTCATAGCTGAAGCAGGTTCTCTGATAGCGGGAACGGACATAGTACCGGTGTGGTCGATCTCAGACCTAGCTGGAGGTGAGAGAGTTAATGCTATTGAAGCAGAAGTTTTGAATAGAGTTGCGGCTGCGGTAGTAGGTGCTTCATCAGCTGTACCGTATACCATAGAGAAGATGCCTACGATATTTGCTACACAGTTTGGTAACACCACCCCACATCTCATAGTAGCTAAAGACTACCTAAACAAGCAGGGCTATGATTTAGTAGCCTTCCACGCTCTAGGAAAGACAGGAGGGTACACTATGGAGAGGTTGATCGAGGCCGGTATGGCTGTCGGAGTACTGGATGTCACAACGCACGAGTTAGTCGATGAAGTTGCTGGAGGTGTTTTAAGCGCTAGTATTGGTGAGAAAAAGAGGTTGACGGCAGCTGGAACTATTGGTATTCCTCAGGTAGTAATCCCGGGGGCCGTAGACATGATAAACTTCTGGGCACCGGAGACTGTCCCCGAGAAGTTCCGTGAAAGATGCGCATACGAGCACAGCAGGGGTTTGGTGACCCTCATAAGAGCAACAGCTGAAGAACTATACAGAGTGGGGAAGGTGATGGCCGAGAGATTAAATAAGTCGGTTGGACCAACCGTAGTCATATTTCCTTTGAGAGGATTCAGCATAATCGATAACGACCCAGAAGCTAAACCTAAGAATGCCCCACCAGGTGCCTACTGCCAGAAGATGGTCTTTAAAGAAGGCAGAATAGTCTTCGAGAGAACTAATAGGCCGTGGCACGATCCTACATCAAACCTATACCTACTTAAAGCCCTCATCGAAGATCTAGACCTATCCAAACCTAACGTAGACCTCATAGTGTTAGACTACAACGTAAATGACCCAGAAGTAGCTTTACTGAGTGCCAAAATCCTCGACAGAATGATTAAGAAGACTTGGAAGAAGGGTGAGATACCCGAGGTAGAAGGTCTTGACGTAGGTAAGATAGTCAAAGACCCTATCAAGATAATAAAAGAAAAACTCGGTTAAACCAAGCCTCGAGTCTAACCTATTCTATCCTACATGTCCTTATTCAATTGCTACTGAAGGATTCCCAGGGAGCTCATCTATGTTTAACTCGTTTTAATTATCAATTATCTCCCAACTTTCGCTACTTTAAGAGTCGCTGGTTGTTGAAAGCTCTAACTATGAAGTCCTCGCCTTCGTAAATAACTACCCGGATTTCACCACTCATTTTAAGTTTTTCTATCACTGCGAGTGGGTCCTCAACTATTCTTTCTAGAGCTCTTACAGCGTAATTCAGTCTTAGCGGATGTACCGAAACGAGGTTCAATAGCCACGTTTCCGAGTCACCGTACACTTTGTACTCTGGAGGTTCTGGAAGGTTAAGTAGTTCTACTCTGTCTTCACCGAGTGCTTTAGTAAATAGAGTGTATGCCTCTACTAGCTTGCTCGGTTCTGGAGGTTTAACGTAACTTTCTGCGGGAGGTCTTACCGGTACTGCTATGTAGGCCTTGACGGGGTTGATCTTCCTAATGTAGCTCGAGATTTGCTCTAGTTCTTCTGCACTCGTGTTAAATCCTTCTACAAGCATAGTCTCGGTCACAAGCCTCCCCTTAAAGCTCTTCGCGAACTCCTCTACCCCAGCTAGGACGTTCTCTAGCTTTAGATCGGGGTGTGGTCTGTTCACTGCTTTCCAGCTTCTACAGAGTACACTGTCGATCTTGATTGACACTAAGTCCGCATAAGCTATATCCGCTCTGGCTTCCTCTAAATAGAGTAAGGACGAGTTCGTAATTACTGCTATAGGCTTACTAGTTACCTCCTTTATTCTACTGATAGTCTCACCGATACGTATATCAAGCAGAGGTTCTCCATCTGGAACGAAGGTAACGTAGTCTACTTCACTATCAAACCTATCGATAAACGCGTGTACTTCGTTAACTACTTGATTTACCTCGAAGAAGGGTCTTCTCTCTATAGTCAGATCTGTGGTCCTCCCGAGTTGGCAGTACGTACAGGAATAGCTACAGGTTTTATAAGGAACATTGTTTACTCCCAAACTTAAGCCCAGCCTTCGAGAGCGGACTGGTCCAAAAACGTACCTAAATCTACAGAGATCCACGGAGGCACTCACCTAAAGCGAACGCTGTGTCTAAATGCAGTTCCTGAACGCGCTAATATAGTTTCCCACGAACTCTTCGGTAAGCCCTTAGAGCTACTAGACATAAAGCTCTCATACGCATTGTAAGCGCTTGACAAGCTTGTAACAACTCTTAAGGTCTATTCACACTGTATTTCAAGACCTCCACACTTGCCTAACTCTAGCACTTGCGGTCATACAAATACATATACTCTAACGCTACCTTCAGACCTTTTTAGAACTGGCCTTGGGCTGTTTTCTTCTTGATGTTTTTAGGAAATGCTTGTAAGCGTTGTTTTTGTTCTATGCTTATTGAAAGCTCTGGGTGGTGATGGGGACACTGCTCCAAGCTACCCGGGCTTAAGCTAGATGGGAGCTCCGTGCCGTTGGGTTCAACAGCCACTCATGAACCTACACAGATATTGGTATCTGTATGGGTGAGGTGGAAGTTCTTGGATACAGCTATGAACGAAAACGAACTAATGGGAGTGAGCATCCAGGGACAAACGGTACGCCGCCTAGTAGTTCTTGAGATAAACAACACTACTTAAGCTGCCTTTCCTAGGATTAGCCTTTAGCGTGATATATGGTTGAAACTATGCGCCCCGAGCTTCCTCGCTACAAGCTCACTCTCGTAGATGTATTTCGTCTCTACAGCAAGAAGAGTTTGTGAAATACTGAGCTCACTTTATAAGTTACTTTACTACCGAGGTTTTTAGATGTTTTTTAGTTAGTACCTACACCTTTCTTTAGACTCCTTAAGCTTCTTTTCCCAAATCCTCCACGCTCTATAGATCTCGTCTTCAACATAAACGTCGTCGAGTTTCTCTATAGTTCCATCTTCCCTATATACCACTACCAAGTTCTCAGATCTATCTCCTACATAACCTATCTCACTAGCTTCTATGCCGGCTTTCTTCAGTAATTCAACTGCTTCTTTAGCTAAGTGGGACGGTACTGTAGCAATGAGTGTACCGGAACTTATGAGCTTCAAGGGGTCGAGTCCTAGGGTTCTTGCTATAGCTAGAGTTTCTTTTGCTATACTTACTTTTTCTTCTCGAACGTATAGGGTTTTCCCGGATGCGTATGCTATCTCAGCTAATCCACCGAGTAATCCACCCTCAGTCGGGTCATGCATTGAGGTAGCTAGTCCGGCTTCCGCGAGTAGCAGGGCTTCTCTAACAATACTCACTTTTCTAACAAACTCACTACCTCGTTGAATAATGCTTTGAGGGACTCCTAAGTCGAGGAGTACCTCTCTAAAGTCAGTAGATAGTATTGCGGTACCTTCAACACCGGCTGTCTTAGTCATGATCACGACATCACCTACTCTAGCACTACCAGTTGTTACGTACTTACCCTTCTCCGCTATCCCTATGGCAGTCATCGATAATAGGGGTCTATCGAGACCCGGCGTAATCTCGGAGTGTCCACCGATCACTGCCGCACCAACTTCTTTAGCTGCTTCATCTATCTGAGCAGTTATCTTATCTACTAGCTCTTCGCTAGCATTCTCAGGCATGTAGAGAACGGGTAAAAGCCACCTCGGCTTCACTCCTCTAACTGCGATATCATTACAGGAAATGTGAACAGCAAGCCAGCCAAGGAACTCAATAGCTCCTGTAATTGGGTCTACATGTGCTACTAAAACCTTACCGCCACCGATATCCACGACAGCAGCATCTTCACCGATCGAGGGACCAACGAGGACAGAAGGGTCTCTAGTACCGACTCTACCGATGACGTACTTTAGTAACATCTTAGGCGGTAGTTTTCCTACCACACTCTAACACCGATTAAAGTCCGAGTTAAAAGAAAAGAGCTCTAAACGTTCTAAAATAGAAACTTGTAGTACTTAAATCAGTTACTACATTATGTCTCGGTTAACAAGAGCTCAAGCCTCCTCATTTATACGTTATCATCTACTGATCTGCGGTGGGAAAACGAAAATTAAGGTCCTGTGCCGAAGGGACTATATATGTTACACTCTAGTCTCGTGGCTATATGAGGTCTCTGAAGTCCTTTCTAGCGAGTTTGAAGAACGTGTCGAAGTAGTTGAAGAGTACTCTGACTCAGTTGCTCTACCTGAAGTCTATGTAGATGGGGAACTAGCGGTAGTGGGTTTACCGAGTGAGGAAGGATACCTAATAGAGTCACTAAAACACGCTGTAGTAACCTTAAGAAAAGTGAAGCAAAGTTAGCAACCAACGAATCAGCGCAACCAGTTATAGCTGTAGAGGATGCGGACTAGAGAAAATCTGTGTGGTACTGTTTAATACGTGCTCGATGTAACAAAACTAATCTGTTCTTACGATTATGGTGCCCTCTAAGGTAGGGAGGGAGTCGAATTTTGGAATAGTTTATGGAGCACCCGAATTCTTAAGTATATTTGCTATAAGCTCGTGAGATAGTTGAGGGTGTAGCGTATGTCAACTAGAGGACCTGGAGTAAAGCTTCTTATCGCTATTGCCGTAGGTTTCGTCATCGGTTTAGTGTTGGGTTTTGCTCTTCTAGGTTTACCGGATGCTGTCAGAGCTGATGTCGCTACATGGCTTAAGGCGTTGGGAGACATCTTCGTGAGGTTAATACGTATAGTTATACCACCACTGATATTCTTCACTATATCTGCTGCTGTAGCCTCTATGGCAGACTTACGCAGGCTTGGCTTAGTGCTAGTGTGGTTGCTCGTGCTCTACATAACTACGTCAGCTATAGCAGCTTACCTAGGGGTAGTAGCTGGACAGGTATTTCAGCCGGGTGTCGGTATTGGGCTGCAGCCTCCGGCCGGCTACACTCCACCGAAGCCTCCCTCAGCTGTTGATATACTCTTGAGCTTCTTCCAGACTGACTTTAGTGCCCTCCTAGCTGTTGGTGGGGCTATGACTATGATAATATTCGCCATAATCCTTGGCGTAGCCGTCGTACTACTGGGTGAGGAGGGTAGAAGGATATACTCGTTCCTAAGACTAGCATCAAACACTATGATAACTATGGTTAGAGTAATAATGTACTACGCACCAGTAGCCATATTCGCTTACGCAGCCTGGCTCATAGCAGTTTACGGTCCGCAGATGCTTGGAGCTTACGGTAAGTTCCTGCTAGCTCAGTACAGCTTTTCCTTCATACACTTCTTCGTCGTTTACAGTATCATAGTACTAACTGGAGGACTTAGCCCACTGAAGTACTTCAAGATCCAGTCTACACCATTCCTAATAGCCTTTACCACCAGGTCTTCAGCTGTTACGCTACCCTACAACATGGAGGCAGCTAGGAGAATGGGAGCACCCGATGAGGTGTTCCAAATAACGCTCCCCATAGGTGCTACAGTGAACATGGACGGGACAGCTCTATACCAAGCACTCTCAGCTATCTTCGTAGCTCAGCTTTTCGGGATAGCTCTGACACCGGTACACATAGGTCTGGCTGTAACCTCAGCTGTCATAGGGTCTGTAGCGACGGCAGCTATACCCGGTGGAGGGACGATAATGCTCGCATTCGTCTTAGGTACCCTCGGGCTTCCACTGGAGGGGGTCGGTATAATGATGGTCATAGACCCTATATCAGATGCTCTAAGAACAGCTATCAACGTATCAGGAGATAACGCATGCACTATCCTAATAACTAAGCTCGTCGGCCTAAAGCTAAGGAGCTCGAGCTAGCCCGATCAAACGTAATTTAACTTTTTTTATTTTGCTTACTGCTCCCAAACCTTTCTATCTCTCCTTATCTGACATCCCCCACTGCCATATGCTCTTGATATGCTTGATAGAGTTCTACGTGATTTAAGTGATTGTTACATGTCGTAGGAACCGTGAACCACGTCCTCGTAAAGATGTCAGAGGGCTCTTGAGGAGGGTCGGTGATAATCCGCGACCGAAAGACGACCGTTTAAGTCCTTGAGTTAAGTATCTTCAACATAGTCCTAGCATTATCCAGCATCCAGTGGTCATTGTTAAAGAATACGTAAACTCTGCGGGGACTTACTTCAGCTATCTTAGTAGCTATCTCTTTAAGCTCTTCTAGAGAGTACTCGTAGGAGTACCACTCAGTTCTTCCATGGAGCCTGATGTAGACTACGTCATTGCTTGAAGCAATCCAGGTACCTATAGGTGAGTCTATAGACACCACTGTAACGCCGATTTTCCGGCAAAGCTCGACTGTGTCATCATTGAACCAGCTTTTATTCCTGAACTCTACCGCCAACCTGCTACTTAACCCGGTAGATCTAGCGAATCTTTCCAGTTTGAATATGTTATCAGCACTCATCTTAAACCTTGGCGGCATCTGAAGTAAGTAGAAGTCTACGAAATCGTCTAGGGGCTTAAAGAGGTTAACAAACTTTGACCAGATAGCTAGAGAATCCTCGCTAAGCATCCTCATGTGGGTTACGCTTCTATGTACTTTAACGGCCCAACGGACTCCGCAGGCCTCGGTTTTCCTCCTCCAGCCAATCACCTGGTTCGGAAACGGGAACCTATAGAAGGAGGCATTTAGTTCCACAGCGTTGAGACCTGAGTACTTTAAGTACCAATCGAGAGAAGCACCCTCATTCCAGTCGTAAAGCCAGCCAGATGTACCAACATACACACTTACTGAAGTGTTCCACAATACACTTAAACCCCAGGTTTAACGTGAAGCTTTAGATATTAACGGTTTAACCAGCCACTCCCACTTTTTCCACTTACTTTCAACTAATCTCCACGGTCTTGAGGTTAAACTCCATAAGAGTTAGACTCACTAAAATAAAACAAATACGGCACTGCGGTTGGAGCTTGTCCGTGTTTATATTATTGCTGACCCTCTAATACGTTAGGTGCTAGATAGTTGAGTTTCCGTAACTTATTTGGTGAAGCTCTATGCCTATCCACGATAGCCTAGTGAACGCTTTAAGTAATGTTGTTAAAAGCTTGTTCGCAAGTATCGGTGAAGTAGGAGACCTCCTAAAGTCGCTCAGGGAGGTAGAAGTTTTCGAGCTGAGGGTCCCCTCTGATCCCCCCCCTGTGGTAGCAGCTGGGGACTCTAGCTGGGCGTTAAGGACGCACGCTATGGTTTTGGTCTACGCTGTTCAGTCAGTAGCGATCAGGATTTCACCAGGGAGAGCTGAGTCTACAGAGCGTTTGGTTGACGCAGATGCTGGCTACTTTATTCCGTCACAACACGTTGGTGACGCTACTGCCGACGAGGTTGTAATGAGAGCTATCCAGTTTATCTCGAAGAGGCTAGAGGTCTCAGCACTAACTAAAGTTTCTGAGGGAGCGGACATCTCCTTATTCGATGGATCTATCTTCTCCTTTCTATGGTACAGTAAGTTTCCTGAGATCCCGAGTAGCCTCAAGTCCTTTAAGAACAGACCCTCTAGGTTTAGAGACATATGGCGGGAGGTAGTCGTAGGAGTGAGGTCTATAGCTACATCCGGAGTCATTCCTCTGTTTATAGCTAAAAGCGTTAGGAGAAGCTACTACGTAGATAGACTCTCAAGTCCAGACTTACTCCAAAAGTTAGGAGATAGAGCAAACGATTTAGTACTCATAGAGCTGATGAGGAGGATAGGATGGCTCCCAAAAAAGGCTTTAGTGCTTGAGCCTGTCCACATATCAAGCTTTAAGGATATGCCAAGACCTCTTAACTCTCTAGACTTGGAGGACCGATCCCTCCTAGAGCCTCTCATACCCATAACGGTTACGTACGTAATCTTCAACCCGTCAGCCCATGCGTTCCAAGTCACTATTCCTGGTAAGTGGAGTCTCGAGGAGCTTGCCGAGGTCTTGTCGAGGCTCTACCCTTATTCCCACTCAGGTTACCCAGACCCTCTAAGGGTGGCACACAACTTGAGCAAGATAAGTAACCGTGAGCTCAGGTACTTACTCCTCAAGTTGGGTGTTTCGTCGATACCTACTGGGAGGGAGCTCTTAGGTGAGTTTGTATGAGCTTGAAGCCAATCGGGTTGGTTGGTGAGTACTCAACACCAACCGAAGTAGACGTAAAGTCTCACTACCCGGTGTCTCCCGGGACCTACGTCTATATATCGTTTAAAGCTAGAGACCCGGTGAAAGACAAAGAAGAGGTTAGGGAAGTAGTCGGGATTGTCGGCTCAACAGTGTATAGGTCTGTAATACCAATAGTCGTTAGCCCGAACGTAGGGCTTTTCGAGAGCTACTCAAGCGACTTAAAGAGGGAGAGCTACATGAAGGTCCTGCTCGTCGCAGACATTACTGATGGCAAAGCTAAGTTCCCAACGTATCCTCCACCACCTGAAACCCCTGTATACCTCGCCCGTATAGAGCACCTCAGACCGATCTACAGCTGTGAACCTACTAGTGGTGTTAGAGTCGGCTCTTTAGTCGGGTTAGAGTCTCTCGAGATTAGAGTTAGAGTCAATTCATTAACAAAACACTTACTAATAGCTGGGACAACTGGTTCTGGTAAGAGCAACTTAGTCGCTGTACTAGCTGATAGAATAGCTCAAATAGGTGGCTCGGTAGTGATATTCGACGTTCACGGCGAATACGGAGGGCTTACAAGCGAATCCGAGGACGTCGTTGTTAGCGTTTACGATGCCCAGATAAACCTGCTTAAAGTACCGATAGGGCTTCTCGCTAACTTCATAATACCAGAGCCAGCGGCGACAAAGCAGAGAAGGATTCTGAGAAACGCTCTGAAGAAGCTAAACTCAGAGATACTCGAGCAATCCAGGAGCAAAAGTATTCCACCTGCTAAGGCTGTGGAGAAGCTTTACGCTTCCACAGAGAGTTATAAGCACGGGGGAGCACTCGATAAACCCCTCGACCCACCAGTGATGTACAGAGAGCTCCTGAAAGAGCGTATCAAGAGAGAGTCCGATGAAGGCAAGACGGTCGGAGACGTCATAGACAAGGTCGATGACTTCTTCGAGTGGCATCGGGTCAGTCTCGAGAGCCCTACTGTGAGCGAGCTGATGGGATACAGCAAGATCGTCGTGGTGGACGTGTCAGCTCTAGTAGATGACGAGAAGGACTACATGTTGAAGGTCGTGGCAGAGGACATCCTCTGGTCCCTTAAGGAGGGAGCTATTCCACCGACCCTGCTCGTCGTCGAAGAAGCCCACATATTCTTGAATCGAGAGACCAACACGCGGTCAAAGGGGGCCCTCCAGAGGTTCGTGAGAGAGGGGAGGAAGTTCGGCGGGATGCTCGCAGTGGTAAGCCAGAGACCGAGGGCTCTCGACATAGGGGTGGTTTCCCAGGTCCAGAACTTCGCGTTCCTGCGTTTAGTCCAGAAGGCTGACAGGAGCGTGCTAATGGAGCTTGCAGACATCCTAAGTGAGGAGTACGCGAACATCCTCCCATCCCTCCCACCTGGTCACGGGGTACTCATAGGGGAGTGGACGGGTTGGTACCCTGTCTACACCAGGCTGGACCTGCACAAAGGAAAGAGGGTTGGAGCTACACCGAACATCGTCGAGAGGTGGAGACGCGGGAGAGACACCATTAAAGCAGAACAGGAGGACTTCAAATCCCTAGCTAGCGAGTGGGAGGGTGGCTAAAGTGCTCTTCCTTCACGTGTCGGACACTCACTTGGGCTCATCGAAACCCTTGTCCGGCTCCAAGGCCCGCGAGCTCGATTTCTACGACGTCTTCGACGAGGTGGTAGACATAGCGGTCAGAGAGAGAGTAGACGCAGTTATCCACTGCGGGGATCTGTTCGATAATTACGAGCCGAGCCCAAGAACTTACTATCATACTGTTAAGTCCCTCAAGAAGCTCTCTGCCGCGGGAATACCGTTCTTGGTTATAGCTGGGGGGCATGACCAGCCTAAGCGCGCCGAGATGTCGCCGCTGAAGGTCCTCGAAGAAGTAGGAGTGGCGAAAGCCTTGGCCATTAGCGAGCCCGCTACCCACGTAGTTAGCCTGCGCAGTGGTGAGCTCGGAATAACAGCAGTGCCTTACTCACCGCCCAACGCTTTCAGCGGGTGGATCGGAAGGCTCAAGAGGCCGGAAGCCGGGAGGAAGATCCTCGTAGCTCACATAATGCTCAAAGAGCTCAATCTTCCGGAGTCTCACGCCTCTCTAGATGAGCTCAAAGCGGTTGAGTACGACTACGTGGCTCTAGGACACTACCACATGAAGTACTCAATTAGGCGCAATAGTACTCCAATCGTATACCCCGGCTCTACGGAGGCTCAAGATAGGAGAGAAGCGAGCGACGAGAGATTCGTGACTTTAGTCGACTTAAGCACAAGAGAGGCAGTCGTAAGCTGGGTCAAGCTAAGCAGGTTTAGGAGGTTCGTGATAGTAGAGGGGGTCAGGGACCTCGGCGACCTAGACAGAAGGCTCGCCAAGCTGGTTACGGGCGTAGACGAGAAACCCGCGATACTCTACGTCGAGTTCTCGGAGCCGGTAAAAAGGTGGGACGGAGTTAGGAGCCGACTGAACGAGCTAGTGCGCCGCGGGGTTATTCTAAACTACAAGCTATCAGCTCCTGGTATAGCGGAATCTGAGGAGCGAGTTTATGAGGACCTCAGTGAGGCACCGCTCAGCCTAGAGTCCGTGGTCTACGAAGCATCAGGAGACCCGGAGGTCGCAGAGCTCTTGCTAGAGATCATCAGGAACAGTGGAAACAGAGAAGCCGTCGAGAAGATCGTTAATGAACTACTAGAAAGAGAGAGACTCGTGGAGAAGATCGAGAAGCTGGTGAGAAAGAAGTGATAATCAGGAGAGTTGAGCTCGAGAACGTACTCTCACACGAAAAAACTGAGGTAGTTTTCTCCGATGGTATAGTATCGATAGTAGGTCCAAACGGTGCGGGTAAGTCAACTATCGTTGAAGCCATCTACCTCGCTCTGCTAGTTGATGGCAGGCCAGATATCAGAGGGGGGAAAACGGAGTTCATAGTTACCAAAGGTAAGAGAAATGGAAGGATCTCAGTGTATTTTGAGATAGGGGGAAAGAAATACATAGTTGAAAGAAAGTTAGACGTCGACAGCTCTAGTCAGGCTAAACTCTACGAAGTAAATGAAAGTGGAAGAAGGCAGATATCATCAGGAGCTCCAAGTGTAGTAAAAGAAATAGGGAGATTGCTCGACTTAGCCAACTACACCTCTAGTGAGCTACGAGATCTAATTCGCGCCACTATTTTCTCTCTTCAGGATGAGTTAACGCAGATAATCGACGTCCAGGACTCTGAGAGAAAGAAGTGGATACTCTCTCTCCTCGGACTCAGCTACCTCGAGAAGGCTTTAGACAACGTTAAGGATGTTATTAGAGACAAGAAGATCGGCCTTGACGGTGAACTAAAGAGCTTGAAGAAAGTCCTCGAGGAGGCTAAGAATAACTTGAAGAAGCTTGAGAAGGAGCTCAGTAGTGCTGAAGATAGACTAAGTAAGCTCTTAAAAGAAAAAGAAGTTCGAGAAAGAGAGGTTAAAGAACTAGATGAGAAGCTAAACCTAGTCAGGAGCGCTATAGATACAGTAATCGAGTTAAGGAAAGTGTTGGTCTTGAGGAAGCTCGAAGATCTTGAGGGCGTTGTAAGGCGTCTAAGTATTTTGAAAGACTGGAACCCTCAATCGTACGACTGGATAGCCAACGAGATAGCAAACCTAAGGAATAACCTTCGTAGAGTCGACAACGAGCTAAGGGAATTTCTTGAGAAGGCTTCGCAGACCTTCGAAGTACCTATAGACAAGCTTGAGGAACTACGTAGCGACATCGAGAGGAGGATAAGAGCCCTAAAAGAGCAAGAAGGAGGGTACAGGAAGCACTTAGAGTTGCTCAGGGATTTCCTCAACAAGTTTGAGCTCAGTGATAGGTGCCCCGTCTGTGGGTCGAGGATCGACAGTTCAGAGAGAGTTAAAAAGCACTTAGTAGAAGAAGCCTCGAACATTGAAGAGAAATTAGAGGAAGTGACAAGGGAACTCAAGGATCTAGAGGGAAAGTTGCGGCTTATTGACAAAACTTTGAGGAATCTTAGAGAGCTCCTCCCTAAGAAGAAGAACATTGAGGAGAACCTCGGAGAGAAGGAGAGAGAGCTAGAGCAGCTGGAGATGAAAGCTAAAGAATTTTGTACCTCAGTGGGCATAGAGTTTCACGACGTCGATGAGTGTATCCAGCAACTCAAGAAGCTGCGAGAGGAATTTACTAGAGCTGAGAACGAGCTCGATGTGTTGAGGAGTCAGGTAAGAAGTGAGCCTACTCATTCCTTTGCGGACCTTGAAGAGTTGTTCAGTAAGTTAGTACTAGTACTAAATAAGTTGGGGTTAAGACCCCTATCCGCACTATCGATAGAGCATCTCAATCAACTGAGAGACGGGGAACTGGAGAAACTCAGGCGGAATCTTGAAAGCGATCTGAGGGTAGCGCAGGAGAAACTAAGCCGTCTAAGTAGTGAGATAGAAGGGCTTAAGGGGTCTATCGTAAAGACAAAGGAACTCATTGGTGGACTAAAGGTAGACATCGAGAAATACGAAAGAGAGATAAGAGATGCCGAGCGAAAGAGTAAGGTGCTCGAACTATTAGGAAGCTTTAGTGAGAGGTATTTAGGCAAAGATGGAGAGATAGCCAAGAGGTTGACGAAAGCTGTAAGAGAGGGGCTGGAGAAAAGGGCTAACCGAATACTGAGTAAGCTCGAGCTACCCAATATCGCCATAAACGACGAATTCCAGATCTTCGTCAAAGTCCCGGAGGGTGAGGTACCGATAAAAAACGCTAGTGGGGGTGAGAGAGTCGGGGTTTCTATAGCTCTCAGGCTGGCTCTAGCCGAGCTAGTTATGGGGAGGTCTCCTACGACTCTGATACTTGACGAGCCGACAGTATACCTAGACTCCGAGAGGAGGGGGTCGGTGTTCGACATCATAAAAGAACTGAGTAAGTCCCTCAGGCAGCTCATAGTCGTTACACACGATGACACTATAATCAACATATCCGATAGAGTAATTCGAGTCGAAAAAGCCGGTGGTGTTAGTAAGGCGGTCCCGGAGGAACCGGCATAGAGAAATCGATAGAGGTTCGAGTACGCAGCCTAGTGCCCCTCACATAGAGATCGTAGTCAGCATCCAGGCCCCATACGTGAACTTTGCTATAGTTTCCTAACAAAAACTAGGGATTAAACAAAACGAGAGCATAAAGTAAAGCTATTAAGAAATAAACGAGCACTATACGGGCCCGTGGCCCAGCCAGGATAGGGCGCCGGCCTCCGGAGCCGGAGGTCCCGGGTTCAAATCCCGGCGGGCCCGCCACACCCAGGGGAGGCGATGGTTTGAAGAGCCGTCGTTTCACGACTATCCCTCGCAGTCATGATGCGTTTTTATGTAGAGTAGCAACTCTTAATAGGTTTGATAATAGTTGATGTAGTTCGAGATGTTTCTCAGAGAGCATAAGAGGAGGCGGAAGGTTTCCACAGACGAGACAGTCAGGTACTACAGGAGCCTCTTCAAGAGGTACCTGGAGGGAAGGGAGCTGTCGGAAGAGCTCGTGGATTACGTAGTAAGCCACGAGAACGGGTGGCTTAGGAACGTGTTCAGGCACTACGTTCAGTACCTGTACTACAGGAGGAAGATCCCGCTCGAGACGTTCGGCTGGCTCATGGAGGTGGTGCCGAGCAGAGGCTACAGGGCGGGTGTTAGAGTGTTCGAGATAGATTTAGAGCTATTCGAGGTGTCATTGAGATACCTCAGGGAGAGGTGCGACCTCTACTACCTCTACTTTTTGCTGATGTACTACTCCGGCATTAGGCTGGAGCACGTAGTGAAGCTAGTAGCAACCTTTAAGCCGAGGGAGATAGTCTACATCCCCATGCTCGACAGAGAGAGCCCCAGGCTGGTCTGCCCCGAGGGCGGGGGGTTCTGCAGGTACTACCTAGGGCTGACCGGTGGGAAGCCCTGCGAGTGGGTCTACTTCCCGAGAGAGCTACTAAAGACTCTGAGCCTCTACTCTGGAGAGCTCAGGGAATCCGCTACTGTATCGAGATACTTCACTAGGCACGACCTCCTGTCTAAACTCCTTATCACGCATACTAGCATGCCTGCGGCCCTAAGCTTCTGGAAGTGTAGCTTTACGGAGGTACTGGCGACCTCACTCCACGTAACGCACTCTCCTAAGGCTATCCTGTTGAGCAAGAACATCATCTGCTCCCTCATAGCCGGAGACCTCAGGTACTTCTCGACGTACTCTGCGACCTTAGGCGGTATACCACTGCCCATGCTATCACCGTTGCTCAGAACTCTACTTATAAACACTTTGCTCGAAAAGATCATTTTCAGTATAGCAAGAGCAAGAGCTTGGCGTTAGCTAATGGTCACCTACGCCATTTCCCGCTCTAGGTCTTTGTAGGTTTTCCTAGGGTGGGTTGTGCCTCCTACCAGCGGTTCACTGAGGCTACCAACCACTCTACGCAGGGGTCATGGACACTGTTCGAGCCTAACGGCATGAGGCTCGCATTCGGTTCTCGAGAAATCTTACAAACTCAGTAAATCCCTTACGCATTAAAATAGTTCTCCCACCCTATTTATGCTAAGGTCTTAAGAAAACTCAGTTACCTAACTGTGATTAGTTGGATCGAATATTGCTGAGTAATTGAGGAGCGTTAGGGTGACGTAGGTTAAACGTAATATTCGAGTAGGTAGATAGTGGAGGTGTTTGGAATGAGGTTGTGGTCTATTCACCCAAGGTACTTGGATAGGGTAGGGTTAGTAGCACTGTGGAGAGAAGGAATCCTAGCCCAGAAAGTCCTTGAAGGACGTACGAGAGGTTACGTAAATCATCCACAATTAATTAGATTCAAGAATTCTCCCAACCCGTTACTTACAATAGGAACCTACCTCTACCATGTATATCTAGAGGGTCTTCGTAGAGGATATGAGTTCGACTCTCACAAGGTCAAAGTATACGATAATTCACTTACTAGTATTATCCCTATAACAACCAATCAGGTTAAATACGAATTCAAACTACTTCTATACAAGCTCACGCATAGGGAACCAAAACTTGCGCAAAAACTTAGAGATGTAAAGGAAATCCAGGTAAACCCAGTATTCTACGTTATTGAAGGACCTATTGCGGAGTGGGAAAA
>Ga0105162_1000672_pt1 | contig 21482 bp, 19 predicted proteins | sample JNZ201metaG_FD_81532 | JGI IMG/M metagenome (GOLD analysis project Ga0105162, IMG submission 81532) | Hot spring microbial communities from Jinze hot spring, China to study Microbial Dark Matter (Phase II) - JNZ 20120812A | ecosystem: Environmental > Aquatic > Thermal springs > Hot (42-90C) >...
ATGTAGCCCCGCTCCTTTTTCTTCATCAACAAGCGTTTTAACTTCTCTACCGAGCAAATCATAAATTTTCAACACAACATGACTTGCTTCCGGAAGATAAAATCTTATCACGGTGCTTGAATTAAATGGATTTGGGTAATTTTGATAAAGTTCAAATTTATCCGCAATTATTTCGCTTTCTTTAACCTCAGTTGTTGGGTCAGCGCAGACAACTTTACCATCTCTTACTGTTACAATTCTTGTGTAAAGTTCATTTAACGCTGTTATCGTGTAAGTTCCGGGTTTTACTTCACCAATTGCGTAATTTTCTTGATAAATATCATCGCTTCCGATGTAAGGATCGTTGAAATTGTAAGTCAAAGCGTATGAGAAAGTCGTGTAAGGTGGTCTCGGCTTCGGGTCGGGCTTTATATCTACTCTTGTTGAATTCGGTGCATTTGGAATTTTACCGTAAATTGCGCCAGTTCCACGCATTACAAACCATAGCTCTGGGTTTCTTCTTGTCCTGTATGCATCAAAACGAGGTGTCCCAAGCCGAATTTCAAAATGCAAATGTGGTCCCGTTGAATAACCGGTGTTGCCAGAAATTGCAATTGGTTCGCCAGCTTTTACACTGTCACCTTGATTTTTCAAAGGTTTTGATAGATGTCCGTAAAGCAAATACAAATCTTTCCCTTCCCATTGTCCTTTGATGAAGATATAATTTCCAGCGCCGTTTGGTTCAAAACCTCCAACTGTATCATACGGATTATAAGCAACAAAATAAATGATCCCATCACAGGCAGAATAAACTGTGTCATATCTTACAAGGATATCAACCCCAGCATGCGCCCTGTTTTGGGGATCGCGAATGTTTGGCTCACCATAAAGATAAGAACCGTTGATTTGAATGTGGTCGGGAACGGGTCGTTTTAAACGAAAAGTTTGGGAATAAAGCAATTGCGCGAAGATGAGAAAAAATGTTAAAATTTTTAGCACTCGTTCAATCTTCAATTTTTTCAAGTATATCTTTGTTAAGAAATTCAGCATAGACATTTTCAATTTCAGCATTTGAAAGCGACATATCAACGAGCTCATCCCAGTTGAGTTTTTTCTCAACTTCAAATATCTCGTCAAAATCAGCCCATGTCTCAGGATGTCTCCCCGTTAGAAAACTACAACAATCATCGTAAGGTTGACTTGAAATTTCATATGTTCCTATCTCACGCGCTTTTTGAATTATCTCTTCTTTATCAATCCCAATCAAAGGTCTCAAAATTGGAAACGTTGCGATTTGATTTATGACTCTTATATTTCTCAAAGTTTGAGAAGCAACTTGACCTAAACTTTCCCCTGTGACAAGTGCCTCCGCTCCTTCTTTCTCCGCAATTTTTTCAGCAATTTTTATCATCAATCTTCTGTATAAAATTGTCCTCAAACCAACGGGGGCATTTAAAACGATGATTCTCTGCGCTTCCGCTATTGGGACTATGAAAAGTTTTGAATGGAATTGAAACTTTGTTAAGATTTTCACCAACTGTTTAACTTGCTCAATTGAATCGTAAGAAGTGTATGGATAACTGTGATAATGAACGAATATAACCTTTGCCCCCCGCTTCATCATCATATAAGATGCAATTGGCGAGTCAAAACCAGCCGAAAGCAATGAGACAACTTTACCACTTGAACCAACCGGAAGCCCGCCCGGACCTTTGAATCTATCAGCATAAACATAAACTTCCTTATCAACTATCTCAATGTGAACGCTTACATCTGGATTTTTTAAATCAACGCTAACTTCCTTACCTTCATTCTTAAACTCTTCAAGCAAATAAGCCCCAACTTGACGATTCACCTCAACGGAATTCAAAGGAAATCTTTTGTTCTGTCTTTTCGTCTTTACGCTAAATGTCTTAAAAGTTTTATTCTTCAAAACCTTTAAACTCGCCTCGCATATTTTCTCAATATCAAGCGCTGTGACGACACCAATCCCAAAATTCGTCAATCCAAAAACATTGCTCAATCTTGATTTCACAATTTCAACTTTTTCCGTCTCTTCAAATCCAAATGGGAGAACAATTTTCAAGCGTCCATATCCTCGCATCACCATATTTTGCTTAACAATGTCAGAAAGCATAAAAGCAATGTTAGTTCTCAATTTTTTCTCAAAAATTTCTCTATTTCGTTGTTTAAGCGCAACCTCGTGATAATGGCATATCACAACCGCTGAACTCATCGGAAATTTTCGGCTGTTTATTTTTCTGGTAATAAAAATATCTCAAATCGGAGTTAAAAGTCAAGCCAACCTCCCGCAGATACTTGACTGAAATATGAAATCGTAAATTTCACTTTTCTTTAAATCTTTTGGGATTATGAAATAAATCAAATCCGCATCTTTCCCCTTTTCAATGCTACCGCAGTAATCACCAAAGCCAAGCGCAACTGCACCATTTATTGTTGCCATCTTTATCAATTCAACATCACTTACATCAGGATAAAACTCTCGTGCAAACTTCAACTCGTGAAGTATGTTCAAATCACGATTGCTTGCGATGCTATCCGTCCCTATGCAAACATTTATCCCACTGTCAAGAAATTTTCGCACCGGCGCTTTGCCAACTTTTAAAAAGAAATTGCTCCTCGGACATGTGCAAACGCTCACACCCCTTCGGCTTAAAATTTCAATGTCTTCTTCATCAACATTGACACAATGAACTGCGAGAGTATTTTCATCAAGGAAACCAATTTGCTCAAGATATTTTACAGGCGAAACTCCTGGCGCTTCCCATTTTGGATCAAAGGCATCTCTTTGAATTAAAAAATTGCGGAAAAATCCAGTCCCCTGCTTCAAAAACTCAACCTCCTCAACTGGCTCGGCAAGATGAACGCTTGTCTTTGATGAACCATTGAAATTTTTTATCAATTTAAAAAGTCCTTCAGATACGGAATATGGAGCATGCGCAGACATTGAAACTTTAAAATCTTTCTGCAAATTATGTTTTCGCACAATGTTGTTTATATCTTCAATTAAATCTTTCACAACATCAAAAAATTCTCTACCCCTTTCTTCTTTGAAGGCTATCAACTCAATGAAAATTTGAACTTTCAATGGAACTCTCAAAAGCAGTGTTATCAACTTCGCCGTGTTTGAAACATCTCCAATTGCGACTGTCCCGGAGTTTATAACTTCATCAATTCTTCGCTTAACAGCATTTTTAAATTTTCTCTCGGATAAAAATTTTAAAAATTTTACACTTGCAAACCTACCCTTGAAAAATTTGTTTCGCTTTTTCACAACTTCCCAGAGCCAATCTTGAAAACTTTTTGCTTCCTTAAACTTTAAATTTGAAAGTTCAAGATGTGTGTGCGCATTGACAAATCCAGGCATTATCAAAGCATTTTTCAAATCAAACCTTTTCTCAATTTTATACTTTGAATCAATTTCCTCACGAGCCCCAAAATCAATGATTTTATTCCCTTCAATTACAACTGCACCATCTTCAATTATCTCGGAAGTCACAGGCAAAATGTATTTCGCATAAAAAATCCTCATCGCTTCAAAATTAAACCTTTGTGTTTCAAATCACATCTAATTTAGTGAAGACACAAAGATAAAACAAAAAAGAGAAAAGCCATGAAAGCAAGAACAATAATAATAGCGGTTGCACTTCTACTTATCGCATCAACTTCATTCGCACAAATGTTTGGTCCGAGGTTTGGATTCCTTCCGGACGATGGTATATGGCAAAGAGGAATAACCCGACTTTATGATGAGCTCAAACTTACAGATGAACAAAAATCAAAACTTCAAAATCTATTTTTTGAATTTCGCAAAAATCAAACTGATATTGCAAGCAAGTTAAACAAAGCAAGAATTGAACTCCAAGAACTCCTCTCATCCGAAAAGCCGGATAAGTCAGCGATTGACAAAAAGGTTGATGAAATCTCTGGCTATATGAAAGAGCTCAACAAAAACAGGGTAAATCACTGGCTTAACATTCAGCAGGTTCTGACTCCGGAACAGAGAAAAATTTTGAGAGAAAAATTTGGATTTGGTTTCGGTTTTCGTGATGGTTTTTATGGCTGGGGTAAACCCAAAAGAGGGTTGCGATTGCACCGATGCTGGTAAAAGCAACTGAAACCTCCCCAAATTTTGGGGAGGTTTTTTATTTTTTACAAACCACGGGATAATTTTAAAAGCGCTACACTTTCAATGTGATATGTGTGGGGAAACATATCAACTGGCTGTATAAGCTCTATCATATAATTTGGCTCGTATTCAATCAAAAGTTTTATATCTCTTGCTTGCGTTGTCGGATTACAACTCACATAAACGATTCTTTCGGGTTTAATTCTTGAAATTGCTTTGACAACATCAGGATGCATACCTGAACGAGGCGGGTCAATGATTATAACATCTGGCTTTGGGGTCTGACGCATCCAAGATTTATCAGTGTAAAGTTTTTCTCTTAAATCACCAGCGATAAATTTACAATTTTTGATCCTGTTTATCTCTGCATTTCTCCACGCATCTTCAACAGCGCTTTCAACAAGTTCAAGTCCAATGACATTTTTAACAAATGATGACACAAAAATTGATATCGTCCCTGTGCCAGAATAAAAATCATAAACAACATCATCGGGTTTGAAGCTTGCAAACTCAACAATTTTTTTGTAAAGTTTTTCCGCCTGTCTTGTGTTCGTCTGGAAAAATGAGTTTGAAGAGATTTGAAAAATGTAATCCCCAAGTTTTTCAGTGATAGTTCCATTGCCGTGATAAACTCTTTCATATTCACCAACTGCTATTTGTGCCTTGCGAGTATTGATGTTATTCACAACTGTTGTTATATTGGGGAATTTTGAAAGCAAAGAATTTGTGAATTCGGACATTATTTCTGCGTTATCTTCAAATGTCACAAGGTTAACCATCACATCCCCTGTGTTTTTGCCTTCTCTTATCGTAAGGAAACGAAGATAACCTTCGTTTTTTTCGCTTGAATAAATCGGGATATTTTTTGATTTGAAATAATCTCGTGTGAAATTTAAAATTTCATTGCTTAACTCCGATTGCAAAAAGCATTCGTCAATGTCAAGCACTTTGTCAAATCTATCTGGAAGATGAAACCCTAAAGCAAAGTTTCGGTCAATTTCATCTATATTTTCAATTTCTTCTTTTAGAAGCCATCTTTGATCGGAGAAAGAGAACTCAATCTTGTTTCGGTAAAAGAAGATTTCATCAGATGGAAGAGTGCCCAAGACAATTTCATCAATTCCTTTAAAACCACCGATTCTCTCAAAACTTTCAATCACATGGTCTCTTTTGAATTCAAGTTGTGCATTATATTCAAGGTTTTGCCATTTGCAACCACCGCAAACGCCAAAGAATTTACACTTTGGTTCAACCCTTAAACTTGATTTTTGAATTAATTCAACTGGTTCTGCTTCTGCGTATGATTTCTTTAATTTCGTGATTTTAACTTTGACTACATCTCCGGGGACAACATTTCTGACAAAAACAACAAAACCATTGACTCTTGCGATGCTCTTGCCTTCAAAAACTGTTTTTTCAATTTTTACTTCAATTTCGCTCCCTATTTGAAACATTTAAACTTTCAACTGCTTTTTTGGTGAAAAATTTTTGATGTCAGAGAAAATTTAAAGCGGTGGCGATTAAAAACAAAAAAGAAGCAACCTGTGGGTTCTGGGAAACCCACAGATTTTATTTTCTCGTTCTATGCTGTGTGGTTTGGTGAGCGGTATGCTGGCGTTGTGCGGTGGTCTGCTGTCTCTGTGGTGCTTCTTGCTTTGGAATAAGCGACTTCCTGCTCAATGTAAATCTACCCATATCATCAACTGTTAATATCTGCACTTCAACTTCATCACCAACTTTCAAAACATCTGATACCTTTTCAACTCTTTTATGATCAATCTCCGAGATATGCAAAAGTCCAATTTTACCCGGCAAAATTTCAACAAAAGCTCCAAAATCAGCAATTTTCCTCACAATACCTTTATAAACTTTTCCAACCTCTGGAACCTCCGCAAGTTGCTCAACCATTTGCTTTGCCTTTTCACACGCTTCTTTATTTGGTCCACTTATCCAAACCAAACCATCATCTTCAATAAAAACTTCTGTTCCAAATTCTTGCTTCATCATTTTGATATTTTTCCCAGCAGGACCTATAACCCAGCCGATCATTTCAACAGGAATTCGCGTTGTCATAAGACGAGGTGCATAAGGTGAAACCTCTGGTCTTGGTCCCGGGATAGTTTGTTCAAGTATGTCAAGTATCTTCATCCTTGCCTCTTTCGCCTGTTCCAGAGCTCGCTCAAAAATTTCATAACTTATACCGCTTATCTTTATATCCATTTGAAATGCGGTTATACCATCGCGCGTTCCAGCGACCTTAAAATCCATATCCCCAAGCCGATCCTCGTTCCCGAGTATATCTGTTAAGATTGCAACTTCATCACCTTCTTTGACAAGTCCCATGGCGATACCTGCAACATGTTTTCTCAACGGAACTCCACCATCCATAAGAGCAAGCGTTCCAGAACAAACTGTAGCCATTGATGATGAACCGTTTGATTCAAGAATATCAGAGACAACTCTTATCGTGTATGGAAATTCTTCTTCAGGCGGAATTAAATTTTTCAAAGCTCTTTCAGCAAGATTCCCATGTCCTATTTCTCTTCTACTTGGACCTCTAAATGGAGCAACTTCACCAACAGAAAACGGCGGGAAATTATAATGAAGCATAAATCTTTTCGTATACTCAGGCAAAAGACCATCAATTAACTGCTCATCCATTTTCGTTCCAAGCGTAACAGTTGCAAGTGATTGAGTTTCACCACGTGTAAATAAAGCAGAGCCATGAGTTCTGGGCAAAACCCCAACTTCCGCCGTTATAGGTCTAATATCATTTAAACCACGACCGTCAATTCTTTTGCCTTCTTTCAAAACCATATATCTCATATCAAGTCGTTCAATTTCCTCAATCACCTGTTTAATCCAAAATTCAAGCTTCGGATAAAGTGAAAGCAGTGGAATTTGATTTCCGTTTTCATCCTGGACGAGTTCAGATGCATATCTTTGCTTTAAAGCTTCAATCGTCTCCTGTAAAATTAAATCCATTTTCTCCGCTCGTTCAAGTTTTTTGAGCGGAGTTCTGTTAAGTTCTTTAATCCGTGCCTCAGCAAGTTCTTTCACATCATTTAAAATTCTTTCGGGTATTTCCTCTTTAACGATTTCTCTTTTCGGCTTTCCAATTTCTTTTGCAATTTCAAGTTGAACTTCACAAATCTTTTTTATGTATTCGTGCGCAAACTTTATCGCCTCAACCATATCTTTTTCTGAAATCTCCTTCGCTTCGCCTTCAACCATAACGATTGAGTCAATCGTTCCAGCGACAACAAGATCAAGATCGCTCTTTTCAAGCTGAGATATCGTCGGGTTTATAACAAATTCACCGTCAATTTTTCCAACCCTTACCTCAGCTATAGGTCCATTCCACGGAATATCAGAGATCATAAGCGCAGTTGAGCTTGCAATTCCACCAATTACATCGGGATCATTTTCAAGATCAAATGAGAATACGGTGACTGTAACCTGCGTTTCGCACCTAAATTCTTTCGGGAAAAGAGGTCGCAATGCTCTGTCAATTAAGCGAGCGGATAAAATTTCTTTTTCAGTTGGCTTTCCCTCCCTCTTTTCAAATCCACCTGGAATTTTTCCAGCTGCTGATGTCTTCTCACGATATTCAACCGAAAGAGGCATAAAATCAATATCTTCTTTTTGCTCCTCTTCTGCAACCGCAGTCGCAAGAACCATTGTATCCGCATATCTTACCATAACTGCACCATCTGCCTGCTTAGCATACTTTCCTATTTCAAAAGAAAGAATTCGCCCACCAATTTCAATTTCCTTCTTAAGATACGACATAGCCACACCACCAACCTTAATTTTTTATTTTCTTAAATCAAGTTCCTCAAGAATTTTTTTGTAACTCTCATAATTTGTTCTCTCAAGATACCTTAAAAGCCGTCTCCTCTTTCCTATCATCTTTATCAATCCCATCCTTGAATGTTTATCCTTTGGATGCTTCTCAAAATGCTCCGCAAGTTGGTTAATTCTTGCTGTAAGAATTGCAATTTGAACTTCTGGTGAACCAGTGTCTTTTTCGTGTTTTCCGTATTTTTTAATAAGTTCCTTTTTCTGTTCGCTCGTCAATGGCATATCTCCCGATTTTTTTGTTTTACTTATTTAAAATTTCCTCTTTTTTAAACTCCTTTTCAAGGATCTCAAAGGCTCTCTCCTTATCTATCTTGATTTGTTCAACAAGCTCCTTTGGAGACGAAAATTTCATCTCATCCCGCAACCTGTCTATAAATTCAACTTTGATATGTTTGAAATAAATCTCCTCATCAAAATCAAATATGTTCACTTCCATAACTCTTTCGCTATCAAGCTCAAATGTCGGTCTATATCCGATGTTCATAACGCCATAATAATTTTTTCTGTCAATTGTAACCCTTACGACATAAACTCCATTTTTAGGAATCAATTTTCTCCTTGAATTTGGCTCAATGTTCGCAGTTGGTATTCCAAGTTCTTTACCACGACCGCTTCCTCGGACGACAACTCCATTTATAAAATAATATCTTCCGAGCAATTTTGATGCAAGTTTTACATCGCCGTTGTTTAAAATGCTTCTCACTTTTGAACTGCTGACAGGTATATTCTCAACAAGAAGTTGCGGGACAATCTCAACATCAAACCCATATCTTTCACCAAACTCTTTCAACTTCTCTGGATTCCCTTCACGATTTTTTCCGAAAGCATGATTATAACCAACTATAACTTTTCTCAATCCAATTTTTTCAAGCATCACATCTTTGCAAAATTCTTCAGCAGTGATATTTGAAAATTCAAGCGTGAAATTTACAACAAAGACAATATCAAGGTCATACTCTTTCAAAAGTTCAATTCTTTCATCAATTGTTGTCAAAATTTGAAATTTCTCTCTCGGTCGGAGAATCTCCTGCGGATGTGGATCAAATGTAACAAGTAAAGTTCTTGCGCCTGTTTTCTTCTTTTCTTCTTCCATTCGTTTCAAAATTTCACGATGTGCTATATGAACTCCATCAAACACACCAACTGTCACAACTGAATTTGAATCTTTGTTAATTTTCCGTATGTTTCGCACTATCTCCATCTTTTCTCTCGGTTGAAATTTTCCTTAATTCATCAATTGTTAAAGCATCTTCTAACTTGTAACCTCCAATTCTTGTTCTGACAAGCGATTTCAAATAAGCACCACAACCAAGTTTCTGTCCAAAGTCATGGACAAGCGTTCTCACATAAGTTCCCTTTGAACATCTAACACGAAAGCGAACTTCTGGAAGTTTAACTTCAAGAATTTGAAAGTCAAAAATTTTAACTTTTTTCGGCTTTCTTTCAATCTCAATGCCTTTGCGAGCAAGTTTATAAAGTGGTTTCCCTTTATACTTAACTGCGGAATACATCGGCGGAATTTGCTCAATTTCCCCGATGAAATACTTAACATTATCTCTTATGATCTCCTCAGTGATGCCATCAATTGGCTTTCGCTCAATTATTTCGGTTTCGGGATCGTGGCTTGGCGTTATCGCTCCAAGTTCCATAATTCCTTCGTATTCTTTATCAAGTTCGGTAATCTTTGAAAGTTCCTTCGTTTTCTTTCCCGTTGCAATTATCAAAAGTCCTTCAGCAAACGGGTCAAGCGTTCCAGCGTGACCTGCTTTTTTTACCTTAAACCATCGCTTTATTTTATCAACAACTTTATAAGATGTCCAACCAGCGGGTTTATTTACAAGTATGATTTCACCCTGCCTTATCCTCTGAGCCAGTGTCATCACCTTTTCTGTTGTTCTTTTCCCTATCTTCAATTTGCTTTAAAAGAGCATTTATCCTGTCAACATGTTCAAGCGTATCATCAAGATAGAATTCAATTTCAGGAACAAATCTCAAACTCAATCTTGAACCAAGCCGTTGTCTAATTGTTTTTTTCAGCGATTCAATTTTTCTCATTGTGTTTTGTTGTGTGACTTTATCTCCGTAAATGCTGATGTAAATTTTGGCATACCTTAAATCTGGGCTTACCCTCACATTTGTAACAGTCCAGAACCCAACGCTTTCGTGTTCAAGAACTTTTGAAATTATATCTGAAACTTCCTCTTTGATCAAAGAAGCGACTCGCTCCGCTCTTATCGTGCTCATTTTTTAACCCTCGCTTTAAGTTCAAAGAAATTTACTGCTTTTTCACCTCTTCAAGTTTTCTTTTCACTTCAAGGATGTTAAACGCTTCAATTATATCGCCAACTTTTATATCGTTATAATTTTCAAGTGCAATTCCACATTCAAGTCCTGCTTCAACTTCTTTGACATCATCTTTAAATCTTTTAAGCGATGCAATTTTACCTTCATAAATCACAATTCCATTTCTGATCAATCTTACATAAGCATTTCTTGGAATTTTACCTTCGGTTACAAAGCAACCCGCAACAGTTCCAACTTTTGAAATTTTGAATGTTTCTCTGACTTCAGCCGTCCCGAGAAATTCTTCTCTTTTTTCTGGCTCAAGCATACCTTCAAGCGCCTTCTTGACATCTTCAATCACATTGTAAATTATGTTGTAAAGTCGTATTTCAACATTTTCGCTTTCTGCAAGTTTCTTCGCACTTGAAGTTGGTCTGACATTAAAGCCAATGATTATTGCTCCAGAAGCTTGAGCAAGCAAAACATCAGATTCACTTATTGCACCAACTGCTTTATGTATTATTCTCACTTTAACTTCATCAGTTGAAAGTTTCATCAAAGAATCGCTCAAAGCTTCAACCGAGCCATTGACATCCGCTTTGATGATAACGGGTAACTCTTTAACCTTGCCTTCTTTAATTTGTTCAGATAGTTTGCTAAGTGAAATAGCTCTTAATTGTCTGAATGTCTGTTCTCTTTTTAGTTGTGCTCTTTTGTTTGCGATTTCTCTTGCCTTCTTTTCATCTTCAACGACGACAAATGAATCACCTGCCTCCGGAAGTTCATCAAATCCTATAACCTGCACCGGGGTTGATGGTTTTGCAATTTCAACTCTATTTCCTCTTTCATCAAACATACCTCTTACCCTCCCGAATGTCGTTCCAGCAACGAATGGATCGCCAATTTTCAATGTTCCATTTTGAACGAGAACCGTTCCAACCGGACCACGTCCTTTGTCAAGTTTTGATTCAATTACAACACCGCGAGCTCTCTTCTTTGGATTTGCTTTAAGGTCCATAAGTTCAGCTTCAAGGAGAATTTTTTCAAGCAACAGATCAACATTTTTTCCGTATTTTGCAGAAATTTCAACGCATTGATATTTTCCACCCCAATCTTCAACCAAAATTCCACGCTCTGCAAGTTGCTGTTTAATTTTGTCCGGATTTGCTTCTGGTTTGTCTATTTTATTTATCGCGACGATAATCGGGACATTAGCTGCAAGGGCGTGGTTTATCGCTTCAACTGTTTGTGGCATAACCGCATCGTCAGCAGCAACAACAAGGACAACTATATCCGTCACTTGCGCACCGCGAGCTCTCATTGCGGTGAATGCTTCGTGCCCGGGCGTGTCAATAAATGTAATTTGCTTCCCATTCGGAAGTGTAACTTGATAAGCACCTATGTGCTGAGTTATCCCACCAGCTTCACCAGCGACGATGTTACTCTGTCTTATGTAATCAAGAAGCGTCGTTTTACCGTGATCAACATGCCCCATAATCGTGACAACCGGTGGTCTTGGCTCAAGGTCCTCAGGACGATCAGGCTCTTCTTCAATTAAATCCTCAAGATATTCTTCTGCTCTCTCAACTTCAAATCCATAATCACTTGCAATTAAAGTTATCGTGTCAAAATCAAGGCGTTGATTTATTGAGACAACAAGCCCAAGACCGAGACATTTTTTGATTATCTCACTTGCTGGAACACCAAGTAAATTTGCAAGTTCATTAACAGTGATAAACTCCGCAACTTTTATCTTTCTTTTCTCTCGTTCAAGTTGCTCTATTTTCCTTTCTTCTTTTTCCTGTCTTTCTTTCTTCTTTCGTTTTTTGATTATCTCCCTGAAATCAGGTCCTGCATCTTCCATTTCAGCAAGCGTTTGATCAATTCGCCTGCGTATTTCTTCTTCGTCAATTTCAATTCTGCGTTTGCTCTTTTTCAAAGGTTTCTTTATTTCAATATCTTCAATTTCAACAACCTTGCGCTTCTTTTCTTCTTTTTCTTTCGCCTGTTTCTTCTTTCTCGTCTCTTCTTTCAGGGCTTCTACATCAGGTGAATGAACAACGCCTTCAACGACTGGCTCTTCTTTCTTTCTGGGTTTCTCCTTTTCAAATCTTCCCTCTCCTTTTCTCCTTCTAAATTTATCTTTTCTCCTATCTCTTTCCCTCCTTCGTTCCTCCTCCCGTTCAAACCTTTTTCTCTTCTCATCTCTATCTTTTTTGAAATGCTTATCCTTAAAATCAACATAAACCATCCCCTCCGGTTTGCCAGGTCTGCCTGTATCAACTACACCTTCAACGGGCTCAACTTTTTGTCCCTCTACCTGAACGATCGGCTCCTCTATTTTTTCTGTTGCCTGTGAGATAGGTTCAGTTACACTTTCAACTTTTTCCTCAGCTTGGCTTACTTCAGGAACTTTCTCAACTGCAGGCGCTGGCGTTTCAATTTTTTCTTCAATTACAGATGACTCTGTCTCAATGGGTGTTTCTTTAACGGGTTTTTCTATTGCAACATCAACAGGTTGTTCAACTTTTTCTTCAAACTCTTTGATGACGGTTTCAACTTCTTGTTTTATTTCCTCTGTCAAATTAGTTTCCTCAACTGTGACTTCTTGTGTAATTTCCTCCTGTTTCTGTTCAACAATTTCAGTGCTAACTTCTGGTTCTGCAACTTGTTGTGGTGTCTCGCTCGGTATTTGTTCAACCTCCTTCATTACAAGTTCTTTTTTCTTCCTTTGTCGCTCGGCTAATTCACGTTCGTGTTTATAATGCCTGTTTATGACTTCAAGCATTTTATCATCAACTGGCGACATATGGCTTTTCACATCAAATCCCTGCTTTTGCAAAAAGCTCACAAGCTCATCCGACGATATATTTAATTCCTTCGCTATGTTATAAACTCTTTTTGCCATGATCTTTTACCTTGAAGCTTTTCTTATTATGTTTCTCAAACGTTTTATTTTTTTATCGTCAACCCCTTGCAATCCAGAAAGAATTGACTTTATATTTTCATCTGAAAGAGCAAGATAATCTCTGTTCGTCTCAATTCCTGCATCTTTCAAACGTTGATAAATTTCCTCACCAATTTGATCTTTCAAATCCGACAAGCGAACAATTCGCTGAACATCTTTTTTCTCTCCTTCGGTTGAAACTATTTCAATATCATACTCCGTCAGCTCAGATGCAAGTTTTACATTTATTCCATCAGTCCCAACAGCTGCTGAAACTTCCTCAGGCGGGACATAAACTATTGCTCTTCTCTTCTCTCTATCTATCTCAACTCCTTTCGGTTTCGCCGGTTGCAATGCTCTTGCGACGAATATAGCCGGGTCATCGCTGTATGCTATGACATCTATGTTTTCGTTGTTAAGTTCTTTAACAATTGAATGAATTCTTACGCCTTTCATTCCGACGCACGCTCCAACAGGATCAACTCTTTCATCAGTTGAAGCAACCGCAACCTTTGATTTTTTGCCCGGAATCCGAGCAACATTCTTTATGACCACAACACCATCATAAACCTCCGGAATCTCAAGCTCAAAAAGTTTAACAAGAAATTGTGGATCAGCTCTTGAAACAATTATTTGAGGATTTCCACCGCCTCTGCGTTCGTCCCTTGGATTTGGTGGTTTAACATCTTTTACAAGAACTCTCAAACTTTCATTCTTCCTGTATTTCTCGTCGGGTATCATCTCGCTTCTTGGCAAAATAAGCTCATTTTTATTGTGCATCAAAAAAACTACCTCAGGTTTACCATCTTTGCCAGTGTAAATTTGATAAACTTCACCAATTAAAATTTCACCCTTATGCTGTTCATATTCCCTCATAATTGAATCACGTTCAAACTCGCTCAATCTCTGAATAAAAAGCTGCTTCGCCTGCGAAATCAATCTTAAACCAAAATCTTTCAATTCAATTTTTTCAACAAATTTTTCGCCAAGTTCAAGCGTTGGGTCTACTTCCTTAGCCTTCTCAAGCGAAACTTGTCTCAAAGGATCTTTAACAACATCAACTATATCTTTCATAAGGTAAATTTCAATGTCTCCTCTTTCCATATTGACGATTATATCAAATTCAGCATCATCTCCATATTTTTTCTTAACGAGCGTTCTAAAGACATCTTCAAGGATAAAAGCAATTTTATCTTTTTCAATTTTTTTCTCCTTTGCAAGTTGCGTGAATGCTTCAACTATTTCGCGATTCATACTCCGGGTTTTTTAATTTTGATTTTATTACCACACAATTTCAGTTTTTGCTTCAATTATTTGCTCGTAGGTCAAAACAATCGGATCTTTTTCGCTTTTAATCTCAATTTTAACTTTTTCGTCATCAGCATAAACAAGTTTTCCCATAATTTCAATCACTTGACCCGAACTTTGGTCAATATATTTTACACGCAGAAATCTTCCTGTGTTTGTTAAGTATTGTCTTTTAACTTTAAAAGGCACACCAACACCCGGGGAAGAAACCTCAAGCCGGTATCTTCCAGGTATCGGGTCATAAAAGTCAAGTGCATCTGAAATTTGCCTGCTTATCTCCTCACATTTTTTCACAGTTATCCCGTCATCTGTATCAACAAAAATTTCAAGCGTAAGATTTCGCCCTATACCTTTGAAATTGATATCAACCAGGTAAGCTCCAGCGCCTTCAATTATCGGCACAACTATTTCTCTGATTTTTGACTTTAACTCATCAAAATTTATCATAACTCAAAAAAAATAGTGGGTTTCCCGAAGCTGGGTCCCTTTTGGGGAAAACCCACCATTGAGGATTTAGTTTTTTAAAAATATAAAAAAAGCCATTTGAAATTCCAAATTTCACCCTGCCCTTTTAACAGGTATGCCCCTCAGCGCCGGTGAGTTCAAGTTGTGAAAGCGTGAAAAGTATAACCATACAAATGTAGCACCTCCGTTTTTTACAAAAAACCCCGACCGCCATTGGGTCGGGGCTTACATCAGATTAATTGCCGGGCTTCGGCTCTTTTTCTTTCTTTTCCTTCTTCACCTTTTTCGCCTTCTTTGCTTCTTTCTTCACCGCCTTCTTAGCCGTATCCGCCTCGGCTTTCTTTTCCTGAGTTACTGCCGGCTTCTGGGGTTGCGCCTGCTGTTGCGTCTGCTGTGAGAATACAGCAACATTTAACCCCAAAATTAACGCAACCGCGATGAGAATTAAACGCTTCATTTTTAAATCCAAATTTTGTTTTTGAAATTTATTTTTGCACTTTAATATACAAACCCAACATTAACACAAGATGAAAATAAAATTAAACTTTTTTCATCTTTATTGATACGGCTCACATCCACAATCTGCGAAAAAGAAATGACATTGACATTTCGGCTTTGTTCCAGAAGGACAGGTGATTCTGCAAGAAGTTAACAAACAATCAGCCCCACAACCTGGAACTTCTGCAGGCAATACTTCCTTGCTTTTAACCGGAGTTAAAGATGATAAAGCAAAATTTAATAACTCCTTCATCTCAAGCGTATCTAACTTTGAAAGTTCGGAATTAAAAATCTTCAACCAATAAGCATATTTTTCCAAGTTTCCTGTTTTAGCAAAATTAAAAGTTTCACGAATTGATTGGATAAAACTCGTTTTATCTTTAAACAAAGCGTTTGTTTGGAGCCAGTTTATCAACCTTTCAAAATTTCTCTCATGTTCAGGCAAAACGATAATCTCAGGTTTTGACTGTTTAGATTTTGTGCTCTCCCCCTGACAAAATGCGAGAAAATTAAAAATGGTAATAAAAGCAACTGCGATGAGAATTAAACGCTTCATTTTTAAACCCAAATTTTGTTTTTGAAATTTATTTTTGCACTTTAATATACAAAATCAAACTTTTTTTTCATCTCTTTACGCCCTATTGCATTAAATCGCATCTTGAGGTTTTATTTTTCAACACTCGGCAAAATAACTTTAAACTTACTCCCCTGTCCGAGTTTACTTTCAACTTCTATTTTACCATTGTGCGATTCCACTATCCATTTTGCTATAGAAAGACCAAGTCCAACGCCACCTCTACTTCTTGCTTTATCAACACGATAAAATCTCTCAAATATCAAATTTATCTCTTCATCTGGAATCCCGATGCCCGTATCACTTATTGATACCTCAACAAATCCATTTTTATTTTCAACTGAAATTAAAACTTCACCACCGATTTTGTTATACTTTATAGCGTTGTCAATCAAATTTAAAAACAACTGCTTTAACCTCATCTCATCCCCGCTTACAACTGCTTTTTCAAGTTTTCCAACTTTGATTTTAACTCCACTTCCCTCGGCAAGAACTGCAACATCATCAAGTAAATCTTTAAGTAACACATCAAGTTCAATTTCTTTGAAGTCAAATTTAATCTGCCCGACATCTGATTTGTAAAGTGTTAACAAATCATCAACCATATTTGAAAGTCGCACAACCTCATCAAGTATATTAACAAGTGTCTTCTTCAACTCGTTTGCTCTCTTATTTCCAGAAAGAGCAAGTTCAATTTCACCACGAATTATCGTCAAAGGAGTTTTAAATTCGTGAGATACATCTGCGGAAAATTGTTTCATTCGCTCAAATGATTTTTCAAGCCGATCAATCATATCGTTCAATGTCTTTATCAAGCGTGCGATTTCATCGTTTGATCTTGGTTCTGGAATTCGTCTGCTTAAATTTCCAGCGGTTATTTCTCTTGCGGTTTTAACAATATCATCAACTGGTTTTAATGAACGACCAGCCAGAAAAATTCCACCAACAATTGAGATCAAAAGAGCAACTGGGATTAACAAAACGAGAATTCTAAATAGATTCGCCAATGCGTGGTCTATTTCATCTATTGGATATGCAACTCCAAGTTGAAGATATTCGGACTTTAAAACAGCCAATCTAATTTTGTGCGAATTAAATTTATCAACAGTAAAAAGGAAAATTTGATTCGTCTCTTTAACCGAATCAAGCGGTAAATCAAGTTGCCCCAAACTTAACGATCTGTAAATTTCTTTGCCATTTTTATCTCTGATTTGAATAAATTGTTTCTTTGCGCTCAAAAGCGAATGCTCATAAATCATATCCCAAATTTCATCTTCAAGCGTTGAATCCGCCACTTGTTCTTCTTCAAGTTCGTTTGCCATAATCTCAAAATTTGAAATCTTCGGCTCAACCGCATCTTTTATCCATTTTATCTCCGATTTCAACGAATTATCAAGCCCATCAAGGAGATTTTTCCTCATATAGAAATAAGCAAGCGCCCCATAAATCGCAAGAGAAAAAAGCAAAGCAAGAGAGTATAAAATTGAAAGTTTTAATTTGATTGAACTTAACATATTCTCAATCCTCTTTAATTACATAACCAACGCCACGAATTGTGCGAATTAACTTCTTGGGGAAACCCTCATCAATTTTCTTTCTCAATCTTCTCACATAAACATCAATTATATTTGAACCAGTGTCAAAGTGATAATCCCAAATGTGTTCTGCTATCATCGTTCTGGTTAAAACTCTGCCTTTGTTTCGCATCATATATTCAAGCAAAGCAAATTCTCGTGCGGTTAATTCAATTATCTTATCCCCACGCTTTGCGATGTGTTTAACTGTGTCAAGTTCAAGGTCAGCAATTTTTATAATGTTTGATTTTTCAGGCGAAGCCCTTCTCAAAAGAGACCTTACCCTCGCAAGAAGTTCAGCAAAAGCAAATGGTTTTGTGAGATAATCGTCAGCCCCACTGTTTAAACCTTCAACTTTATCATCAATTGAACCTCTTGCAGTCAAAATTAAAACAGGAGTGTTAATTTTATTTGCCCTTATACTTCTTAAAACATCAAGTCCGTTTTTCTTTGGGAGAAGTATGTCAAGAATTATCAAATCATATTCCGATGTCAAAGCCATAAATTCACCGCTTTCACCATCATAAGCGACATCAACTGTGAAATGTTCCTCTTCAAGCCCTCGTTTTATGAAACTTGCGACTTTTTTCTCGTCTTCAACTAAAAGTATCTTCATAACCCCAAGATTTTTTATTTTACAACTCCTTCAACTTCTCATATCTTGAAATTATCCTTCCGACAACCATTCCTCCCTCATATTCTGGCACAACCACTTCATCTGCTCCAGCACCTCTCATCGCCTCCGCATATCTTAAATTTCCAGCCCTTGAGATAATTTTTATGTTTGGATTCAACATTTTTGCAGTTATAGTTATGTAAAGATTGTCAGCATCGTTATCAATCAATGTGCAAATAAACTTTGCCCTTTCAATTCCAGCACTTATCAAAACACTTCTTCTCCTCGCATCACCCTGAATTGCGTTGATTCCTTCTCTCAAAAGTTCTTTAACAATGCTTTCGTTTGTCTCAACAAGAACAAATGGAAGTTTCAATTTAACAAGTTCATCAACGACCGTTCTTCCAACCTGACCATAGCCAATGATTATATAGTGATCTTTAAGTTTTGAAATTGCCACTTCACTCATACGCTTCCTCCAAAGTATTTTTAATTCCCCACTGAATATATTCACGAGAATTCTTTCAATGAACCAGACTTGAAAAAAGAAGATTCCGACATAAACGACAAAAGCAAATAACTTCGTCAAATCCTTTCTATGTTCAGAAATTGCGTGCGGATGCGTTATCCAGAAAAAAGCATCAACCCAAGATATGTCTTTTTCAAGATTTTTATATACGACCATTGAAACAGCGAAAAACAAAACAAGAAAAATCAAAGGTGGCAAAATTGCAATGAAAATAAAGCGAAAAATTTTGAAAAGATTTTGAAGCATTTACATCAAACCATATTTTTTCAAAATATCAGCGAGACGTTGATCTCCAAGTGCATATTCACGAAGCGCCCTCACAACATTTGTAAGATTCCATTTTCTATCAACCTCTTCAATCACTTCCTGCTTTGCCCTGTAAATTGCGGTTCGCCTGTCCCATATCGCAAAACCAATCGCAGCAATCATAATTGCAGTAAAAATTCCAGAAATTATCCATAAAAATGTCATAAAATGATCAATCTTGCGGTTTAAATCATCAATTCTTTTGTCAATCTGCTCAAATCTTTTATCCACCTGTTGCATAAAAGTGTTAAGCGTGGCTTCCAATCTTTCAAGCCGTAATTCTATTGACCTCAATCTGTCTGTTTCCTTTTCAACTTGTCCGTAAAGATGGTGGTTTTGAAAAAGCAAAACGAAAATGAAAAAAAATCTTGAACCTCATAACTTGCCTCGCTTTAATTTTTAATAAATTTAATCAAACTTCCGAAATTGCTCAATACCCCATTGCAAGTCCATATCCACGTGGATCAGCAGCGCCATATTTAACACCGTTTTCATCAATCAAAATTGCTTGAACTTCACCCTGAAATCCATGCCTTTCAACAAGTTTATGCCCCCGCTTTTTCAAATTTTCAATTACATCAAAAACCAATCCCCGCCTTTCATAATAAATTTCATCTGGATACCACTGATGATGTATCCGTGGCGCATCAACTGCTTCTTGAATATTCATTCCAAAATCAACTACATTTAAAATCACCTGCAAAACTGATGTTATAATTGTTGAACCACCTGGAGAGCCGAGAACAAGGAACGGCTTACCATTTTTTAAAACTATTGTCGGCGTCATTGAACTTAACATTCTTTTCCCAGGTTGAATTGAATTTGCTTCGCTTCCAAGCAATCCAAATTGATTTGGTGCGCCTGGCTTTGCGCTGAAATCGTCCATCTCATTATTCAAAAAGAACCCCGCACCATCAACAACAACCATTGAGCCGAAATAACTGTTAATTGTCGTCGTAACCGCAACAACATTTCCCCATTTATCAACGATGGAATAATGAGTTGTATGCACTCCCTCGGGAGATGGTGAAACAGAGCGAATAATTTTTGAACTCGGCGTAGCATATAAAGTGTCAATTTCATCTGCGATTTCCTTTGCATATTCTTTTGAAAGAAGTTTTTCAATCGGAATTTGAACAAAGTCAGGATCCCCAAGGTATTCCGCTCTATCAGCATAAACTCGTTTCATCGCTTCAACTAAATAATGAATTGTTTGAGACGAGCCAAAACCATATTTTTTCAAATCAAAATTTTCAAGTATGTTCAAAAGTTCAATCAAACAAACTCCCCCAGAACTTGGCGGACCCATTGATATAATTTCATAACCACGATAATTTCCGACAACAGGTTTCCTTATCACCGGCTGATAATTTTCAAGGTCTTCATAAGTTATCAATCCTCCACCTCTTTTCATTTCAGAAACGATTAAATCCGCAACCATGCCCTTGTAAAATCCATCCCTTCCTTTGTCTCTTATCAACTTTAAAACCTTAGCAAGATCTTTCTGCACAAGTTTATCGCCCGCTTTGTATGGTTCGCCATTCTTTGAAAAGTATTTCATCGTGCTTGGAAATTTTTTAAAATGCTCAAAAGCATTTCTAAAAGCATTAGCAAGTCCCTCATTTACGATAAAACCTTTTTCAGCAAGTTCAATCGCCGGATTTAAAACCTCTTTTCTTGACATTGTTCCATATTTTTCAAGTGCAAGGAGCAAACCTGCAACAGAGCCCGGAACACCAACGGAAAGATGCCCAATTTGACTTTTCTCTGGGACGAAATTTCCTTTTTCATCAAGGAACATATCTCTATGTGCCTTTAACGGTGCTTTCTCTCTGTAATCAATTGTAACAGTTTCACCATTTGCCATTCTTATCACCATAAATCCACCACCGCCAATGTTTCCAGCCTGCGGATAGGTCACCGCAAGTGCAAATCCAACTGCAACAGCTGCATCAACCGCATTTCCACCCTTTTTTAAAATTTCCACGCCAACTTTCGTCGCAAGCGAATCAGAAGAGACAACCATACCGTTAAATGCCTTTACGGGTTTTCTTGATGCAGATTCAAGCTCTGAAAGATTTAAAATCTGAACTGCAAAAAGAGAAAAAATTAAAAACAACAAGGATAACTTTCTCATTTTTGAACCGAAGTTTGTTTTTGATAATTCAAAAGATATGCGAGTTTAAATTTTGCTTTTCTCTTTCCTAAATAAATTTGGGACAAGAAAAAGGGATGATTTTAACCTTTGAAACAGGGATGGTGAATAAAGGAAAGAAATTGCATCTTTTATCGTCACAAGAAGTTTTTCATCATACCCGAACCACCACAGCCGATAAGGCGAAACAAAGTCAAAACTTTCAAACTTAACATTTACCATATCATAAATTCC
>Ga0105162_1000673_pt1 | contig 21481 bp, 27 predicted proteins | sample JNZ201metaG_FD_81532 | JGI IMG/M metagenome (GOLD analysis project Ga0105162, IMG submission 81532) | Hot spring microbial communities from Jinze hot spring, China to study Microbial Dark Matter (Phase II) - JNZ 20120812A | ecosystem: Environmental > Aquatic > Thermal springs > Hot (42-90C) >...
CTGTTTCAGGACCTCGTCGATGTTTATCTCTGCCAGGGCCGCGGAAAGTGATTTTATCTTGGACATGTCAGGCGTTATTCCCGCTGCTTCAACAACTCTCTTTAGGCCTTCTTCGTCGATTTTCTTGCCAGCCTTGTGAAGCAACAGCGCCGCGTACACGTACTCCATTTTTCTATGCACCTAGGGTTTCTTCAAACTGCCCACTCTTAAATATTAACTGGGCGGGTTAAGGCTGCCGCTGGAAAGCCCTTATAAATAAGGGCCCTTGCGCTTGACAAAATTTTTCTTCACGCCGAAGCTCATTATATTTTGGATGAAGCGCGTCGGCACGGCTACGCTTTGGCTGACTGAGGGGCCTGTGCCGCATTTTAGGGAGATGGTGGAGCTTGGCCGCGAGATTATGAGAGCGCTGTCTATGCATGTGGGTTATGAAGAGGCTGTTAGAAGGTTCGCCGACCCGTTTTGGCTAAGCAGCCTCGCCTGCGCTCTGGGGTTTGAATGGGACACAAGTGGGCAGACGACTGTGACGCTGAAAGCTCTCAGCCATGGTTTGATGGGGACAGATATCCCCGTCAGAGTACTGGGAGGAAAGGGTGCTGAGATGCGGATGGCTCAGCTGGAGGCGGGCAAGCTGCTCGCTGAAATCGGTGTTAGAGAGGTTGGGGAAATCCGCAGAGCCATGAGGCTCACCACATCGGTGGACAACGCAGCGCTACAAGACTCCTACGACATCTACTTCCAAGCCGCCGTTGTATCCGAATCCGGGCAATGGGTCATCATCAACCAAGGCATGAACACGGTCAACAAGACTGCAAGACGATACCACTGGTCAAGCGACCGCGGCCTCGGCGTCGAGGAGCCTCACACAGAGATTTTGAGCGAAACGGTTGAGGACGTGGTGCTCGACCTGACAAGCACAACATCAGCAGAGACACGTCAGACAATACTGGAGATGCTGGAGGACACACCGCCCAGCAGGCTTAACCAAGACCTTGCTCAAGTCAAGGCACTAGCCCGCAAACAGCACACCCTCACCAGCGTATTCGAAGAACTTCCCACAATACCGATGCACCTCTCCCCGCCCAATAGACTGGACGAAGAAACAATTAGAAGGGCGAAAAACGTGTCAAGCTTCGACGAGCTATTGACGACGCAGGGTGTGGGGGCCGCTACCCTCCGTGGGTTGGCCTATATAGCTGCTCTTGTTTATGGCTCAAAGGTGTCGTGGCGAGACCCGGTCAAATTCAGCTACGCGTTCGGAACAAAGAGCGGGAAACCTTATCCAGTCAACAGAGCGGCCATGCTCGAGGCAGCCGAGTTTATCAAACAGGCCGTGATGGCGTCCAAGATGGGTGATGAAACAAAGTTAACCGTTCTACGTAGGCTAAACAGCGTGCTGGACTCCAACCATTAGATGCGTGTCACCGACTGCACATCGTATTCGCCCACAAGCTCCACCGTCGAGAGGTATTGTTCAAGCGCTTCGCCTACTCCGTCTACCTCGGGCATCAGAAAACCCATCAAGAGAGCCTTCAACCCAAACCCTATGTCCTCAACCCTCTTATCACTTACACGCACATCCTTAGGCAGTTTTGACTCCACAGCCCTCGCCAGCTCATCCAAATCAGTGTCAGAATCCTTTGGCAAAATCCTGACAACCATCAACACTTTACCCATGTATAGTGACTCGACTTTCCACAATTTAACGCATTCCCGACAACATGTCTCGACGAATAAAAGCCTCCATCCCTGAGCAGAGTGAAGCGGCCTCGGATAACTGGGCTGCCTCAAACATTTTGGCGGCATCAATTAGAGCGTGGCCAGCTAGGTGAGCCACTCCATAAGAGAGGAGAACAAGGGCCTCACTAATGTATTCCTGCGCAGATTCCTTGAACCTTTTTTCGGCGGCGGCTGCTGCGGCATGGTGGAAGTGAGGCGAGCTCTCGGTGAGAAGAAGGTCGTCTCTCACACGGTTTCCTCCGGATGCACGGGGTTTGGGCTCTACAAGGTCTTCACGGGTGTTGATGTTGGAGAACTCGTATGGGTCTGAGGATAGGTTAAACCCGGCAACGAGCAGCGTCTTGCCCGCACTTCTAAGCATGTCCGAGGGCCTGTGAAGACCTGCTCTCTGAACGTACACGGTCTCGAGATAATTTTTCACAGCTTCGACGGCCAAAACCTGCACGAGCGTCTCCACTGCACCGTTGCCCCAGACAACCGAGGCAACGGCGGGGGAATGATTGAGAAACTTTTCGACAAGTTTTTGGAAAGTTGTGGGCTTTATTCGAGGTGCATCGGCTGGGCTGGTCACCATCACGTCGGCTCCGAGAACCTTTGCTGCTGACAAAAATCCCGAGAGAGGGCCTGCGGAAAACTCGTCGACGATGTAGCCTTTCACAAATGGTTCACAGGCCTTCATCAACTGCTCTCCTCTCTCGTCATCCTTTACGCTTAGCCAGACCTCGTCCACAGCCTCGTGAAGAGATTTTGCCACGTGTCTAATCAGCGGCTCGCCACTGAGAAGAGCAAGCGCCTTATCTCCTCCGAATCTTTTCGAAACACCTCCAGAGAGAATAACCCCGCAAACCCGCATACCTCCTCACTTCACTAAACCCAGAGACCTCCTCACGTGGTTGAAAAAATCCAGAGAAAGCTCAGGCCCATACACAGGAACACCCTTCTCCGGCAACGACGTGTTCTCCAAACGAAAAACGGCTACAACAGGCGGAGAAATTTCTTCAATCAACCCTATGTCCTCGCTTTTCCTAACGGTTAAAATTTTGTAGACATGCGGAGACCTGCCATAAAGCTTGGCGAACCCTTCGTAAACAACCACATCTATCCCATGTTCACGGAAAATTTTTCCAAGGAAGTCATCGATATTTGTGTCATGCATCTGCCTAGGGAAAATGATGGCCATCTCATTCGGCGATATACTGGTAACTATGCTGGCCCCGCTTCGGGCCATGCGCCAAGTATCCTTGCCCTCTGTATCGATTGTGAACTCGTGATGAATATGTTTCACAGCCGCGACACGGTACCCGTTTCCAACTAGGTCTTCGATAATCTTGGTCGCGAGAAAAGTTTTGCCGGTTTTCTTGAACCCCATTATGGCCAGATGTTTCACATCATTTGTTCACAGACCTGAGTAATATGCGTATCACCTCGATGCGCAAAAGTTATAACACCGCCGCCGAAAAGCGGGAGCGGGTTGTACGAGGACCTTGTCATTCTACTGGTTGTCTTCGCCGCCACCACCATAGCTGCATTGGTGTACATTCTTCTGAAGGCTGCGCCGAGGCCTCCTTCCCCTAAGCAAACAATAGTGATAAACAGCTCTGAAATTCCGCCGCAAACAGATACACGTCTTTCTCCAATAATTTTGCAGACGGAGAAGAATGTTGAGATGCTTGAGAAGGAGGTGGAGGGTGTTCTCGGTGGAGGCGAAGAGAAGAGCGGCTAAGGAGGCGGTGGAGTATGTGGACGACGGCTTTGTGGTGGGTGTGGGCAGCGGTACGACTGTTTCGCTGATTTTATCCGAGCTGGCTGTAGCCGGGAAAAAGGTCTCGATAATTCCAGCCTCTTGGCAAAGCTACTACGAGGCGATTGAGCTGGGTCTTACGGTGTCGAGCTTGGACCAGCATCCTAGTCCAGATGTTTATCTCGACAGCTTTGACCAAGTGACGCGGGATGGTGCGATGATTAAGGGCGGCGGCGGCGCTATGCTGAGGGAGAAGGTTCTCGCCTCGGCGTCGAGAAACAGGGTGTTTGTGGGAGACCATGGTAAGCTTGTCGAGAAGCTACGCAGGCCCGTGCCTCTGGAAATCGTCCCCTTCGCATACAAGTTTGTCGAAAACAAGCTCAGGGAAAAAGGGGTCAAACTGGTGATGAGAACCTCACAGGCAAAAAACGGCCCCACAGTATCAGACAACGGCAACCTAATTGGCGACGCAGACTTTGGAGAAATAGATGAACCAGCTAAAGTGGAAAATTTTCTCAAAAGAATTCCAGGCGTCGTCGAATCCGGGGTTTTCGTGGGCCTCGTCGACACGCTGATTATCGCCTATGATAATGGAAAGGTTGAGCGATTGACTTTCCGTTAAAAGCTTATATACAAAACTCGAGCGTGAATGTCATGCCGGATTTAAATCAGGCAAGAATGATAGGGGGGATAGGTTCTATTCTTCTTGTTCTCGCAATCGTTCCAAACGTTGGCACGGTTCTCAGCATCGTTGGCTTCATCTTGGTTTTGCTTGCGCTCAAGTACGTGGCCGACGCTGTTCAGCAGCCGGCGATTTTTCAGAACGCGTTGTACGCCGTCATCATAGGGATAGTGGGCGCTGTCGTTGCGTTGGTTCTTGGTGGAGCCGCGCTTTTTGCATCTATCGGCGGTGGATTTGGCTTCAGCGGAGGATTTGGTGACGGTGTTTCAGGTGATTTATTTTCACTGCTCGCCGGCATTGTTGTGGCTTTGGTTGTGGTGTGGATTTTCGCCGTAGTTTCTGCACTCTTCCTGCGTAAATCACTGTATCTCACGGGCGATGTGCTAGGAGTTAAACTCTTCAGGACAGCTGGCTTGCTTCTCTTCCTCGGCGCCATCCTGACGATAATACTTGTTGGGTTTATTTTGTCGCTCGTCGCATATGTTCTCCTCGCGGTCGCCTTTTTCCAGATACCTCAGACAGGTGGACAGCCTCCGCCGCCTCCTCCTCCACCTCCCTAGCCAGCGACGAGGGCCTCCAGAGACCTCATAAGAGAAGAGGCAAAACCCCTGTCCCGCACCCAGACGACCACTGGCTCGTCGTCCAGAGGCAGACCAATAACAGCCTCACCTCCGTCGGTCACCAAAACATCCAGCAACACCCCTTCGCTGAAAAAGACCCCAGCGCCAATACTCTCAAGAAACTCATAATCCTCTTTACTCATCTGCACTGAGGGATGTAGGATGAAGAGAAATTTTTTCTCGGGAAAAGCTGCGACCACTTTTTTAAACTCCTCCTTCAGTTTCACCGCTTTTTTGACCGCGAAAACAAACCTCGTCCCCGAGTCCACCATTTCCCTCAACTTAACCACAACCGGTTGAAGACCCCTTAGAATAGCAGCCTCGTTCTCAACAGTTCCCCGCTCCCTTAGCCTCGAGACGGTCGGAATAATTTGCTCCATCATTCTCTTCTTCTCCATCATCAGAGACTCCATTCTCGCCCTCTCCCGTTCAAGCCAAAAAGTGAAGGCAGAGGCGGGCTCGGTGACACGGTATCCGTCGCTGGTTCTTGTGAGAAACCCGTTTTCACATAAACTCGACAAAACATCATACACACGTGTAATTGGTATCTTTGATTTGCGCGCCACATCCGCGGGCTTGCTGTATCCCTGTAACACCGCCACGTAGGCCTTCGCCTGATACTTGTTGAAGCCGAAGACCTTCTGCAGCTTCTCCACCAGCTCCGTTTCCTCCACAAAACAGGTTACGCGAACAACCGTTTAAATTTGTCCACAGAGCCTAAGAGAATAGATGCAGAGAAGGGAGTATGGCCTCGGCCCGGATTGGAGGCTTGTGATGAGGTCTCTGGAGAAGCTGGCGCCCGTGTACGACAGGTTGAACAAAACAATCTCCTTCAACACGGACATTAGGCTCAGGGCTGAATGTCTGGACGGCAACGTAGGTCTGTTGGACAGGGTGCTTGACGCGGGGTCTGGACCAGGTGTCTTCACCGAGACACTGCTCAGGACACAGAACTGGAGGGGCGAAGTGGTCATGCTTGACCCCCTGCCCAGCATGCATATGCTGGCACGGAAAAAAGTGCCGCAAAACATCTCGCATCAGGTCGTGGCTGTTTTTGAGCAGATGCCTTTCAGAGAAGAGGTCTTCGACACGGTGTTGATGGGGTTCGCCCTAAGAGACGCGGCCAACATGGCCAAAGCTCTTTCGGAAACACGGAAAATATTGCGGAAAGGCGGCCGCCTCCTCGTCGTCGACCTCGGCAAACCTGCGAACATCCTGAAAGGAATCGCGATAGGCGTTTACTGGGCTCTTCTGGCGCCTCTTTTAGCAGCCCTCAAACTGGGGAAAACAGGGCTTGAGGCAGCCGCAATCTACCTAACATACAGACGGCTGCCGACGAATAAGGAGCTCAAATCCCTGTTGAAGACGTTTTTCGATACTGTTGAGGTTGGGGAGAAGATGCTGGGCGGAGTGGTGGTTATTAGGGCCTGCTGAAAACGTTTTTAAACCCTTCGGCCAAGTATAACCAGTATAATGGAGAACATCGAGTTGGAGAAAACGCTGTTCCCGACCGGTCATCAAGTCTTTGACCGAATAGTCTACTTCAGGCACGGTATGACGGTGCTTGTCACCGACGAGACCTTCAGCGAGGCCCGAACATTCCTACGCACACTTTTGAAGAAACATCAACAATCAATTATAGAGCTTGTTTCAACACGTTATCCACAGACAGAGCCTAAACAGGTCCCCGTCCCGATAGAGGCGCTGCAAGACCTATCAATAAACGTGAACCAGAAAAGAAGAACAGAGAAAAACAGAATATTCATCCACAACTATCTACCCGAGCTGCTCATACGCCACAACGGAGAGGAAGTCCTGAAACTTTTGGAGATGTGGCAAAAAGACGTCGCCAACGCCGGAAACCTCGAGTTCTACCTCCTGCCACGCAACACCTTCGCAGACTTCGAGAAAAAAGCAAAAGCAATAGTAGACGCCGTAATAGAAATACAAGTCGTCAAAGAAAACAACCAGTTCCTCTACTACTTCACACCAATAAGGTCCTGCTCACAAGCCCACCACCTCAAAAACATACGATACGAAATCAAAGAAGGACAACTACTAATAGAATGGGAGAATATATTGATCAGCGATTTCCCCGCGGAACCGATTTCACGCAAACAGCTTAGGGAACAACTTGAATCAAACGAGGACAGAATATTAATCACATTAGGGAAAGTTGATCCAAAAAATTTTACGGTAGAGGATTATGCTTTGCTCACGTCGCTTGACAACATTCGGCTCTTAGAAGCCAAGCTCCTTTACCCAGACAGATGGCCAGAAGTTATTGACAAGATTGTCGAATGGATATTGGCAGGTACATTAAAAATCGAGGAAACAAAACCTGCTAAAAAATATGTGAGGCGGCAACAGCTAAAATTCAAAAATAAATTATTGCTACGTTTGCCGACGCGTTTTTCATTAATGTTGGTTTCGCTGTCCAAAGGGTTCCTGGGTAAAAGAGTGAGGACCGTGCCGCTTGACGCACACCTAGCAGTTTTAGAAGCCATGAAAAACATAGTGGAAATGCTAGCCCAAGATAGGCCTGAAATTAGGCGTGATGTGAGGTTTGCTACAAGATATTTCGGTGAACTTTCTGCTAGAAAAACGGCATTAGAATACATAATGAGGCTAGAGGGAACTCCCTACACCTCGTTTAGCGTCGAGCACGTTCCCAGTCTAATATCGATTACTCTTAAAGCGGGATGGGGGTTGGATGTAAATTTCATCACATCCCCTGGAGAAAGTTGGATTTTTGAGGTGAGAAATTGCCACCTATGCGAAGATGTGGTTAGCGACGAGCCCTTTTGCGACAAATTTGTTTCTAGCGTGGTCGTCGGTGTACTTTCAGTATGTCTGAAAAGACGATTTGAATGCTCTGAGATAGCCTGTAAAGCGGTTGGAAACGAAACATGCACTTTTAAAGCATATAAGGTCTAGAATAGTGGAAAAATTGAATAAGCATTTTATTCAAAAGATACGTGGATTCGCGGCTCTTCCCAAATCATACTTCTCGCTGTTTACCTCAACACTCATGGCGAGTGTTATAGTCATGACCGTCACTGGAACAGGCCCACTGGATTTATGGATATTTTCGTTATTCTTTTTTTTATCTACGGCATTTTTAAACAGTTTTAATAACTTGATGGATATTAAATCAGATTACTTTACTAAAGATAATTTCCCTCTCCCATCGGGACAAATTTCTCCAAAGGAGGCTTCACTATTTTCAGCCGCAACTCTGATTGTGTCAGTGGCAACACTAATCCTAATTGGTGCGATAAACAGCTCGGCCGCTGGTGTTCTTCTAATTGATTTACTGATTGGATATTTCTACTCTGCGCCAAAAGTTAGGCTTAAACGATATCCAGTGATAAAGGCTACAATCCTGATAATGCATACCGCAATTCTGCCACTCATAGTTGGCTTAACCTTAGCGAACAAAAGTATTACCGATTACCTGACTGTTGTTTTTCCCGTTTATGTCATGGGTCTAGCTGTACACACGGTGCAAGACATAGGAGATGTGGTCGGAGACGTGATTGTCGGAGACAAGACATTTCCATCTATGATGGGTATAAAGAACTCCGTTTCTTTAATTGTGCTTCTATTCATGCTCGCCGCCGTCTTTACATGGCTAGTTATCGATGTGAACTATAAAGTTTTAACCATGTTTCTCTTTTTTATCCAGATTGTTATCTCCATGTTGTTGTTCATTCGAATAAATCTGTGGAAAATCGTTTATTGGAGCACTGCTCTCATCGCGTTTGCAATTCTGGTTTTTCTCCTCGTTAAATGATATGTGCGTACCGCATAAGTGTGTCAGGAACTCTAGCGACCAAAAAGTCGACGAAATCCGCGGGATTTTTGGATTGGAAGAACCATTTTCGTACCGTGAAGAATCTGAACACATTCATGCTGGCGATTAGGCTCTTTTCATCAAATTCCACATATTTGGAGGCTTGTCTTAATAGGTCTACGCCTCTCAGGAAATGGAGGTCTCCAAGCCTTATCGTCTGTCTCTTTAGGAAATTGTTATTTAGCGATTCCTCTGGTTTAGTGATTATCCCGAGGTCGCGTCCTAAGTAGACGACACTGTTCCATATTCCGAGTCCAATGTCGACGCTAAGGTCAGCAACATCGTCATAGTAGTTAGATGATTTGAAGACGTAGTCGAATCCTTTTCTCAGGTATTCAAAGCCCTTGATTTCTTCTTGAGTTTTTTCGCATAAACTTTCCAGCATGCATAGGTCGAGCCCCACCCACACTCTTCCAACACCCTTCTCATTCATGTTTCTCAGGTAGTCGTGAATCGTCAGTTTTTCGCGGTCAAGACTGCTCTGCTGTTTAAAAGTCGCGCCTTGTCCAAAGATGTAGAGTGAAAGGTCTCTTAGGAACTCTTTTTTCGCGGTCGAAACTCTGTCGGCAAGGCTTTTCAGCCATTTGTTGACGAGTAGCGCCAATAATATGCATGAGTTCTCGGCTCGTTTGATGATGTCGTTGTTTCCAGCGGATGTGTATGCTCCTTCTTCGATGGCTTTTTTCTGTCTTTGTAGCGATTGTTCGGCTTCTTCGGTTGTGTGGAAGGTGTCGTTGATGTTGTCGAGCACTTTTATGCTGAGTATTAGAGCCATTTTGGCGAGGACGGTTGAGAGTATTTGAGCTCTTGTTGCTTTTTTGCGTAGCAGTGGATAGGCGGAGATGGTTGCCATGTATGATGAATATGGTAGGTACTTCTTTTTCATGACGCCGAGGTCCATCAATTCTTGGAGGCTGGCTGTCTCCTCTCCACCCAGTATGTTTTCCATGGTTTTGCCGAAGTAGTCGGATGCCTCGCGGATGATGCAGAGCATCTCAGACAGGTTTCGCCGGTTCCCAGCCATGTATCGCAGCATCACTAGGCCGGCGGCTTTTGTGAAGTAGTCTAACCCCTCCCCACTATTCTGGGTCATGCAAATATTATTTCAGCAAAGAAAATAAGGTTTAGATAACTTTCTCTGTTGGATACACCTCTAATCCGCCGATTACAAATTTATAGGGATGGGGCTCTACGTCGTGGTCTACTCCCCTCATTTTCTCGATTTGAATCGAGCTTGCTACGGTCCCGTTTTTGAGATATTTTCTCAGTATTATTACGCCGTCAGCTAGGTATTCCTCGAACTGGTATGGCCTGTCGGCTCCGCTGTACCTTAGCTCTGTCAGCAACAGGGTGGTGCATCTTAACGGTGTTATTCCCTCCAACAGCTCAAGAAACGCGGCCCTTCTCTCCGCAACCCGTGGATACTGGATGAAGAAGGATGTTAGAGAGTCTATGACAAGCCTTTTCGCGCCTATATTTTTCACGTGGTTTCCGACGGCCGCTATCAAGGCCGCGAGAGAGAAATCTTTTTTACCGATGGATATGCCGCCGAGCTTTATCTCACCCGGTATCGTCCTAATAGGTGAGGCGTCAACTATCGCTAATCTTCCTTCTTTTACAAACGGCTCCAAGTCGATGCCGAGGTTTGACACGTTTCTAAAAACGCTTGCAGGCCTCTCATCAAGAGTCACGTACACACCATTCTCCCCTTTCAGGCAGCCGTGATACAGGAACTGGAGGCCTAAGGTGGTTTTTCCGGAGCCGGGGGAGCCCATCACCACGATGTTGAACCCCGCGGGGAACCCCTTGTTTCTCAGGAGAGCATCTAGGCCGCTAACGCCGGTGCTTACATACTCCATGCTTTCTCCGTTGCTCACGCTTGATATGATTAGAAGAATGATATAAAACTTTGAGAAACCTTTTCATGGGCGTAGAGATGTGTTCTGTGGGTTTGCGGAGGTACCTGGTGGCTGTTTATCCTGTTTTGCTGACTATGGTTTTGGCCATGGTGTTTCAGGCGATGTTTGCCGGTGTGATGTTGCCTCAGCCTCCGTTGACGCCTTTGGAGGAAGAGGGTGACGACGTGGCTGTTCTGGGTTCTCCCGCGCCCTATCTAAACAGCCTTCTCGTCATAGCGGTGATGTTTATAGGGAGTCTCGCTATGCTCTGGCTTATACGGTACCGCAGAGCCCTCGCCGTCATCGTTTCACTGGTTCTTTTCGCAACCGCTACTTCTGTAACTTTTCTGTTACTGTTTGTTTCAACGAGTTTGGGTGAGGATGTGCTGGCTGGTGTGTCAATCTTGGTTGGTGGGATGGTTTTGGCGGGGGTGTTTTCGCGGAAGGATGTGTTTAACGTGTTGGCCGCGGCTTATGTGGCTTCGGCGAGCGGCGTGGTTTTCGGATCTTCTCTACCGTTCTGGACCTCGCTTGTCCTGCTTGCAGCGGTTTCTGTTTATGATGTAGTCGCGGTCTTCAGGGGGCATTTGAAGAGGCTTGGAGACATGGATATGGCGGAGTTGCGGGGGCTTGTTGTGACTGTTGAAGGCTTCAGCATAGGGTTGGGCGACCTCTTCTTCTACTCTGTTGTCTTAAGCTTCTCCGTGAACAACCTCGGCTGGCTGCCGGGAATAGCCTCCTCCGCGGGCCTCATCATCGGATATCTCGTAACCATCAAGCTCGCGGAGACGAGACCTGTTTTTCCGGGGTTGCCGCTCACCTTACTGGCCGCGGTGGGTTTCGCATTCATCAGCTACCTCATACCTATGTGAAAAACGTTGTCGCCGGAGGATGCCGCAAGATGCTGCACACTCGGTCTACTGCTCGAGCTCGCCACCTCACCCAAACCCGGGCTCGTGGACAGGCTCTCTAACCCCGATGACTATGCATATTTCACCGCCTCCGCAGTCGCCCTTTATCCCTGTTTCCTGAAAGCGGCTCGAGGCACACCTGTGGGGGATGCTGTGATTTGTTCAACCCGTGAGATGATGAGCTGGCAGAGAGGTGGGAACACACATCTCGGAAGTCTGCTGCTGCTAACACCTCTCGCGAAAGCAGCCGTCGAAGCAGGGAAAATCGAGGGATTACACCGCAGCTTGGAGAAAACGCTCAAGCAAATGGATTACAGGGATTTGCATAAGATTTTGAAAGCTATAAGGATAGTGGGGCCCGGTGGATTGGGGAAAGTCGCATACCTTGACGTCAACAGCGCGAGGACATACAACTTGGTGAAGCATCGGAAGCTCTCTGTCGTCGAGGCGTTCAAACCCTACGCCAGGTGGGAGGTCGTTGCACATGAGTACTGCACAAACTATCAAGCAAGCATGATGCATGGTTACCGGTTTCTCAGAAAAAGAATATTTCAAGAGGACTGGAACACGGCGGGGATAAACACTTTCCTAAACATTTTACAACATCTCCCCGACAGCCACGTTTCACGCAGACAAGGCAGACATGCTGCGAAAATTCTCTCCCGATTGGCTAAGCAGGTTCTCGATGCTGGAGGAGTAGGCACGGCGGAAGGCAGCCGCAGATACACACAGCTCATCAAAATCGTTAAGAGAGCTGGAATGAAGCCAGCCGCGACAGCGGACCTTTTGGCTGTGGCCTACACCCTGCTTCTGTTAAGCGGCTGGAGACCCTGATTTATCAGGCTCGTGAGAGGTAGATGAAGATGGTGAACCCTGCAAACCCTATCACGTTAAGCATCAGCAGCGGCGTGGCGATGTGCATTTCCTCGCTGTATGAGACGGACATCATGTAGAAGACATATGCCGCGTAAAGGTGTTGTATCAGAAATACAGAGGTCAACGCAACCAACGCGTTCGTGAACTTTGTTCTCGCATATTTTCTGGTTAGGAGATAGTTCCGTAGGGAGTAGAGCAGACCGGTTACAATCATCAAGGATATCAGGATGTTTATCAGCCAGAGCGGGCCCATGATACACGCGCCTTTGAGCTGCCCAGAACCTCGTTTACAACCGAATCAAGTGTGTCCATGTTTTCGGAAACCACCTGAGAGAGTCTATATTTCACATCATACTTCCCCTCTTCTGCTTCGACCAAGTTGTTCTCCATAAGAAACTCGAGATGATGCAGTATGGTTTTGTAGTTTAGGCGCAGAGCTTTAGCGAGCTGGTTGGCGTTGGCTGGGCCGTCTCTTAGCTTGAGTAGGATGAGCAAACGGGTTGGGCCTCCACGTGTGCCTAAGAGAACCCATCGGAAAAAAGTCTTGATAGGCCTGTCCGACAACTTGTTAACCTGAGTGGATGTCGGGTCTTAAGGTTTTCCCTCGTAAACAAGTGCGATAGGTCTCACGAGAGAGCCTGTGCCTCCGACGATTTTCAACGGAGTAACCACCAGCACTGAGACATACGCCTTGTCTCTCGCCATATCCTCTAGGTAGAGGCTTTTCATCACATGCGTTCCGGCATCGACGAGGAACATTAGGTGAACGGTGAAGGGCTTTGGCACGGCCATGGCGAGGTTGTCGATTCCGAGGAGAGAGATTTTGCGGTCTATGAGCCATTTGGCCGATTCCTCGGTTATTCCCGCGAAGTCGTGTAGATACTTCTCCTTGTCTGTCGTAAAGTAGCGTGAATATCCTGTTCGTATGAGAACCGCGTCCCCCTCCTTTATCTCTGTTTTCTGAAGCTTAAGCGCCTGCTCCAAATCCTGAGCGGTTATGCCGTACCGTGGCGGAAGGATGTCGAGGTTTTTTGACGCAGGGATGTCAAGCAGGACGGCTCTCTTGACATAGATGGGGATTTCCTCAGTCCCATACTTTGTGTAACCGCTGTGCTTAACAATCTCAGCTGCCTTTACCCCGTTGTGCAGCATTCCATCACGGGCCATGTGGCATTTGGCGTCTATATGTGTACCAGAATGCATGCTGGTTATCACCAGCTCCATCGAGTCGGAAAACCCTGGAGCAACTTTTTCAAACAACTTTTTCGTATATTCATGATATCTGTAAATAACCATGGAGTATGGAGGGTCTTCGGGGTGGACGGGCATGCCGTTGAAGTAAGGCTGGCCGAGGTCGTACACCTTAGCCGAGGAAACCATTTTCACAAAATCTTCGGGAGAGGTCATGTTAAGCTCGGGCATTGCGATGATTTAAGTTGTTTCTGAGAAGGTTTTCACAACTCCCCTGTCGGCGAGTTCTTGTATTTTTCTACGGGAGTACCCCAGTTCCTTGAGTATGTTTTCTGTGTGCTCGCCGAGACGTGGAGCGGGTCTCTGATGTGTTGTAAACCCTTGGAAAAATGCTGTAAGCCTTACTGCCAAGACCTCGCCTATCGTGGGGTGACGCGTCGGCGAGAACAATCCCAGAGATGAAAGGTTTTCATCGTTCAGGACATCTGTCAGCGAGTAGACTGGGCCCGCGGGAATTCCCTCTTCCTGAAATAACGTGACCCATTCTTTCGAGGTTCTTTCTCCAAGCGTCTTCTGGAGCTCGGCGGCCAAGTAACTTCTGTTATGAGGCTTTATCCTGTCTTGATTGGTTCTAAACCTCATGTCCTCCATCAAGTCCGAGCGTCCCGTTGCCCGGCAAAGGCTAAGCCACTGTTCATCGTTTCCGACAGCCACGACTATCCAGCCATCCTTTGTTCGGAATGGTTCGTAGGGTGCAAGCGCTGGATACTTGTTCCCGAACGGTTTGACCTCCTCCTTGGTTACCCATGTATCGACAAGCCACTGAGAAACCGCTGCTAAACCCATCTGCAGTAAAGAGGCATCAATCTTCACAGCTTTCTTGAGACGTTCCCTGAGATGAAGAGCGGCGCAGACAGCTGCGGCGGCGCTGTAGGCTGCGAGAATGTCTGTAAGAGGTGCTGGAAGACGCATGGGTTCCGCTCCTGGTTCACGGTTCATCCACATCAAGCCGCTCATCGCCTGGACGACGACGTCATAGCCCTTGTAGTCTCGGTAAAACCCACGTGAACCAAAACCCGAAATGGAGCAATAAATGATTCGCTTGTTTAGATGTTTCACCTGCTCATATGAGAGGCCAAGTTTAGATAATGTGCCTGGTCTATAATTCTCTATCAAGACATCGACCTCGCGTATCAGTTTTTTGACTATCGCGAGGCCTTCTTTTTTCTTGATGTCAACGGCGAGGCTGAGCTTGTTTCTGTTGTAGTTGAAGAAGTAAAGGCTTTCACCTTTTACGATTTTTCCGAAGTGTCTTGCGTCGTCTCCGCGTGTTGGGTGCTCCACTTTAATCACTTTAGCGCCCATTTCTGCGAGAATCGCTCCACAGAGAGGGCCGGCGATGGCCGTGCCTATTTCAAGCACAGACACATCATCAAGCGGTGCGGCAGGTTTCATCTGTTACGTGATGTCTCTGAGGAATTTAAAATCAAAGTTAAAAGGCCCTACACATAATCTACTCCGCTATGACCGAGTATAAGCACATCATTTACCAGAAATTTCCGGAAGACAAGGTGGCTGTCATAACATTCAACAGGCCTGAGGCGCGGAACGCGATGAGCGTAGCTATGTTGACTGAGTTTAATGATGCTTTGCACAAGGCCGCCGACGACCCGGAGGTTTGGTCGATTATTGTGACTGGTGCAGGTGATAAAGCGTTTTGCTCAGGAGGGGATGCGAAAGAGTTTCTCGCCAACGTCGAAGCCGGTAAAATCAGCGAGATAGAGAAGTTCAACAGATTCAACCTCGATGTTTGGAGGTTTATGGAAAAGATGAGGAAACCAATAATTGCCGCGGTCAATGGATTCTGCAACATAGAGGTTATTCAAGCGGTAGACCTTGTCATCGCCAGCCAGAACGCGAAGTTTGGACTCCCCGAGGTCACTATAGGAGTCAGCCCAGGAGCCGGAATAACGGTGAGATTGCCTCGTTTCCTCAGCAAATACTGGGCCAAGTATTTTCTTTTCACGGGTGAATGGGTTTCGGCGGAGGAGGGCTATAGGCTTGGCTTCGTGAACAAGGTTGTGCCGCATGAGAAGCTGTTGGAGGAGGCGATGGCGTTGGCCCGTAAGATAAACAAGAACGCTCCACTGGCGGTCGGCGCGACAAAAGCATGCGTAAACCTCGGCGGAGAAATGCCCATAGACGAGGGTATGGAGTATCAGCTCAAAGAATCGATACTGATGTTCTACACCGAGGACCTCAAAGAAGGAATAAGGGCGAGATTTTACGAGAAAAGGGAGCCGCGGTTCACTGGGAAATAGCTATTCACGTGGAGACGGCTCCCTCACAAACAACCTATACTTCTCATCTTTGTTTTTTATTTCTTGAACAATTCTCTTGACTATGGCTTCAACGGGGTTAGGTAGACCCGTCCTGTTTTTCACATCCTCGAAGCTCGTGAAGCTTGCGTTATCCCTCTCAGCCAAAAATTTTTGTAGCATCTTCTTCCCTATTCCGGGGACAAGCTCCAAGGCATGCATCCTCGGCGTCAGCATCCCGCTGTTGTTGATGAAATCCAGAAACCTCTGCGGATGTTCTTCAACAATTTTGTAGACAGCTGGTTCGAGGTTGGCGACAGACGCCTCCGTCAAATCCGTGTAATCTATTCTCCTCACTATGCGGAGTATTTCCCTTGGCACATCTCTTCCTATGTAGAGCTTTGTGCCAGGTTTTGGCCTGAATTTTTCGTTGACAGCGACTTCGAGAAGTGTGAAGAAATCTTCTCCGAGTAGTTGGACGATGTACTCGTTTCGGTCGTGGTGAAACTTTTGGAACCCCGCTCTCTGCTGAGCGGGGAAAACGTCTAAAACATATCCATAATCCTCGTAGCGTTTTTGACGCTGCATGGTTTTTCCCGCTTTATTGGAGGCGGCCGGCTACAGCGTCTTCCACGAGCTTAACAACTGTCCGCATCTTTTCCTCGGAAAAGAGAAGGAAGGAGACTAGACGCTTGTATCCGCTTAGGATAGCGCGCAGTTCTTCAACGTTTCGTGGACAGGTGTCTGCTACCTGAACAGCCTCCTCACGTGTCAACCCCACATCGGTCATAAGCTTCTGGACGAGTAGCTCGGCCTGTTCCGGGGAAAGCTTCGCATATTTTTTGGCGTAGGTGTAGACCCGCGATTGGAGACTGTTGAGGTCTCCGGCTCTCTGCTCCATAAGCTTGACCACAGTAGCCATAGGTACCTCGGTTTTGGACAATATTTTACGAGCCATTCTCTAGTTCACTGCCCCGCGGATATGGTCTGGGAGAATAGACAGCGTTTTTCCCTCATCACCGACCTTGACGACATAGCCTCTGCCCCGTTTCTCCACGATGACCCCAATCTTGCCATGATATCTTCGATGTGGTGAGCCTTTCTGGACGCTTGGCTCGATGGCTAAAAGAACACGGTCACCGGGCTTATATTCCCTCAGATAAATGTCTGGCCTCGGCCCACTTCTCGACCCCCGGGGCTTTTTAAGGTATCCCCTCGACTTTCTACGAAAACCTTTAGACTGCGGCATGACCTACGTCCATAAAAGCTGGTTAACGCCATGATAAAAGCGTTTACGCCTCGACCCTTAACACGGTTAGCTCCATGGCCACGGGGACAAACCCCAATACCTCGGCGAAGCTGGGCTTGGTTCGGCCGCCGTCACCTGTGACAAGCTCTTTCACATACAGCCCTCCTTGGCAATTTATCCTGAATAACGCGGTTCTGCTGTCGACGAGCTCGGCCTCCACCGAGTAGACTGTTTTTCTGCGAAGCTTCTCGGCGCGGCGTCTCAGCACCCTCAACGGAGTAAGCTGCTCGACAACCATGTTTCTGAAACGTGTCTCCAGCTCCTTGACCTTGTCTGGGTTGAGGTCGGCGTCGTAAACTGCTTTGAGCAGATAGGTTTTTGCAGCTGTTGAGGCTGATAGCTTTATCTGTCTGACATGCCGCCGTGTAGTGTAGGCTTCGAGATAGACTGTGACGAGGCCTCGGGTTTTGGTGTTGATGTGCTGCTGAACATGGTCTAGGGGGATGTTTCTCCGCCGTGGCCGTTTCAACTCCAGTATGAAGGGCCGTCCCTCTCCCTCTACCAAGGCGTCAACATCCTCGCGTCCCGCTGCGTGAAACTTGTAGCCGGCGGCTTGATACAGGGTTTTGGCAGGTTCTCCGACGAGTTCGGCCACGCTTGTTGGATACAGACGTCCTGTATATCCGCACTCTTGGCATCCGCGTCCCCAGCATTTTTTACAGTGCCAAGGTGACTGAGGCAGTTCCCTGCTGTGCTTGAGGTAACGGCCGCTGATGAAGACTGGGTTCGGAAATGCTTCGACCTTGTCCCGGAACAGGTCCACGGTTATGACGACGTCAGGTGAACTGTAGTCGAGTTTTTTTCCTGTGAGGTTTGCAAAAACTCTGCTTATCTCGCGCTTTATCTCATTCCTGATGTTCTCGCCCTCAGTCAGCCCCGCCAAAGCACGTAACCTGTCCTCCGTGTTGACGACGTCTCCACTGGCCCTAGCTCCCACGAGAAACGTCTCGAACTCGGTATCATGCAGTAGCTCCGCAGCTTTTTCCGCTGCTTTCCTAAACACCGTCTCATCCATCAACCCGTGGCAAAGGCCGCAGACACGCTTTTCAACACTCCGCCCAGCCTCGGCGACATACTTGACCGCTTCATCCAATCCCCCGTTTGAAGCCAGAACAAACAGTGTGTCCGCGTCTCTCTTCTTAACCGCGTTGAGTAGCAGAGCGATTTTGAGTATCCGGCCTTTGTCCCTGTTGCTTATCTCAGGGTGTATGCGTGCAAACTGTCGGCCTAAGCAGTAGTCGCAGAGGGCCTCGCTTCTCAGCAGCAGGAGAACGTCATCCAATATCGTCGACAACTTATCCAAGTCCTCTGGAGGATTTTAGAAGCTGTCTAAGCTGGCGGCTTTTCATCATCTTTTTAGATGCCTGGTAGCTGCGGAGAAGTTCACGCACATCTCTCTCAAGCACGCCCGCGCCATAGGCTATGCGGCGTATTCTCGAACCATCGAGGATGCTGGGGTCGTTTTTCTCCTCAGCGGTCATCGACTTGATTATCGCGTTCCATTTCTTTATCCGTTCCTGCGCCTTCTCGAGCTGGTCGTCCGGCAAAGCATCCATGCCGGGAAAGGGTAGTTTCGCCAGCAGCTTCTTCAGAGGCCCGAGCTTTGTGAGACTGTTCACCTGCTCAACCATGTCCTCGAGAGTGAACTTGCCTTTCAGAATAGCCTCGACCTGCTTCTCGTCAGCGGTAAGCTCCGCGAGCTTAACCCTCTCCACGATGCTCTCGATATCCGGCATACCGAGAAGCGACGCGATGTATGATGAGGGGTTGAAGGGCTGGAAATCTTCAACAGATTCTCCTACGCCGACAAACTTGACAGGAGCCCCCGTCTCCGCCACAGCGGCCAACGCTCCACCACCACGCCCAGACGTGTCAAGCTTGGTGATGATAATCGAGCCGATAGGTGTAGCCTTGTGAAAAGCAGCTGCATGCGCGCCTGCCTGCTGCCCTATTGTTCCATCAATGATTAGGATGTTTTCATCGGGCTTCAACTCTTTCTCAAGCATCTTCATCTCATCCATCAGCGACTCCTGCTGCCGATGTCTCCCCGCAGTGTCAATAATCACCACATCAACACCCATTTGCTTAAAGTGTTCAAGGCCTTTCCGAGCTATCTCTACAGGGTTGTTGTTTTCTGGTTCGCCGTAGACGGGTATTTGCCTCGGCTCGAGAAGATGCTTCAGCTGCTGGTAGGCCGCGGGCCTGTATGTGTCTGCGCAGACCACTCCGACCTTGTAGCCCTCGACCTTGAGATAGTTAGCCAGCTTCGCTGCAGTGGTTGTTTTTCCCGTTCCCTGTATCCCGAGAAGCATGATAACATATGGTTTCTTACCGCCTGTGCTGAACTTGGCAGGTTTTCCTCCCAGCAGGTTTATCAACTCCTCGTAAACAATCTTCGCTACGCTGTCTTTCCTGCTTACTCCGGGTGGAAGCTTCTCCTCAAAAGCCCTCGCCCGTATACGTTCCGAGATTTTCTGAACAAGCTCTACCTTCACATCAGCCATCAACAATGAACGCTGAATACCCCTAATCAATTCCTCGACCGAGGCCTTGTCAGCCGAGGGTGATGCGAGAAATTTCCTGAAAACCTCTTTCAGAGACCTACCCATTGCGGAAAACGAGGACATCCCGTCAAATAAGCAGGCTCCAAGGATGTATTAAACATGCCTCGTTTAAATAAAGCCCTCTGAGACAACTCTCTGATGAAGGTGCTGATAACTGGTTCGGAGGGGTTTGTCGGCAGGCATCTTAGAGAGTATCTTAGTGGACGGGGGTTTGAGGTTCTGGGGGCGGACATATCCTCGGGCGCCGACATACGCATGGATGTGACAGATTTTGACGCGGTTATGAAGAGTTTTGAACAAAACCGGTTCGACGCGGTGGTGCATCTCGCAGCCGTCGCGGATATTCCATTAAGCATGAGAGACCCGTATAGATGTTTCAAAGTCAATGTCTATGGCTCGCTCAACGTTTTGGAGGCCGCGAGAAGGATGGGTGTGAGGAGAGTTGTTGTGTTTTCGTCGGCCAACTATTATGGCGCTCCCACTAAAACACCAGTAACAGAGGACACTCCGCCCAATCCACGGACACCGTACGACTACTCCAAAGTGGCTCTCGAGAATGTTGCATGGAGCTATCATCGAAACCATGGCGTGCCAATAACTGTCCTGAGACCTTGGAAAGCCTTTGGCGAATATGAGCCAGGTGAGAAGATGGTGCCACGTTTCGTGAAAGCCTGTCTAGCCTCTGAGCCGATACCTCTGTTTAACGGAGGAGCTGATGTAACTGACCCATATCATGTCGACAACCTCTGCCACGCGGTCGAGCTCGGGCTGGTTAAGGACGAGGCTGTAGGCGAGGCCTTCAACGTCGGTACAGGGAACGCGTTATCAGTCAGAGAATTGGCCGAGAAAATCAAACAACTCACAAACTCCTCATCAAGACTCGAGACCCTTCCACCTCGCACACCAGCCGAAGCAACCCCGATGAAAAGCATCCCCTCAATCACAAAAATAACCACAAAACTGGGCTACACTCCCCAGGTCAGCCTCGAGCAAGGACTCAAACGCGTGATAAACTTTATAGCCTCAAAACACCAAAACAGCAACACGGGCCGGTAGATCAGTCTGGAAGATCGTCCGCCTAATCATAATATTAGATGGTTGGTTTGTATCTCTTTCTTCTTGGTTTTTCCCTAATATTCTGTTGCAGTTAGGGCAATTATCCCTGTTTTTAAATGTTTGACAGCATTTACTTCAATACCATTCCCCCCATGATAGTTCGGCTCACTGCCTGAAGGAACAAACGGAGGCTCCCCATGCTCTTCATAGCTGAAACATGGTGTATCGTCCTCAACCCATAGGGATATTCTAACCTCTCTCCCGTCTTTAGCCTCTAAATAAAACAGCGGTTTATACATGTTTGGTATTCTAAACCTCCATCCCGCCGTCACGTCATACCTTCCCCTAAACCTCTCTCCCCTAACAACATAGTCTCCTTTATCGGGTATGTTTAAAGACTGCTGGCAAGGCTTACGGAGACGTGGTTGAAACCCCAGTAGTTTAGGACTGTTATGCTGAAGGTTCTGAGCTCCCTGACCATGACGTAGTCTAGGTCTGTGAAGATGGTGAGAGGCCCTATCCTGTTCCCGTCATCGCCTTTGAAGACTGCTTTTATTCTAAGCTCGGCCTTAAGCCTTCCGACCGGAGAGTCTTGGGGAGGCCTGACAGTCAGGTTGAAGTACGTGTCGAGCAGCTTGGGTAGAACCCTTTGTCAGAAGCCCATAACCCTACAGGCCTGTCATACCCAGACACCATAAGCTCTATGCTTGTTATGTTGA
>Ga0105162_1000674_pt1 | contig 21442 bp, 20 predicted proteins | sample JNZ201metaG_FD_81532 | JGI IMG/M metagenome (GOLD analysis project Ga0105162, IMG submission 81532) | Hot spring microbial communities from Jinze hot spring, China to study Microbial Dark Matter (Phase II) - JNZ 20120812A | ecosystem: Environmental > Aquatic > Thermal springs > Hot (42-90C) >...
ATCCAGGTGATAAAGGTCGTTAGGGAGCTTACCAATCTGGGCCTTAAAGAGGCAAAGGATCTGGTGGAAAGTGCCCCGGCCAAACTTTTGGAAGGCGTCTCCAAGGAACAGGCTGAGGCTGCCAAAGCCAAGCTGGAAGAAGCTGGCGCTGTCGTTGAAATCAAATAAAATTATTCCTCGCTGGGGGCTACCTGGAATGGGGTAGCTCTCCAGCGGGGATAACCCCGGTTCAGGAGCAAAACAAAATGCCTGTGGAAATCCCCTCAGACATCGTGGAGCGGGTGGTTTTGGCTTTTCAGTTCTTTCTGGGCCTTGCCGGGGCCTTCTGGTTAGCTCTTTGGGTTAGCATTGTCATCTGGACTTACAGGGATATAAAGTCCAGGACACGGGATATCCTTATTCAGCTTTTGTCCGTGGCCATGGTTTTATTCTTTAACCTGCCCGGACTATTGCTTTACATTCTGCTCCGCCCCCGGGAAACTTTAACCGAAGCTTACGAGAGAGCTCTGGAGGAAGAAGCCCTGCTTCAGGGTATAGAAGAACGAGAGGTCTGCCCAGGCTGCGGCCGTAAGGTTCAGAAGGATTTCATCCTTTGCCCTTACTGTCACACAACTTTAAAGAAAGCTTGCAGGGCGTGCGGGAGACTTTTGCATCTCAGCTGGGAAATTTGCCCCTACTGTGGTGCACAACAAAAGTCCCCTTAGGAGGTAAGTTTGCGGCAGATCAAGCTTAAGCAAATAAGGCTTTTCTGGGGGTTGTTTAAGGATCCAAGGGTCCCCCTCTGGCTCAAGATTTTGGTCATCCTTATCCCTTTGATTTACATTTTTCTGCCAGTAGATTTGTCTCCGGATGCTGCACCAGTTTTAGGATGGATTGATGACATTATTCTGGCGCTACTGGCATTGAAAGCTTTTCTGGAGCTGAGCCCACGCCGGGTGAGGGAAGAGCAGGAGAAACGAATAGAATCCCTCACTGTGCCCTACAAAGTGCTGGATGAAAATATCAGTGAACGCCCTCATCCCCGGAAATAAAGCTGCTTTTCAGAGGAGAAATTGAGGCTATGATTATCGCTTTAATTAAAGCTATGAGGCCAAAACAATGGGCCAAAAACGTTTTCGTTTTCGCTGCTCTCGTCTTTGATGAGAAGCTTTTCAGGTTAGATCCCCTGGTCAAGACTGTGCTGGGCTTTCTCATATTTTGCCTCCTTTCCGGTGCAGTTTACCTTTTGAACGATGTTGTGGACGCCGAAAGAGACCGTCTCCATCCTGTTAAGAGGAAAAGGCCTATTGCCTCGGGCCAGCTGAGTCCAAAGCTTGCCCTGGCTACTGCTCTGGCCATAAGCATCACCCTGATTCCCTCCTCTTTCCTTCTGGATTTTTATTTCGGCCTGATAACCTTAGCTTATTTTCTCACCATGGTGGCTTATTCTTTCTGGCTCAAAAACATGGTTCTGGTAGATGTTTTCACGGTCTCAGCGGGGTTTGTCCTCAGGGTAGCTGCCGGGGTTATATTGGTGAAAGCCGAAAGGTTCTCTCCCTGGCTTTATATCTGCACTACTTTGCTGGCCCTTTTCATCAGCATAAGCCGCCGCCGCCACGAGCTCCTGCTTCTTAACGAAAATGCTTCAAACCACAGAGCTATACTGGAAGAATACAACCTTCGCCTCCTGGACGAGATGATTGTTATAGTAACCTCCAGCACCATCGTAGCTTATTCCCTTTACACCTTCTCTGCCCCCAATCTCCCGGCCAACCACACTATGATGCTTACCATACCCATTGTCCTTTACTGCCTTTTCCGCTACCTCTACCTCATCCACGTGAAGGGAGAGGGAGGGGCTCCGGAGGACCTCATCTTTACTGATAAGCCATTGCTGGCAGGACTTCTCCTCTGGGGACTGGCTGTAATCGCCATTCTTTACCTGCAATGAGGGAAATAGAAATACGGCTGGAGAAAATGGCCCATGGAGGCGAAGCCCTTGGTTTCCACGAGGGCAAAGCTTTCTTCGTGGCCGGTGGAATAGCAGGGGAAAAAGTCAGGGCTGAGGTGGAAGAGGAGCACCGTAGCTGGGCAAGGGCCAGGCTTATAGAGGTTTTAGAGCCTTCCCCCTATAGAATTGAACCCCTTTGCCCGTATTTTGGCAGGTGCGGGGGATGCCAGTGGCAGCACATTGATTATCAGGCACAACTTAAGTTCAAGCAAGAGATCTTGGCTGAGCAACTTGCCCGCATCGGAGGCCTTGAAACTGAAGTTCTCCCTGTCATCCCGAGCCCCTGGCCCTGGCATTACAGAAATTCCGTTCGCTTCCGGGTTACTCCAGAAGGCTCGCTCGCTTTTCAAGCCCTGCACACCGCTGAACTTGTTGTTATTGAAGAATGTTACATCCTTCATCCCTTCGTGGAGGAAGTCCTTGAAGCCCTGGAGATGGAACTTCCTCCCTTAGCATCCCTTAAAGTAAAGGTCGGGGTAAGGACTGGTCAGCAACTTCTAATTCTGGAGACGGAGGGGAAAGAGATTCCCGAGCTCTCCATTGAACTTCCCATCTCCTGCGTGATGATCCCACCTTCGGGCCCTCCCGTTGTGATGGCCGGGGGCGACTTCATTCAGGAAGAAGTGGCCGGAAAGCTTTTCCGGATCTCGGCCATGAGCTTCTTCCAGGCCAACACCCCTCAGGCTGAGAAGATGGTGGAGTTGGTGGAAGAATTCTTAACACCGAAGGGCAGCGAAACTCTGCTGGATGGATACTGTGGGGTTGGGCTTTTCGGGCTGGCTCTGGCGGAAAAGGTGGCTAAGGTTATCGGGGTAGAAGAAAATCCCTTTGCCGTGAACGATGCCCTCCTCAATGCCGAAGCTCAAGGGGTCACAAATGCCATTTTTATCCAGGACCGAATGGAAAAAGCGCTGAAGCAGTTAAAGGAAAAAGTTGATCTGGCTGTGGTGGATCCACCCCGGACCGGCATGGAGAAGGAGGCTCTTGAGGGTCTTCTGTACCTCAAACCCCGGAAGATTGCTTACGTCTCCTGCGATCCGGCTACCCTGGCCAGAGATCTGGCTTTTCTCGTGAAAGGGGGCTATGAGCTGGAAAAAGTGCAACCTGTGGACATGTTCCCCCAGACCTTTCACATTGAAAGCATCTCCCTGCTCAGGCTCAAGTCCTGAGGATTATCCAGGTCAATCCTGATCCCAGGGTCAGGCACTTCCACGGTTTCTACCCAATCAGGGTGAGCTTCCATAACGGAACGCCCACCCAAATCGCCCCTCAAAGAAGCCAGCTCCAAGAAAGTTGAGCGATCAAAGAGCACCGGATTTCCCCTAACCCCTTTGAAAGTCGGGGCAATTATGGGCATGCGGGTTTTACAGTAATGCCGGATTATGGCACCTACAGTTTCCGGACTTACAAAGGGTTGGTCGGCCAGGAAAAAGACCACGGCTTCGGTTTCCGGCCCCGCCGTCAAAAGGCCAGCCCTTATTGAAGAAGCAATTCCTTCTTCCCAGTCCCTGTTCACTACAACCTGCACCGGCTTATCCTTAAGAAGCGGGAGAATTCTCTCAGCGTAAGCTCCAATTACCACTACGGTACTTTCCAGGGGCGAGGCCAGGGCTATTTCCACCACTTTTTCCAGCATCGGGATGCCTTCTACCGGGAAAAGTTGTTTGGGATAACCGAAGCGCTCCGCTTTGCCAGCGGCCAGGATTATCCCCTTTATCCTTATCACAACATCCCTTACAGGCTCTCGGCCCCAGAGGGTCGCTATCAATACAGTCCTGACCTCCGGGGAACGGAGGAGGAGACGAGCAATTTTGAAAGCTTTTTGAGGGGAAGCCTCTTCCCGAAGGTTTATAACCGGGATGAACCTGGCCAAGGGAGGCTTTCCCTTCAAGCCCCCTTCCGGGTGCAGAAGCAGGGAAGCGATGGCAGATTCGTCAAGAATGGAGTCTTCAGCGCACCCGAGCAATTTAATAAGCTCTTTAGGTCTATGGACGAATTCTTCGCTTACGGGTTTGCCCAGAGCATCGGCGTGGGCTATGACCATATGAATTGAAGTGGAGTGGGGGACGATAGGCTCGTGAGGCGCGGGAGCTTTCAAAAGGCGCCCCTTTGCTCCATCAGCTTCAACAATTATAACCGCATCGTTCACGGCCTCGTGGATTCTGTCAACAGCCTCTGGAGATATGCCTTGTAGCTTGCGGGGCAACAATGGAAAAGGGTAGTTGGAAGGGATTGAAGCCTTTTCTTTCAGCCTGCGGCGAGCCAGGATAGCTGCTCTGAAATGGTGGAGGGCTTCCTGGACTCGCTTGGGGAGGATTAATTCGTTTTCTTCCAGGATAAGGGTTTCATCGGAGCTTGGGCTTGGTTCCAGGATTTTGGTGGTTGTGGTGAAAACAACTTTGAAACCTTCTTCTTTTAACTCAGCCATAAGGCGCAGAGCGAGGGAAGTCTTTCCCCCCGCTCCGGCCAGGGAAATTACATCTCCGGCCTTAACGCCTATGGCCTCTTTAAGGAGCATGGCTTGCCTCCGGTCTCTCCACGCGCGGGTTTATTCAGTGAAGCGGTATTTAAAAAGGGTCCAAAGGGCAGAAAAGCCATCCTTCCAGGAAATTTTCTTGCCCTCCCGGAATTCTCTGCCCTTGTAGCGGATAGGAATCTCCAGAATTTTATACCCCCGCTTTAGCACTTTGGCTGTAATCTCCGGTTCAATCTCAAATCGGTTGGAGCGAAGAGGGATGGATTTGATGACGGAAGCTTTGAAGACCTTGTAGCAGGTTTCCATATCGCTGAGGGATGAGCCGTAAAGCAGGTTGGTTATGGCCGTGAGGAACTTATTGCCCAGGCGATGCCAGGAGATCATAGCTGAGCCAGCCCCACCCAGGAAGCGGGAACCATAAACCACGGAGGCCACTCCTTCCAGAAGAGGCTCCAAGAGAGCCGGATAATCTCCAGGGTCATATTCCAGATCAGCATCCTGAATTATTACAAAATCCCCAGTAGCTGAAGCAATTCCTGTCCTGACAGCTGCCCCTTTACCCCTGTTTCTTTCGTGGTAAAGAACTTTTATGTCACCACGCTTCTCCTCCTCCCTCAGGATCTCGCGGGTTCCATCCCAGGAACCATCATCTACCACGATAATTTCTTTCTCCATCCCTATGTCCACAGCTCTAACCCGGTCCAGAATTTCTTTTATGGTGGCCTTTTCGTTGTATACGGGCATAATGATTGAAAGCTTCACAGCCACACCTCCTTTTAGGGCGAAGTGGAAATGCTAACGATTACTTCAAGGGTTTCCGGAATTATGCTTTCCACCTTTATTCCTTCCGGAACTGAGGCTACTGGTCTGAGCTTATAAGTGCCGGGTTTAAGGCCTACCAGATTGACAATAATCTGAACATTTTCCGGCTTTAATTCGGCCAGGAGAGGCAAAGGGCCAGCCAGAATTACCTTAACGTTTTCGGGGGCTACCGATGCCTTGTAGCCAGGTTGAAGGCCCTGGATAGTTACCGCCTTCTCCAGAGTTATCCCTCCCTCAACAGGCTTTATTTCTACTGTAACAAGGACTGTGGGGCTGCCTAATACTGAAACTCCTTCAGGAAGGTTGAGGTTAACCTGCATGGAGATGCTTTCCTTAGCCCCTTTTATGTTAACAGGCTCCGTCTCTACATAACCGGGGATCTTATCAATAATGGCAGGGCTTCCCATCACTGTAACCACCGAAGGGGTTACCGAAACATTGCTTATGCGATAGCCGGGGGCAGGTTGGCCTTCTATCTTCATTAGCACTGATACATCCTTAAAGCCAGCCCTTTGCACTATGTTTACGTTTACAAGCACGATGGCCGGCTCAATTTTTATTTCCGGAACCTCATCTCCATTTGCATCTCCTGCTTTAACGGTTGCTTTTCGGGAAAAGCTTTCCTTGCTACCACCTATGGTCACTTCCGCTACAAGCCCCACCACTCTTTCCGCATAGGATTTAGGTCCGTAAAACCTGGCAGTAGAGGGCTCAGCCTCCGGCACACCTGAGATATAATAGCCCAGAGGGGGCAAATCCAGCACCTTAACTTTTACTGGCATCTCTTTTTCAACTTTCTCGTCTATTTTTACCGCCACTTTTTCAGGTCTCGTTTCCAGAACTTTTACCCCCCTTACTGAGGAACTTGCCATCACCTCTATTTCGTGATAGCCTATGTTTTTGCCCTTGAGGTCGATCCAAGCTCTGAAATCCCCGGGTGTTAAAGAGCTCCATTTGGCGGAAGGAGTAAGGATTGTCAGCTCCACATATCCAGGCAAGGTGCCGACTATGGCGAGGTTAGGCGAAAGGTTGACGATTTCCAGGGGGATTTTATGCGGGAAGGTTCCCTTTACTACGGGATTCTCTTCCCTTTCGGCTACTATCCAGATTATAATGGCTATGGAAAGTGCCAGGATGAAGCTGCCAACTTCGCCCAATATTTTTCTCATTATCCCTTCCTTTAAGCTCTTATTGCTGGCAAAAGCGGCCTGCGGTAAATGGTTTGAAGCACCCTCATGAGGCGCTTCTCATCCAGATGCCTTATCATTCGGCCGTTGTACGCTACCGAAATTATACCGCTCTCCTCTGAGACCACCACCGCCAGAGCATCGCTTTGCTCCGTAATGCCAATGGCTGCTCTATGGCGTGTCCCGAGGGAGCGGTAGAGGGAAGGATTGGAAGAAAGGGGTAGTATACAGCCGGCCGCCAGGACCTTGTTTCCCCGCACGATCACTGCGCCGTCGTGAAGGGCGGTGCCCGGGTAGAATATGGTAAGCAGCAGTTCCTGGGAAACATCAGCATCCAAGATGACACCAGTTTCGGCGTAAGGTTGGAGCCCGGTATTACCTTCCAGAACTATGAGGGCACCGTAGCGGTGCTCGGCAAGGGAGCCAACCGCTTTTACTATTTCGTGCAGGACTTTGCCTCCTAAGGCTTCCTGAGAACTCATGTTAAAGAAAGCTCCTGCTCTTCCCAGGCGTTCAAGGGCCCTCCGAATTTCGGGCTGAAAAATTACGGGTAAAGCCACTAAAAGGGCAGGGATTGAGTTGCGGATAAGCCAGCGAAGGGCTGTAAAAGGCAGGAGAGCAGAAGCTATCATGGCACTCATAGCTATTAAAAGCACCCCTCTTAAAAGCTGAACAGCCTGAGTGCCGCGGATTAGGCGAAGGATGGCATAAAACAGAGCCGCTACCAGGAAGATATCCATAAGATTGGCCCAGCTTAAATTCCTAAGAACTTCAATCCATTCCCCCATCTCTCCCCTTTAACCTCCCAAACGCTCTAACAATTCCCTGTAAGCTTCAGCCTCACTTGGTCCCAGAGCGATTATTTCCCTTATGGTCTTTTTGGCTTCTTCAATTAAACCGGAATCCAGCTGTATTTCCCCAAGGATGTCAAGCTGCTCAACAGCTTTTTCCTTTAGCCCCAGTTCTACATAAAAGTTTGCCAGTGCTCTACGCAGGACCGGATCCCTGGGATTTTCCTTTATCATATCTATGAGGAAAGCCTCTGTCTTTTGAAGCCCCTCCCTTTCCCGCAGAAGAGCTATTATTTCCCCAACCTCACGTGCCTCTTCAGCTTTCATCCCCAATTTGCTGTAAAGGTTCAATAGAGAGCGACGCACCTCCAGATTATCGGGCTGAAGCTCCTGGAGTCTTTCGCCCACTTTGATGGCTTCCTTCCAGTGCATTGTTTGAAGGTAGAGCTGGAAGAGCCTGGACAAAATCAGGCTCTGGTGCTCTTTTCTCTCGGGCAATCGGGCGGTAAGGGAAAGGGCGTGGCGATAGCTTTCAATAGCTCCCTTGAAGTCTGCCATCTCATAAAGGATTTCAGCTAACTGAAGGTAATGGTCAAGGGCTTCTTCAAGCTTTCCATACCTTATGAAAGCGTTGATGAGTTTGGCTCGCAGGTTTATATCAATGGGATTAAGCCTTACAAGGCGCTGGAATACCTCCAGCACCCTCTGAGGGACTCCCCTCAATTCATAAAGTTGCGCGATGAGCAAATATTTTTGGATAGCCTCTTCCACTTTGTTCTGATGTATGAGGATTTCGGCCAGCTGGATGTGGAGTGGTAGACAGAAGGGGGCAATTACCAGCCCTCGCATGCACTCTTCCGCTGCACTTCTGAAAAGGCCCTTTTTGATCAATTCCTGGCTGATGGCAAGGGATTGGAGGGTAGCTTCAGGCGATGGGGTCTCTACAATTTCTGCGAGGCTTGGCACTATGCCCTCTTCCTCCATAGATTTGATGTATTCTTTGATTTCTCGCACTTTGTCTTCCCACCCTCGCAAGCTAAAGAACGAAAGGAGGGAGTTAATGTACTCCAGAGCTTTTCCCTTATCCCCCTGGGCCACGAAGCTTTCAGCCAGGGCTTTGTAAATTTTTGTCACCTCATCGGCTCTGGAATGATCCAGCGTTGAAAGGTCAAGGATCCTCAGGGCTTCAAAGAAGTGACGAAGAGCTTCTTCCAGCTGGCCCTTAAGGCGGAAGCATTCTCCAAGGGCAAAATGGGCTCCCAGGGATAATTGCTCATGCTCCAGAGCTTTCCGGAGGTGGGTTATGGCTTCGTCTAAGGAGAGCTTTTCTTTGTAGAGGAGCCCAAGGTTAAAGCGGATGTCAGGGTTATCAAGGCCTGCTTCTATGGCAAGCTTATAGTAATGGATGGCCTCATCTATTTCTCCTTTGCTCTGGGCATCCAGGGCTTTAGCCAGATGGCTCCCGGCCTCCGAAAGGGAGGTTTCAAAGAGCAAATTGGCCAGAGATTTCACAGAGCTGACGCGTGTTGATTCTAATGGTGCGCTTCCTTCTACAGGGACAGTATAGGCTGGCAGTTCCAGGGAAGATTTAATAACCAGAGCCTGAGGGTTTCCCGGGTCTATTTCAAGGGCTTTTTTGCAGAAGGCTGAAGCTTGAGCTGTGTCCCCTTTCTTTTTAAAGTAGGAAGCAAGGCCAAGGTAGGTTTTAACAGCGAGGTCTTTCTTTCCCAGCTCCAGGTAAAGGTTAGCCAGGTTGGTGGCAGGTTCAAGAAGTTGTGGGGCGGCTCTGGCTGCTTTCAAGAAAGCTTCTATAGCTTTCTTGTATTCCCGGCGCTTGCGGTAGAGGTTCCCTGCACTGTTATATGCCTGGGCTGCTTCCATCCTTTGGCCAGTCTTAAGGAGAGCATCTCCCAGTTTTTCCCAGAAAGCTGGGGAATCGGGCTCCAGATTTAGTGCTTTACGGTAAGCCTCAATTGCTTCCCCCCATAAACCAAGCTCAGAGCAGGCAGTTCCTATGCCAATGAAAGGCTCAGGGGCTTCAGGGTTCATGGAAGCGGCCTGTCTATACAAAGCCAGAGCTTCCTTCCAGCGTCCTTCCCAGGCGCAGGAGTGAGCCCTTTTTAAAGTTTCTTCATAACGCTGGTGATCAAAATCCATCCTCGCCAATTTTCTCTGCCCCACTACGAGGGGTAAAGTCCGTTGCTTACTACATTCCTGCCAGTAGATAAGCCAAGATCCCCTTCTGGGCATGGAGGCGGTTTTCGGCCTGGTCAAAGATTATAGAGTGGGGGCCATCGGCCACTTCATCGGTTATCTCCTGGCCTCGGTGAGCTGGGAGGCAGTGCATTACCATAACGCTGGGTTTGGCCCTGGCTACAAGGGCAGAATTGACCTGATACGGCGGGAAGACTTTTGCCCTCTCTTCGGCTTCCGCCTCCTGCCCCATACTGGTCCACACATCTGTGTAGATCACATCAGCATCCCGAACGGCTTCTACAGGGTCATTGGTAATTGTTATTTTGCTCCCGCTTCTGGAAGCAAATTCCATAGCTTTCTGGACAACTTCCGGGCGCGGTTCGTAGCCTTTGGGGGAGGCTACAGCCATGTCTATGCCAAGTTTGGAGGTAATGAAAAGGAGGGAATTGCAGACGTTGTTACCGTCCCCCACGAAAGCCAGTTTAAGCCCCTTGAGAGTCCCGGTTTTTTCCAGAATGGTGAATATATCGCCCATGGCCTGACAGGGGTGACTGTAGTCCGATAGGCCATTTATGACCGGAACGCTGGAATATTGAGCCAGTTCTTCCAGGTCTTTATGGGAAAAGACCCTTGCCATTATGGCATCCACATAACGGGATAAAACTCTTGCCACATCAGCGACGCTCTCCCTTTTGCCCAGTTGTATTTCGTCAGGGGAAAGGTAAATAGCATGGCCTCCCAGGTGACGCATGGCCATTTCAAAGGACACCCTTGTCCGGAGGGATGGCTTCTGGAAAATCATCCCCAGGGTCTTGCCTGCCAGAATTGGTTTATTCCCGCCCTTTTTCCACTCCTCTTTAAGTTTGGTGGAAAGTTCCAGGATGTGAAGGATCTCATCCGGCGAAAAATCAGCGATGGAAAGAAAATGCCTCATCGTACACCTCCTTTAGATGGGCTTGGTTATAAGGGTTTCCCTTAGCCTTTTGATGAAAAGGGTTTGGCCCTCCTTAAGGATCTTCTGGGCTTCCTCCCGCCATGGCCGGTAAAGTTTCTGGAGATCGGCTGGCATGTAACCCTGACTTTCAAAAACTTTGATTTCCGGAGCTTCGGGGTTCAGCGCTGCAATTGCCACTTCACACATAAGAGCCGAGGCTTCTTTCTCCAGGGTTTTAAGCATAGCTTTTAAGATTGACTGATCCCGAACCTTGAAAACCATTTCTTCTATTGAGGCAACCAGGTTTTCGGCGTTCCAGCCCAATGCTCCAACAGCCTCCTGATCCCGCAAGGCTATGATATAACCTTTGCTGAGGAGCTTTTCCAGGGTTTCATGCTCGGAGAGAGAGAAGAGGTTGGCAAGAGCAGGCAGGTCTTTTCTTAAAGCTTTACGCACTTCCAGAGGGGCTCGGGAGATTTTTTCCTCAGCGGGCTTCAAGGTGGCTATTATTTTCTCCCACTCTGCCTTAACTTGTTCCCAGGTGCGGGCGAGGGAGCCATCGTTGTGGATGACGACATTAGCCAACGCTATTTTGGCTTCCTGAGGAGGCTGGGATTTGATTCGGGTAAGGGCTTCCTGAGGGCTCATCCCCCTTAATTCCACGAGGCGCCGGAGCTGTTCTTCCTCAGGGCAGGTCACTACCCAGAGGGCATCAAAGCGGGTGTGCATACCTGCTTCTATAAGCTTGATCGCTTCTACCACAATTACTTGCTCTTTGGCGTTATCCACAAGCCACTGAACCCACTTTATTACTCTGGGATGGACGAGAGATTCCAGTTTCCGAAGGGATTCTGGGTTGCCAAAGACTTTGGCGGCAAGCTTCTTCCGAATTATCCTCCCATCCTCGTCCAGTATATCTTCGCCAAATTCCTGGATTATAGCCTGCTGAAGGGCCTTATCATAGTCCAGGAGCCAATGGACAAGGCGGTCGGCATCAATAACTTTAGCCCCCAGACGTTCCAACATCTTGGCTACCACACTTTTCCCGGTGGCAATGTTCCCAGTAAGCCCGATTATGTATTTATCTTTGGCCATTTTTCACCTTGATATGTTCTGGCGAAGGTAAGCCAGGATAAATTCGTCAAGATCGCCTTCCAGTACCCGATAGGGGTCAGTTACCTCAACACCAGTGCGGAGGTCTTTAACCAGCTTGTATGGATGCAAAACATAAGAACGAATCTGATTACCCCATTCGGCTTCCACGTGCTCTCCTTTGATCTGGGCCAGCTCTCTGGCTTTCTCTTCTTTCTTTCTCTGATATAGTTTGGCTTTCAGGATGCGAAGAGCTGCCATCTTGTTGTGGTACTGGGATCGCTCGCTCTGGCAGGAGACCACAATTCCCGTTGGAATGTGCGTTATGCGGACGGCTGTAGCGTTTTTCTGCATGTGCTGCCCCCCGGGGCCGGAGGATCGGAATGTTTCTATCTTGAGGTCTTCAGGCTTTATTTCCACCTCCACATCCTCTTCTACTTCGGGCAATACTTCCACCAGGGCAAAGGAAGTGTGGCGGCGATGAGCGGCGTCAAAGGGCGAGATTCTCACCAGCCTGTGAACGCCTTTTTCAGCTTTTAGGTAACCGTAAGCATATGGGCCTTCTACAGCTACCGTTGCGCTCTTTATCCCGGCCTCCTCGCCGTAAGAAGTATCAAGTATTTCGGTATTGAACCCTTTGCTCTCAGCCCACCTTAAATACATCCTGAGGAGCATCTCGGCCCAGTCCTGGGCGTCAACTCCGCCGGCTCCAGCGTGAATGGAAAGGATAGCATTTTTGGCATCGTGTTCTCCGGAAAAGAGGAGTTTTCTTTCTTTTTCCTCCAGAGAAGCTGCTATGCTTTCAGCTTCTCTTTTAAGTTCCTCCTCTTCCAGGCCTAACTGAGCCAGTTCCAGCGCATCACGGGCTCTTCTTTCCAATTCCCTCCAGCTTTCCACCTCCTCTCGCATGGAGGCAAGCCTGCGCATCATCTTGCTTGCTTCTACTGGATCCACCCATATTTCAGGCGAAGAAGTTTTCTTTTCCAGCTCCTCTATCTCCCTCTCCATTCCGGCGATGTCAAAGACGCACCTCAATTTCCTGGATTCGGCTCAGCATTTCCTGAAGGCGGTGGATCAGCTCTTCCATTTTCCCCTCCTATTCCAACAGTGCATTGACGAAAGCCTGGGGGTCAAATTCAGCCCAATCCTCAAGATTTTCCCCCGTTCCCACAAATTTAACCGGGATTCCGAGCTCTTTTACTATGGGGAACACAGCCCCACCTTTGGCCGTTCCATCCAGCTTGGCCAGGACTATGCCTGTTATTTCCACGGCTTCTTTAAAGTGTACGGCCTGGGAAAGGGCGTTCTGGCCGAATGTAGCATCAAGGACCAGGAGAGTTTCATGGGGTGAGTCGGGAACAAGCTTTGCTGTAACATTGCGGATTTTCTTAAGTTCCTGCATAAGGTTATACTTGGTGTGGAGCCTCCCGGCCGTATCCACTATGAGAACCGTAGCTCCACGGGAGCGTGAAGCCTGAATGGCATCAAAAACGACAGCCCCCGGGTCAGCTCCCGGCTGATGGGCTATGACATCAGCCCCTATCCGTTCGCCCCATATCTTTAGCTGGTCAATGGCCGCTGCCCTGAAAGTATCGGCGGCAGCTAAAATTACCTTATGGCCTCTCTGTTGGCAATAATAGGCCAGCTTAGCTATGCTGGTAGTTTTACCTGAGCCGTTAACTCCAACCATAAGGAAAACGTTCAAAGGTCGGTTCCGGTCAAGGTTTAACGTGGGCTTTTCCCCAAGGATGGCTAAAAGCTCTCGCCTGAGAGCTGGCTTTAAATCCTCAGGGCGCTGAACTTCCAGGCGAAGTTTCTCCAGAATTTCTGCAGTAATCTTCACTCCAAGGTCAGCCTGAATCAGTAGGGCTTCCAGTTCCTCCCACATTTCGGGAGTAATTCTGGAGCCAGTAAACAAATCCCGGAGCTTCCCCAGCAGACCTTTTCTTGTTTTTTCCAGCCCAATTTTCCACAAATTCATTCAATCCCCCCTCTTAACTCTCCAGCGGTATTTATACCATAGAATTAAGGCGGTTGACAAGCTCTGGCACAGGTGGTATTAGAAATTAATCACTGAATTGACAAATATAGAGGTTTGGATTATATTTTGCCCAAGAAATTGAATGGCATGGCAAACTACCTGTTGGGTCTATAAAACCATGCAGTGCGTTATCAAAAGAAGCTTGCTCTTCTCTCTGAACTTTGCAAACACAGGCAAACTCTCCTTTCTTGAAAACCTCTGGCATGAATACCAGAAGGCATGCCAGTATTTCGTGGATATAGGCTATGAAAACAAAACTTTGCCCTCTTATGCAGATGTGAAAGCCTATCCTTATCCAACATGGCTAAGCAAAAGGTATCTCGGATGTGCCCTGGAGCAGGCGAAGGCAATCCTCAAAAGCAGCTTCAAAAACCCTCAGAAACCTCAATTCAAAAAGCCAGCCCTGAAGCTTGACAGCAGGTTTTACAAAATTGAGCGTGGTAGAAATTCCTTTGATTTCTGGCTTCTGCTGCGAGACCCTCAAAATCAAAGGTGGATAGCTTTTCCCTTCAAAAGCTATGGATACGCCAGACCCTACTTTAGAGACTGGAAGCTGTGTTCTAAAATAGAGCTTTTGAAAAGGGGTGGGAGGTGGTATCTGAAGCTTGTCTTTGAAAAAGAGGTGAAGTTGGAGGGCAAGAAGCCAAAGGGCATAGACATAGGATACAGAAAGCTACTGGCTACTTTGGATGGGGAGAGAAATCATAGAAAAGAGGATAGAGCGTAAGAAACAAGGTTCAAGGAGTTGGAAGAGGGCGAGGCATTTTTTGAAGACGGAGATAAACAGGGTGTTAAAGAAGGCAATAGATGGAAGCTTTTCCCCTGTGCTTGAGAGGTTGAAGAACTTAAAGAAAGGCAAGAGAGGTGTGTGGAGCAGGTCAGTAAACAGGAAATTCAATCACTGGCTGTATGGATATGTTTTGAGAAGGATAAGGGAGCTATGTGAGGTAGCTGGCGTCCAGCTCTACATAGTTCCCCCTGCTTATACAAGCAGGACTTGTCCTGAATGCGGTTGTCAGGACAAGATGAACCGCAATGGGGAACATTTCAAGTGTCTGCAATGTGGATATGAGGCTGATGCAGACGTAGTGGGAGCAAGGAATGTTCTCCTGCGGTTCACAAGGGAGCTTATAGTCCCCTTGCCTGCAAAATCTCATCCTGTGGAATATTCTTCTATAGGATGAGAAACTATTATCAAACACAAACCAGCAAATGCTAAGCTAACGGGGGTAATCTTAAACATGAGGGCGCGGCCTGTGCTAAATTTCATCCTGAGGATACTCTTCCGTGTTTTCCTCCGGTGCAAAGTGGAAGGCTGGGAAAATTTCCCCAAAGAAGGGCGGGTTATTGTCATGATAAACCACATAAACTTTCTGGACCCGGTTCTGGTGGGAGGACTCGCCCCAAGGGAAATTAATATGATGGCCAAAAGGGAAGTTCTGGATTATCCTTTCCTGGGATTTTTCATCCGCCTCTATGGGGTGGTGCCAATTCGGAGGGGAGAAATTGACCGCAAAGCTCTCAAAGCTGCTCTGGAAGCCTTAGCCCGGGAAGAACCCCTCCTTATGGCCCCGGAAGGTACCAGAAGCCATCATGGCCGCCTTCAAAAAGCCAAGGACGGCATTGCCTACATCGCCCTTAAAACCGATGCCCCAATCCTTCCGGTCGCCATATGGGGTCAGGAAAAATTTTTCCAGAACATTAAAAAGCTCCGCCCTACCGAGGTCCATATCCGCATAGGCCGCCCGTTCAAATTCATCTATCCCGAAAGCCTCAAAAGGGGTGACCTCACTAAAATGACTACTGAAGCCATGTATGTTTTAGCTTCTTTGCTCCCCCCGGAATACAGGGGTGTTTATGCTAACCCTGAAAAGGTAAACTTCAATTACGTGAAGTTTTTGGATTGAAAGGCGAGGTAAGAGATGATCCATCCCCTTGAGCCCGAAGGGAACGATTTTAAGCCCCTTCTGTTTAACGTAACTTCCCGTGTGGATTACGAAGTAAATGGTGAAACACGGACTCTTTCCTTCCATACCCTTGAGGGGGAAGATGAGTTTATCATTGCCAGGCGAATCCTTTCCCGTGGGCCATTTACCGGAGTTAAGCTTGAAGTTTTCAATAAAAGCCAAAGCACGGTCTTAATAAAAAATCTTGTGGTCCTTGAAGTAAGCAGAGAGGGTTTGAAGCTGGAAGGCTCCGCTTCCTCCTGGCGTTTTTTCCAGAACGGATGGCAATCCTGGTCCCCTACCTTTGCCCGACTGGTGAGCGATGGCCTTTACGTTGACCCTGCTACCGATTCCTACCGGAGGATGCATCAACCCCACTTTGACCTGGCAGGTGCTAAAAAGCTGAGAAGCGAATGGTTTTCTGTGGTTGCCCCGCCTGCAGGTTTATCCCTCTTTCTCGGTTTCATAACTTCAGCCCGACAGCTCGCAGAAATATCCCTGGAGCTCACCGATCATAAAGAGGTCTCCCGACTTGCAGCTTCTTGCTACGGTGATGGTTTTCCGCTTTCCCCCGGAGAAAAGTTGCTCTCGGAGGAACTGGTCCTTGCTTGCGGCGATGAGCCATGCGAGCTTGCCGAGGCTTATGCCTCCCTCTGGGGTGAAAGGATGCAGGCCAGGAGGTCCTCTCCTTTCACTGGATGGTGCACATGGTATTATTTTTACGGCGAAAACACTGAAGAAGACGTCCTCAAATGCCTCCAAAAAGCAAGGGAGCTGGCACTTCCTTTAGAATTCATCATCATAGACGACGGTTACCAGCGGGCCATCGGGGATTGGTTAGAAGTTAACAGGGACAAATTTCCTTTGGGGATGAAATTCCTGGCTGAGGAAATAAAGAAAGCAGGGTTCCGTCCGGCTCTCTGGGTTGCGCCATTCGCTGCGGGGGAAAATTCTCATCTCTTCGCTGAACACCCTGATTGGATCTTGAGAGACGAAAAGGGTGAACCCGTGCTGGCATGGGAGCACTGGGGAGTCCACTGCTATAGCCTGGACCTTTCCATCCCGGAAGTCCGGAACTGGCTCAAAGGCCTTTTTGCCACATTGCACAGGGATTGGGGTTACGAATTTTTCAAGCTGGATTTCCTCTTCGCCGGAGCGATGCCTGGAAAGAGGCATAACCCGCGCATGACAAGAGCTGAAGCTCTCCGGGAAGGTCTCAGAGCTATAAGGGAAAGTGTTGGGGATAAGGTTTACCTCCTCGGATGTGGTGCCCCCCTTGGGCCTTCCATCGGTATCGTGGATGCAATGCGGATTGGGCCGGACGTTCACCCCGATTGGGCACCTTTCTGGCGGGACCTCTCCTCTGCGTCGGTTGAAAATTCAATACGCAATGTCATGACCCGTTACTTTTTCCATCGCCGCCTTTGGGCCAATGATCCCGACTGCGTCCTCATACGCACGCGCGACGACCAGTCAAACCTCGTCTTAAATGAAGTCCGATCCCTGGTGAGCATCGTGGGATTGAGCGGCGGGGCTGTAGTGAACAGCGATAACCTCCCTTCCCTGAGGGAAGGGAGGCTCAAATACCTATGGCGTATACTCCCCCCTTACCCTGAAGGAGCCAGAACCGTGGACCTTTTCGTGCGGGAACAGCCTTCCATCATGGTTATGAAAATAGAAAAGCCATGGGGCGATTGGTGGGTTGCGGGGGTCATTAACTGGAACAATCGGACCGTTACCACCCATCTGACTCTGGAAGAGCTGGGGATACCTCCAGGACGTTATCACCTCTACAGTTACTGGCGTGGGCGTTACCTTGGCGTAACCGATGGCCCCATTATCCTGAGAAGGCACCAGCCCCACGAGACAGTTCTCCTCGCCATAAGGCCTTACATTAACGAACCCCAGCTCCTTTCCTCCACCTTCCACATAACCCAGGGAGGAGTAGAAATCCAGGACTTTAAGCGTATATTTGTGGGCAAGGAGCTGAGGCTGTGGTTTGGTTTGAAGAAGCCCGGGATACAGTTCGGAAAACTTATCTTCGTGCTTCCAGAGGGATGGAAGGAGAACTGGGCTCGGGTCAATGACCGTAAGCAAGCCCTCATCAGGATGGGAAAAGAGCTGGTGTGGCTTGGCTTCACCCTGGAAGGGGAAGCAACGGTGGAAGTAAGCTTCTTATACGGAGGCTGATATGCGGATTCTGATCACAGGGGCAGCGGGGTTCATAGGCTCTCATCTCTGCGACAGGTTCTTGAAAGAAGGGCATGAAGTCATTGCCATGGATAACTTCATCACGGGCACACCTGACAACATCGCCCACCTTTTCGGAAATGACCGCTTTCTCTTCATAAAGCACGATGTAACCAACTTTATATACGTCCCTGGGCCTGTTGATGCAGTTCTGCACTTTGCATCCCCGGCCAGCCCTGTGGATTATATGAGGTATCCCATTCAAACTTTGAAAGTAGGGGCTCTTGGCACCCATAAAGCCCTGGGGCTTGCTAAAGCCAAGGGAGCGCGCTTCCTCCTGGCCTCCACTTCCGAGGTCTATGGCGATCCCCTTGTTCACCCCCAACCTGAAAGCTACTGGGGAAACGTAAACCCCATTGGCCCACGAGGAGTATATGACGAGGCCAAGCGCTTTGCCGAAGCCCTGACCATGGCTTACCACCGTTATCATGGCCTGGAAACGCGTATAGCCAGGATTTTCAACACCTACGGGCCCAGAATGCGCCTTGATGATGGGAGGGTAATCCCGAACTTCATAGGCCAGGCTTTGCGGGGCGAACCTTTAACAGTTTATGGAGATGGGCAACAGACCCGCAGCTTCTGCTATATAGATGACATGGTAGAAGGAATATATCGCCTCCTCTTTTCCGATGAAGTGGAGCCGGTCAATCTGGGGAACCCTCAGGAGATGCGCATAATAGACCTGGCTCACATGATTAACGAGATGGTGGGCAACAAGGCAGGAATAGAATTTAAACCATCTCCCCCGGATGACCCTAAACTTCGCCGGCCGGATATAACCAAAGCCAGGAAAATCCTGGGATGGGAACCAAAAGTTTCTCTGGAGGAGGGGCTGCGAATTACCATTGATTGGTTCAAAAGCAAGCTGAGTAAAACGAGCGGGACCCTGAGGATGCAAGGGGTGGAGAAATGCGGAGGTCCAGGGGGTTAAGGCTTCCCGGTAAGAAGTTTTTTGGGGAAACCATGGGTTACCTCATTTATTTTCTGTTCCGCCTGGCAAAGGTATTGTGTGATCTGTTACCGCCACGAATAACCTACAAGGCAGCCCTTCTCATAGGTGATATCCTTTACTTGCTGAGCTTTAGAGTTAGAAACAACCTTTTGGACAACATTGTGCACGTTACAGGCAAGAAAGATGGGAAAATCGTCCGGAAGATCTTCCGCCACCTTGCCCTTAACCATGTAGACCTTTTCATAACACCACGCCTTTCACCCGAAAGCCTGGAAAAGAGGCTGGAGATAGAGGGCTTTGAATACGTTCTGGAAGCCTTCAGCAAAGGGAAAGGGGTAATCCTGGCCTCAATCCACATGGGCTGTCCGGATTTTGTAGGTCAAATCCTGGCTTTCAAAGGTTTCCCGGTGCTCATCCCGGCAGAGGTCATAAAACCTCCGGCCCTCTTCCGCTTCATGACCAGGCTCAGGTCATCCCATGGTCTTCGCCTTATTCCTGTCAATGGACCAATGCTGGAGCTGGTAAGAGCTCTGCATCGGGGAGAAGCTGTGGCCCTGGCTCTGGATAGAGATGCTTCCGAAAGCGGGGTCAAAGTTAAATTCTTTGGCAAACCTGCTCGCCTGCCTGATGGAGCTGTCCGCCTGGCTTACCGTACCGGAGCCCCAATAATCATGGCTTTCTGCATAAGGAAGCCAGATAACTCCTTCAAAGTCTGGGTTGAACCACCTTTCTACGTTGCTGGAGAAGGCCCGAAGGGAGAAATCATAGCCAGGGCTCAAGAGAGGATAATCGCTACAATGGAAAGATACATAAAAGCTTACCCCGAACAATGGGTCCTTTCCGTCCCTTTGTGGAGGGAAGAAGATGAAGATAGCCATGGTCTCCCCCTATGATTTTTCCGTTCCGGGAGGTGTAGTTAAGCATATTTATTACCTGGACAAATACCTTCGGGAAATGGGGCACCAGGTAAAAATAATTGCACCTTGCTCCCGGGAAGATACCCCCCTCCCGGAGCACCTCATCAAAGCGTCAAGCCTCGTTATAGGGGTACCATCGGCAGGGTCAGTGGCCAGGGTTTCTATTTCCCCTCTGGTTTACAGGAAAGCTAAAAAAATCCTGGAGGAGGAAAATTTTGATATCGTCCACATCCATGAACCTTTGACCCCAATTCTTCCCATCGCTGTCCTAAGGCATTCCAGAGCCGTCAATATAGGCACTTTTCATGCTTATAGGCCCGACCCCCACCCCGTCTTAGAATATTCCGATGTCCTTCTCCGGCGATTGGCCAATAAGTTGGATGGGAGGATTGCGGTTTCCAGGGCAGCCAGGGATTACATAAGCCGTTATTTTCCCGGGGATTACCGCATAATCCCCAACGGAGTGGATCTGGAATTATTCAGAGCCAAAGCAAAACCTGTTGAGCGCTTCTGCGATGGCCGATTGAACATTCTTTTTGTGGGAAGGCTTGAGAAACGCAAAGGCTTTGGGGTGCTTCTGGAGGCCTTCGGGCATGTCCAGAGAGAGGTCCCCGGTGTCAGGCTTCTGGTTGTAGGAGCTTTTAACGATGATGATAAAAAGCCCTTCATAGAATTCATCCGCAAGAACCGGATTTACGGTGTTCGCTTTATCGGTCACGTGCCCGAAGATGAACTTCCCAGGTATTATCACACTTGCGATGTTTTCTGTGCGCCTTCACTGGGTTATGAGAGCTTTGGGATGGTCTTGATTGAAGCCATGGCAGCGGGGAAACCTGTGGTGGCTTCGGCTATACCCGGTTACACGGAAGTGGTAAAAAGCGGGGCAGAAGGGCTATTGGTTCCACCTGGCGATCCCCAAGCTCTGGCCAGGGCTATAATTCACCTGCTCCAGAACCCACAACTGAGGATTACCATGGGAGAGATGGGCAAAAGAAAAGCCTCTCGCTATTCCTGGCGTCAGATAGCTTCAGAGGTGCTTGAGTATTATAAGGAGGCGGCGGAACGCAGCGGTAAACGATTATCTTAAAAGCCAGAGGTTCAGGGAAATGCTGGGAGAACTCCTCAGGAAAAAAACTCGTATTTTTGTAGAAAGAATAGCCAGGCTCGTAGGGGCTTTAGGGTTCAGCCCCAATATGCTTACAATTTTGGGGTTCCTTTTGACCTTTCCGGTAGCTTTATTTCTTGCCTCCGGAAGGTGGCTGTTAGCTGGAATCCTCCTGGCTCTGGCGAGCCTTTTTGACGTGATAGATGGCGCTGTAGCCAGGGTCATGGGCAAAGTAAGCCGTTTCGGAGCGTTCCTGGATTCAACCCTGGACCGTTTCAGCGAAGCTGTAATTTACTTGGGCCTTACAATTTATTACCTCAAAAGCCAGGATTTTACATCAAGCCTCCTATGCTACTTGACCTTAATCGGTTCCTTCATGGTCAGCTACACAAGAGCAAGGGCAGAGGGTGTTGGGGTTGAATGCCGTGAAGGTCTTTTCACCCGTTTTGAGAGGATGTTAGCGTTAATCCTTGGTCTTTTAATCGGGAAGCCTGAATGGGCTTTGTGGTTCCTGGCCCTGTTCTCAAACCTTACTGCCTTTCAGAGGATCTACCTGGTCTGGAAAGCCCTTAAAGGGAAAGACGGGAACTGGGGGGTATACCCCAGGCTTTTCAAGAGGGGGTCCATGGAGCATGGCCCCCTGGCAAGGGGTTTGGGGGATGAAACTGCCATCCTTAGCGATAGGCCCACGAGTGGGGCTAAAAACCATGGCAAACCCCAAGCCCGCGAGGGTGGGGGAAAAT
>Ga0105162_1000677_pt1 | contig 21367 bp, 18 predicted proteins | sample JNZ201metaG_FD_81532 | JGI IMG/M metagenome (GOLD analysis project Ga0105162, IMG submission 81532) | Hot spring microbial communities from Jinze hot spring, China to study Microbial Dark Matter (Phase II) - JNZ 20120812A | ecosystem: Environmental > Aquatic > Thermal springs > Hot (42-90C) >...
GCGGGGGATACCCTGGGTGAGGGAAACTCCTTCATTACCTAACACAAATATAATATCTTTTTTGTTAAAAGTCAAGTGTTTTCAAAATGCAAAACGAAATAAGAAAATTTCTTGAATACCTTGACATTGAAAAAAATTGCTCGCAAAGAACAATTGAAGCATATGAAGACGCACTCTACGAGTTTTACTCCTTCATCCTTAATCTTCGTGGAAAAGCTGATGTCCAAAAAATTGATAGATCGCTAATAAGAGATTATCTTGCTTATCTTCATTCAAAAGGTTTGAAGAAGACAAGTATTTCCGCCAAGTTATCCGCAGTTAAATCCTTTTTCAAGTTCCTTGTAAAATTTAAAATCATCCCTTCAAATCCAACCATAGGATTCTCGCTCAAAACCGAAAAGTCACTTCCTGTTTTTCTTGAAGAAGACAAAATTGAAAAGTTGATGAATCTTCCAGATTTAAAAACAGATGAAGGTGTGAGGGATCGGGCTTTGCTTGAATTTCTTTACAGCACAGGCGTGAGGGTAAGCGAACTTTGTGGATTAAACATAGATGATGTTGATTTTTCAAATGAAACGGTCAAAGTTCTGGGTAAAGGTGGAAAGTTTAGGGTTGTTCCATTTGGAAGGAAAGCAAGAGAAGCATTGAGGGAATATCTTAAAATCAGGGACAATTTTACAACGAATGAACAAAGTGAAGATGATAAAAAAGCCCTTTTTGTCTCAAAAAGCGGGAAAAGAATTACGAAATCCGAAGTTTATGAGATCGTGAGCAAGTATATTTCCGCAGTTGCTGACCTTGAAAGGAAAGGTCCACATGTGCTGAGACATTCATTTGCAACTCATCTTTTGAATCACGGCGCTGATATAATGGCTGTTAAGGAACTCCTTGGGCATTCAAGTTTGTCAACAACTCAAAGATATACACATGTAACGGTTGAACATCTTAAAAAAGCGTATAAACTTGCTCATCCACGTTCTGAATAATCTAAGCAAGCCCATATCTTTTCCTTAGATACCACTCAATTGAAAGCAAAATGATAATTGCAATTAACGGCTCAAACCTTGACCACAGGATAAATTCATCTCTTTTCTCAACGATCTCTGGTTTGAAATTTGGTTGAGATGAAATTAACTCTGTTAAAATGTCAATTTTTTCACTCGTGATGAAAACTCCGCCAGTTCTCTGCGCAATTTCTCTGAGCAAACCCGCATCCATTTGCGTTTTTAAAAATTCAATTTCTGTTTCTCCAACTGTAAATCGCCCAGAGAAATTTTTAAGTAATTTACCACGCCTTAAAATGCTGGCTTCATATCTGTAATCACCTTTTTGAATTTGGATACCTCCAGAATAAATCCCGCTTCCTATTTGTTCAAGATTTATCTCCCCAATCTGTTCCCCGTTTTCCTGATTTAAAATTTTAACTTTTATTTCAGCATCGTTTATCGGTGAATAATCCTCGCTATAAACTTGAGCAGAGAACTCAACTTTTTCATCTTCGCTGAAAAAATTTTTTGCAATTTTAAACTTAACAAATTCTTCTTCCGCAGGTGAAAGAAGCCATCTAATTGCATTGTTTATAAAAGTTTCAAAAACGCCAGAAAATTCTTCATTTTGAGCAGTTAAAAGTTTCCATCTCCATATCCCATAACATAAAATTGAAAGCATTTTTCTATTGTTAAGATTGTTCGCAAGGATTAGCGGATCATCTGAGTCAAAATTTTGATATTTTGCTTTTGCTAAAACAATTGAGCCAGCAGATGGTGTAAAGAGACCACGAATTTTAAATATCGGTGGTAAAAGATTCCAAATATGATTTTTATCCCTTAGATCCATAACTGCATGATTTCGCCCGTCTTCGGTTATAGAGAGATTTATCACTTCTTCTTCTCCAAGAGTTCGTGAAAATCTGAACGGAAGAAATTCTGATAGAATTTTCAACCTTTCAAAATCAATGTTTCTGCTCATCACGAACAAAACTGGTTTATTTCGGGAAGCGATGATTTCTTTTATTTTGTTTATCACTTCAACATCTGATGTTTTCACGGGAAATCCGATTAAAACGATGGCGTCGCATTCCTCTGCTTTTTTAAAATCAAAATTTCCTTCAATGAAATCTTTACCCCTTTTCTCAATGTAAGAAATTATCTCATAGTTTTTGTTTTCTGCTATAACTCTTTTGATGAATGCAAGATCAGGGCTTGGGGCACCGCTTAAAATTAAAATTTTATGTTTCCCTTTCAAAACTTTGACATAGAAAGATTTTTGATTGTTTTGATAGCTTATCTCGTTTGGAAGTTGCTGGATTTTGACCGTAAATTTTTTCATTCCTTCTTCTTGCGGGACAAATTTGAAGTTAACAATTTGCTGATTTATTCCCGGACTTAATGTTATCTTTTCTCTTGCGATTTCCTTTTTCTCATCATATAGAGAAACTTGGACATTTTGAACTTCAAATTGGGAGCTTTCAATTTTTACCATAACAGGTGTTTCCATACCTGTGTATGCGACATCGTTTGCGATGACATCAACGATTTTCAAATCCTTTTGAACACTTGAATCGCCAACGCCAACCGTAAAAGTCGGGATTTGCATTTTATCGCTGAAATAAACCGGGTTTTCGCCCGAGTTATAAACACCATCTGAAACAAGTATAATTGACTTAACATTTTCTTTCTCGGATATCTCTTTAACTTTTTTCAACGCTTTTGTTATGTCGGTCAATCCACCTGAAAATGTCAATGAATCTGGGATTATATTTTCTTTTTCGCTGACATCTGTTGCAAAAGTGAAAAATTTTTTATCCCCCGGGATGTTCATTTTTGTTAATTTTTCCACAATCTCACGCGTTATCTTTTTTCTATCCCCAAGTCCGTCTCTTATTCCCATACTTTTTGAATTGTCAATCAAAATCGCAACTGTTGGCGGTTTCTCAGATTTTATGATCAAGGTTAAAATCGGTTCGGCAATTAAGAGAAAAGTTAAGAAAACTGCGCTTGCTCTTATGAGAGTTAGCAGAGTTAATTTTTTCAATCTTTCGGCAATTGAAATTTTATAATATGAAAGCAGGGCAACTGATATTGAAAACAGAATCGCAATCAAAACCAAAAACAAATTTGCGCTAAAAGATAATGACTTCATCTAAGCATGTTTTTTTATTTTGAATTTAAACCCTTGCGTTGAAAAACAAAAATTTCATTTCTCAACCAAAATTTCTTAACTTTATGTGAAGTTAAAACAAAGACACAAATCTTATGCAAATAAAAGAGAAACGACCCGACTGGCTCAGGATAAAACTTCAGGTTAATGAATCATTTATGAATGTGAGAAAAATTGTTGACTCGCACAAACTTCACACTGTTTGCGAGGAAGCAAGATGTCCGAATATGTCTGAATGCTGGTCAAGGGGAACTGCTACATTTATGATACTTGGAGATGTTTGCACGAGAAGTTGTGGATTTTGCGCTGTGAAGACGGGGAAGCCAACATGGTTTGATCTTGAAGAGCCGAAAAGAGTTGCGCAAGCGGTAAAACTTATGGGAATAAAACACGCAGTTATTACTTCCGTAAATAGAGATGATCTAAAAGATGGGGGAGCGTGGATTTTCGCTGAAACAATAAGAGAAATAAGAAAACTTGTTCCTGAATGTAGAGTTGAAGTTTTGATACCCGATTTTAAAGGTGATGAATCTGCGCTTGATTTGGTTATTGAAGCCAAGCCAGATATTTTAAATCACAATGTTGAAACAGTCCCACGACTTTACAAAATTGTCCGACCGCAGGCAAAGTATGAACGAAGTTTAAAAGTTCTTGATTACTGTAAAAAGCACGGGCTTGTGACGAAAACTGGAATGATGCTTGGAATAGGTGAAAGGACAGATGAAGTCATTGAGGTGATGAGGGATTTAAGAGCAATTGATGTTGATATTTTGACGCTTGGACAGTATCTTCAACCGACGAAAGAGCATCTCCCCGTTGATAGATATGTTTCGCCAGAAGAGTTTGAAATGTTGAAAAGAATCGGGCTTGAGATGGGATTTAAATATGTTGAATCAGGTCCACTTGTGAGAAGTTCTTATCACGCTGAGTCCCACATTGTGTGGTAAAAGTTAAAACTTTATTAAATGTTTGCTCAGATAAAGCAATTAGGCAAGGAGACCGCTATTTACGGGATAAGTACGATCGTTGGGAGATTTTTAAATTTTATCCTTGTTCCATTTTACACGAATGTTCTTAAACCAGATGAATACGGTATTGTCACAACGATTTACGCATACATTGCTTTTTTGAATGTTATTTATTCCTACGGAATGGAATCTGCTTATTTGAGGTATGCTTCATCCCTTGAAATAGGCGATAAGAGGGAAAATTTCAGCACGCCGTTTATTTCGGTTTTATTCACATCTTTAATTTTTTCGTCGCTGATTCATCTTTTCTCAAATGAAGTCGCTAAAGTCATTGGAATATCTGAGAAATTTTCAATTTGCATAAAATACTCTGCGTGGATTTTGTTTTTTGATGCGATCTGTTTGATTCCGCTTGCATATTTGCGACTTGAGGGGAAAGCGCTGGCGTTCTCAACGATTAAAGTAATTAACATACTTGTTAATGTCGCTTTAAATATCTTTTTGCTCTTAAAATTCAAACTCGGTGTTTATGGAATTTTCATAAGTGGGCTCGTTGCTTCTGCTACGACTTTTGTTCTTCTAATCCCGGTGATTTTGAGAAATTTTTCTATCTCATTTTTGAAAGATCTTTACATTGAACTTTTGAAATTTGGGCTTCCGTATATACCTTCTGGGCTTTCTGCGATGGTTATTCAGGTGATTGATCGTCCAATTTTGAAAGCATTGACCGATGAAGCAACCGTTGGAATTTATCAGGCGAATTATCGGCTTGGGATTTTTATGATGCTTTTTGTTTCAATGTTTGATTATGCTTGGAGACCTTTCTTTTTGAAAAACGCTGGGCGTGAAGATGCGAAACTTATCTTCTCAAAAGTTATGACATATTTTGTTCTGTTTGCTTCGTTTCTATTTCTCTTTGTTTCTTTTTTCATTGATGATTTTGTCAGGATAAAAATTTTGGGAAGGCACATAATTCATCCCGATTACTGGGTCGGGCTTGGAATTGTCCCAATTGTTTTGCTTGGTTATCTTTTCAACGGAATCTATGTTAACTTAATAGCAGGAATTTACATAAAAAAGAAAACGAAATATCTTCCATACATCACAGGTTTAGGGGCGATTGCAAATATAATCGGAAATTATGCTTTAATACCAAGTATTGGAATGTATGGGGCTGCTTGGGCAACTTTTGTAAGTTATTTTGTGATGGCTGTTTCGCTTTTTTTAATAGTTCAAAGAATTTATCCTGTCAAATATGAATATGCTAAGTTATTAAAAATCGCATTTGTGACGGGACTTTGTTTCGTGCTTTTTAAATTTATTCCACACGGTTTGAGCTATATCACAACGCTCGGAATAAAATTGATATTGTTGGTTTTGTTTTTTATATTTCTTTTGAGCTTTCAGCTCTTTTCACGGTGATTTCAAAAAATTGAGACGGGCTTAATGAGATTAATTTTTATGACATTAATTTTCGTTTTTGGATGTTATGTTGCTGGCTCAATTGGGGAATCTTTCACTGTGAAAGGTAAAATTTATGTGTCGGGAAATGAGCCATTTACTGAACTTGCAATTCAAAGTGAAAATGGAAAAGTTTATTTGATTTCAAAAAATTCTCCGGTTTATGGCGAGCTTTGGAAAAATCAAGGCAATGTCGTTGTGGTTGAAGTTACAAAAACCGAGACAGCTGGAATGGAGAAGGGGAAAATTTTTGTCAAGAGTTTTAAAGTCATATCAAAATAAACAAACGGAGGCAGGATGAGGGTAAAATTTATTTTACTTGGTTTATTCTTATTGAATTTTGCTCTCGGGCAAAATTTAGAAAAGGTTGGGATAACAAAGATGGCGTTGGATAATTTTGAATCTGAAATTGGGACTCCAATATGCGGGACAATCTTTTTGAACGATGAGGTTGGAAAGCGTGCGCTTGAAAACACAAGAATTTATAACCCCGAACTTTATTCTTTGATGATAAAATCAACGATTGAAAAAACTACTCCTGTAAAAAGTGCTGACACTATCGGGACGAGAAGAAATTTTTATGTTTATAATCTTACAACCGGGCAATTTGATTATATTGTTGCTGAGTTGAGGGCGATTGGAAATTTGACGCAGGTTTGGGTTGATACAACTGAATTAAGCAATGGTCATGTGAGCCAAGTTGAAGTTGATGCAATTTTAAATGCTCTTGAAAATCAAACTCCTTCAGCTTCAAGAGACCCAAACAAGGGAATTGTTTCGCTTGATCATCAATATTTTGGAAATCCGCCAAATAAAGATGGTGATGGTAAGACAGATTTTTTGATAACCGATATAAAAGATGGATGGCAACCGGGCGGAAGCTATGTCGCTGGATTTTTCTTTTCATGGGATCAAACTGATAACGCTGGGAGCAATAGAAGAGATATGCTTTACATTGATTCATACCCGGGAATTTACTATAACAATACGAGAGACCCACAAAGACCTCTAAGCACGCTTGCCCACGAATATCAGCATTTGATTCATTATAATTACGATAGAGATGAAGCAACATTTGTAAATGAAGGTTTATCCGAAGTTGCTGAGGTAATATGCGGTTATCCATTGAGAGTTCCTTTGAGATACTTTAATAACACAGATGTTCCGCTTTTTGATTGGAATAATATAAGTGGGAATGTCCTTGCTGATTATGAAAGAGCTGCTTTATTTACGCTTTACTACACGGAGCAACTTGGGGACGATGTTTTGAAACAAATTGTTCAAGAGCCAGCTAATGGTACCACGGGATATGACAATGTTTTTTCAAGAAAAGGAAAAAATTTTATACAAATTTTGACAAACTGGTTCGTTGCAAATTATCTCAAAGATAAAAATGTTGATCCAGCTTATGGTTATCTTTATCCAGTTCCTGGAACCCCGAAAGAAGCAAATTATCACAATGATCCGAATGTAAATGTGACAAATCAAAGCATTTGGGGATATGCGGTTGATTATATTGTCTTTGCTTTTGGTGAATCTTTGAAAGTTACATTTACCACAAGTTCATCGCTTGTTAAGATCAAGGCGATAAAACTTGGCTCATCTATAAAGCAAGTTGTTGATGTTCCGATTGGAACACAATTTCAAGTTCCGGAATTTGGAACGACAGTTAGCACTGTTGTTTTTGTTGTTATGAACACTGGTCCGACAAATGCAACTTATTCATATACTTCTCAGGGAAGACAGGTTGCATTTTATGTTGAGACGGCTTATGATGATGGAACTCCGGACAGATTTGCAGGGCAGGCGAATTTTCTCGGATTTGGAAATAATAGTGTTGATTATGGTTGGGCTGTCAAGTTTATTCCGGAAGTTAGAACAAATCAACTTTTGTATGCAAAGATACTTGCAGCGTTTGCACAGGAATTTTCCGGCTCAACTGTGCCAGCAAATGCTCCAAAAGATTTTTACTTCCATGTCTGGTCCGATAATGGAGGTCTTCCGGGGAATGACATAATCACGTTTTTGTTTTCAACTAATAGACCAGGTTATGATGGACAATTTTTGACAATTGATTTAACTCCTTACGCATCACAACTTACGAATCTTGGGACAATTTACATTGGTTTCACTGAAAATGATACAATTGGAACTTATGTCGGAATGGACAGCACAACGAAGACAAATTACACTTATGCTTTCTTTGGACCAACTCATCCAAACAATCCAAATCAATGGATTCCGATGGAGAATCTTCAAGTGCAAAGTGGTGGCACTTTGATACCGTTAAGGGGCTGGAATATGATGATGCGCGCTGTTTTTGCGTATATGGATACGACGAAGCCACAACTTATTGTTGGATTTTTCCAGAATCCAATTTTCAGCGAACAACTTGATGTGTTTGTCGCAAGTCCGAGCAAATTGAACAAAAATAATTTATCAGGAACGCTGACGCAAGGTTCAAATGTGAAAACATTAAATTTCCAACCGGTTCCGAATTCAAATGAGAAAGTTTTCGTTGATAATAATGTAACACTGACATCAAGTGGAACGATTGAGATAAGGGTAAGAAGCACGACAAAATATGGATTTATTTACTCCGACACGGCTTACACTTTCAATGTTCAGTTTCTGCAATCAGTATCGGGTGGTTATATAACTTCAACAGATGGAAAAATGGAAGCTGAATTTGGGCGTAATTCTTTGAAAGATAACATTTATGTAATTGCTTTTGCGGGCAATTCAGATGTTTTAAATGATGAAATTGAAAATTCCATAAGAACAAAGCTAAGTCAAATTTACACATTAAGTCCCGTTGGATATGAATTGAATAAACCAGCGATTTTGAAGATTTATCTTGACCCAGCTAAAATTTCTTCAATTCCGCCTGAAGAACTCGTGATTGCATATTGGGACGGGACGAAATGGGTTGGTTTGAATTCAACGGTTTCAAACTCGGGACAATTGATCAGTGCGGAGATCAACAAGCTTGGTCATTTTATCGTGACCAGAAAAAGCGAGGTTACCTCGGTTGAAACCACGAGATCGGTTGAAATCCCGGACAAATTTGAACTCTATCAAAATTATCCAAATCCATTTAATCCATCAACGAGCATAACTTTTGATCTTCCGAAAGATGAATTTGTCACTTTGAAAATTTACAATGTTATAGGGCAGGAAGTCAGAACACTTGTAAATGAGTTCAGAAACGCTGGAAGATACACCGTCGTTTGGGATGGTAAGGATAATTTTGGAAAAGTTGTCCCGTCGGGAATTTACTTTTACAGGATGACCGCTGGGAGTTTTAATAAAACAATGAAAATGGTTTTGGCAAAATAAAAATGGAGACAGAAAGATGTTGAAAGTTTTCAAATCCCGAAATTTCGGCTTGTTAAGTTTTTTGCTTGCTCTTTCTTTTCTCATTTTGTTTTCAAGTTGTAAGAAAGCAACGACAGGACCGAGCGAAACAATTTATATGAATGTTTCTCCAAGTGTAATTGATTTTGGAGCTGTTGCTGTTAATTCTTTCAAAGAGATGAGGTTGATGATAAAAAATGAGAGAAATTCAAGTGGGAATTTGACCGGAAGTATAACCGTAAGCGGAGATGGTTTTTCTCTTATGAGTGGTTCTCAATTTAGTTTAGCGCCGGGCGAATCAATATATGTTTATGTGAGATTTTCTCCGACGGCGGGAGCAACATATAACGGGACGCTTTCAATAAGTCATAATGCGACGAATTTAAGTTCACCAAAGACAGTTCAATTAACAGGCGTTGGAGATGCGGTTATAAATCAAATTATCTCGCTTATACAATCTGGATGGCAATCTTTCAGAAATAAAAATTACAACGATGCATTATCAAAATTTGATCAAGCTATTTCACTTGCCCGAACAAGTTCAAGATATGATAGTTTACAAGCTGAAGCTGAATGTGGTCGTGGATGGACGAGGGCATTTAATAGGGACTTTGCTCTTGCTAAAAACGATTTTTTGAATTCACTTGCTCATCAAAGTGTTTCAACCAGTGTAAGTTTAAATTCAAAAGCTGGGCTTGCTTTTGTTCATCACGCGCTTAATGAATTCCCATCTGCTATACAGAGAGCACTTGAAGTTTTGAATGTAAATCAGAATTATGTCTTTGAATATGATTCACGTATTTATTACAAACGACTTCGTCTTGTCCTTGCGCAGTCGTATTATACACTTGGTGATTTTCAAAATTCCGCCCTTCAACTTGATATAATTGATCCCACAAACGCACCTCATTCAACAGATCCAACCGTGTTGCTTCGTCAGATTCAGGATTTATGGGGTAGAATATAAAATGTTAAGGCGAGCTTCGGCTCGCCTTTATTTTTTGATTTGAGTTTATTAATTTATTCTTGGTTGTTCTTTTAAAAATTAACTGTGGAGAAAGTCCAATGTGTCTTGGAGTGCCGGGAAAGATAATAGAAATTTTTGAAGAAAATGGGCTGAAAATGGGAAAAGTTGATTTTGGCGGTGTTGTCAAAACCGTCTGCCTTGAATATATCCCGGATGCGCAGATTGGAGATTACACGGTCGTGCATGTTGGATTTGGGATAAGCAAATTGAATGAGGAGGAAGCAAAAGAGATGCTTTATTATCTTGAAAAAATGGGATTTTTGAAAAGTGAGCTTGGAGATTAAAAATGAGGTTCATTGATGAATACAGGGATTTAAAACTTGTTCAAGCTTATGTTGAAAAAATTCATGAGATAACGACGCGTGAGTGGACGATTATGGAAATTTGCGGTGGTCAAACTCATACGATTATAAAGTATGGAATTGATGAAATGTTGCCTGATAAAATTAACATTGTTCATGGTCCAGGATGCCCCGTCTGTGTCACACCTCTTGAAATAATTGATAAGGCAATTGAAATTGCTTCAACTCCTGGGGTTATATTCTGTTCGTTTGGAGATATGTTAAGAGTTCCGGGTTCAAAGAAAGATTTATTCACTGTTAAATCGGAAGGGGCAGATGTGAGGATTGTTTATTCTCCACTTGATGCAGTTAAAATTGCGATAAAAAATCCGGATAAAAAAGTTGTTTTCTTTGCAATTGGTTTTGAGACAACTGCGCCAGCAAATGCGATGGCTGTTTGGAGAGCAAAGGAGCTTGGATTAAAAAATTTCTTCGTCCTTGTTTCTCATGTCCGTGTTCCACCAGCTATGATTACAATTCTTGAATCGCCCTGGAATATGATAAATGGTTTCATCGCCGCAGGTCATGTCTGCACTGTGATGGGATACGAAGAATATGAGCCAATAGCGAAAAAATATAAAGTTCCGATTGTCGTAACTGGATTTGAGCCGGTTGATATTTTGCAGGGGATTTTTATGCTGATTAAACAACTTGAAGAAGGTCGTTATGAGGTTGAAAATCAATATACTCGTTCCGTAAGGCGCGAGGGCAACATCCCGGCGAAGCAGTTGATATTTAAAGTTTTTGAAATTGCTGATATGAAATGGCGTGGGATAGGTTTAATTCCGCAAAGTGGGTTTAAATTGAAAAAAGAATTTGAAGAGTTTGACGCAGAAAAAGTTTTTTCAACGGTTGCAGATATTAACACAGAAGAATCGCAAATTTGTATAAGTGGCTATGTTCTTCAAGGTGTGAAAAAGCCAAGTGATTGTCCAGCTTTTGGAACTCTTTGCACGCCTTTAAATCCGCTTGGTGCACCAATGGTTTCTTCCGAAGGAGCATGCGCAGCTTATTACAATTATGGAAGATTAAAAACTTAACAAAAATTTTCATATGGCTTCGGAGTTTAATTTAAATTGCCCAGCGCCACTTTCAAATTATGATAAAGTTCTTCTCGGACACGGAAGCGGTGGCAAATTAACTGCTGAACTTATAAAAAATATTTTTCTCCCCGCTTTTCAAAATCCATATCTTGCTGAACTCGGCGATCAAGCGATTGTAAATGTAAATGGAGTTAAAATCGCTTTTACAACCGATTCCTATGTTGTTAACCCAATTTTCTTCCCGGGCGGGAATATCGGAGAACTTGCGGTGAATGGAACTGTTAATGATCTTGCTGTGGGCGGAGCAAGACCGCTTTTTATAAGTGCTGGATTTATACTTGAAGAAGGTTTCTCTTTATCTGAACTTTGTGCAGTTGTTGAGAGCATGAAAAAAGCCTGTGAAAGAGCCGGTGTGATTTTGGTTACCGGAGATACCAAAGTCGTTGAAAAAGGCAAAGGAGATAAAATTTTTATAAATACATCTGGCATCGGGGTAATTGAACACGATGTTGAAATTTCACCTCGTAAGGTCAAACCCGGAGATAAAATTTTGATAAACGGTCCAATTGGACTTCATGGCATTGCGATTTTATCAAGGCGTGAAGGGATAGAATTTGAAATAGAAATTGAAAGCGATACCGCACCGTTAAATTTTCTCGTTCAGGATATTTTATCTGTGAGTAAAAACATTCACTGGATGCGTGATCCAACTCGCGGTGGTGTTTCAAGCTCGCTCAATGAACTTGCTCAATCTTCAAATCTTGGAGTTGAGATATGGGAAACTGAAATCCCCGTCCCTGAGCCAGTAAAAGCAGCGTGTGAAATGCTTGGGCTTGATCCACTTTATGTTGCAAATGAAGGCAAATTAATCGCTGTCGTTGCCCCTGAAGATGCAGAAAAAGTTCTTGAAGCAATGCGAAATAATCCACTTGGCAGGGAAGCAAAAATAATCGGTGAAATAACTGAAGAACATCCGGGAGTTGTCCTTATGAAAACCGCAATTGGTGGTAAAAGAGTTGTTGATATGCTTGCTGGAGAACAACTCCCGAGAATTTGCTAATTCACTTAATCAAAATCATCTTTCTTGCGCTGGAAAAGTCCCCCGCTTGAATTCTGTAAATATAAACTCCGCTGGGCAATCCATTTGCTTTGAATTTTATCGTGTGAGTTCCTGCTTCAAAGACATCATCAACAACTGTGTTAATCTTCTTACCAGATAAATCAAAAATTTCAATCTTGGCATTTGTTTTGAACGGCACTGAAAAAGTTATGTTCGTTTCTGGGTTAAATGGATTTGGATAATTTTGCGAAAGATCAAATTTAAATGCTTTTTCATCGTGAATCACAACACTTGTAATTGGCGAAATTGTCCTACCATAGACATTGCCATTTATCGGGTAAAATTCGCTATCTGGCGTAAAAGCAAACTCAACTCTTGTCGTGAAAACAATATATTTATCATTTGCGTGAACTATAAAATTGCCCATCGGTGTTTTTCCATTGCTTGGTTCAAATATAACAAATTCATCACTTTTTGGATTTAAAGATAGATCAAAAAAGCGACCTATAACGCCAGGATTATTTCCAAAACTTGTGCAAGCAAAAAGAATCTCGTCGTTATTGACAAATGCGAAAGGTAAGACCCAGGCGTTTGATGTCACAAGCTGTTTTGGATTTGGAACTGTTCCATTTGGATTTACAAATCTGGCATAAATTTTCCATCCCGTCGCTTCTTCATCCGGAAATAAACAAATAAATTTCGTTCCATCGTAAACCACAAACAAAGGATTATCACTTGGTGCGGAAGTCCCATCAATCAGAAAACTCGGACCAATTGCTGAACCATTTTCACTTAATATCTGCCCCCAAACTTCAAAGTCATTATCATCGTTTGTAAAGCAAACAAGATACTTAGAATTACCATAAGCGACGGAAAATTCCTTTCTTGATGGGATATTTGAAATTTGGAATGAATTTTCCATAAATCCATCAGGTCGTATAAAGACACCTGTTAAGTAATTTGCTCTGCTTGAGGTTTTAATTATTGACACGAGAAAGTATTTGTTAAGATTCGGATTGAAATGAAGTGTTGAAACTCCGCCAAGATAGCAAGGGTAAGTTGAATCTGAATATAAATTGCTCAATTCAAATGTTTGAGCGTTGATGAAACGATATTTAATTCCTCCGTTTTCTCCATCTGTCCATACGACGAGAAAACGATCACCATCAAATGCGCATTGCGGTATCCCGTAGTCAAAGTTTTGTTTTGTTATTTTTGTTCTTCCTAAAACGATAGGATTGCGGATCAAAGAGTTGTCAATTTTTGAGTGGAATTGTGCAATTATCTCTGCTTCGCCAGTTGATAGTTCCTTGCGAAGCACGATAAGATATTTTTGTGAGTCATATGCTCCGGAAAGAGCAATTGTTGAATCAGAACTTGTTTCAATTGGGAATTCATTTCCAAGTGTTGGAACTTGTGAAAATGAAAAGTTGAAAATGAGCGCTAATGCTGTTAAAAATGAAAAAATTTTTTCCTTCATTATTTTTCCATCCTGAAAAATTTTAATTTGTTAAATTTCAATCTTGGGCTCAAGTTGAAGAACCCTTTTCACGCCCCGGACATAGCACCTGAGATCAAGGTAGGATTTAAAAATGAGAAAAGCAAATTATGTGTGAGAATTGAAATAAAAAGGGGTGCATCAAAGCACCCCTTAAACTGTTAAACCTTTGATGGTTTTTTAACTTCTGATATTCTTCTTATCATTGAGATTATAAATCCGGCAAGAACGATTATGACGCCGAACCAAACAAGATTTATAAACGGCTTAACGCTTGCTTCAATCACAAGAACTTCAACTGGCTCGCTTTCACTTAAATTAATTCCACCATCTCCGAATGAAACTGCAATTTGATTGCCTTCAACATTTAAATTAACAAATGTTAATTGCTTATCACCAACTTTTACGGGTTCTGGCATCGGGTTATTATTGCGATAATGAATTTTGGGAATTACTTGTTGAGTTTTGCCTTTGTATTTAACTTCAATCACTGCACCAATTGCGAAATCTTGCCCTCCCATCATTTTTGCCATATCATCCGGAGTCATATCAAAGCGTATGAATTTAAGCGTATAATCTCCGATGGTTTTTTCTTTGCCTTTGTCAAGTATGATTAATTCGCCAGTTGAGTGCGGATTGAATCCACCGCTTTTTTCCAAGCTCATTGGAGAAAGATATAAATCATTCATCAACATATTTTTCACAAGGAAAGCAGGAAGTTTAGGGTTGCTGAAAATATCATAATTAAGCAAACTGAAAATGTAAGGATGTCTCATCACGCCTTGATTATATTCACTGAAATACATTTGCAACGGAGCGATGAAAGAGTCCTCACCCTTTTCAACTCTGACATTGTATGCGACTCTTTCTTTGTCAATTTTTTGGTTGCCAACATAAGTTAGTTTATATCCGTAAACATTTACGGGTTGGTCTTTCGGAAGCGAGACAACTTGTGTTTTATCATATTTTGTTGATGCTATAACACCAAGCAAAAACAATGCAACACCGACATGCGTCAATGAAGCACCGATAAATTTCGGATTTCCACGGGCAATTTTATACGCAATTCTCAAATTGACAAAAAACGCAAATGAAGAAGTGAGAACAAAAAGCGCCATTAAAATTTCTCTTACTCCAACGATAATCAAAATTGATGTGAAAATTGTTGAAGCTGCTGTTGGAAACATAAGAGTTTTCATCAATGCTTCTGGCTTTGTCTTTCTCCACCACATAACTTGAGCAAGACCGATAAGCAAAGCCATTATTATTCCAAGTGGAAGCGTTGTTTTGTTGTAATACGATGTGTCAACGGCGCTCGCTTTGCCTTGAAAAATTTTTGTTATAATTGGTGATGAAGTTCCAGCGATGACAAATCCAGCGATTATCACAAGTATAACTGACGCAAGGAAAAGATTATATTCACGAGATAAAAGGTCAGATTCAACTTTTACTTTTGGAATTTCTTTTCTACGTGCAAATAAAAGACCAAATCCAATTGCGGTGAAAATAACTATCAACGAAATTAGAAGTGAATAAACCCACATTCCGGGATCAACGAATGAGTGCACCGATGTATCACCGAGGACTCCGCTTCTTGTCAGGAATGTGCTATAAAGAACAAGTATGAAAGCAAGTATTGACATACCGAGGTTCCATCTTACAAATGCGCCTGTTCTTTTTTGAACAAGCATTGTATGAATTGTTCCAACAGCGATAAGCCACGGCACAAGCGATGAATTCTCAACCGGGTCCCATCCCCAGAATCCGCCCCATCCAAGCGTCTCATAAGCCCAGAAACCGCCAATTGCAAGCCCAGCTCCAAGCGTCAAAGCAGAGAAAATCGTCCACGGCATTGCAGGTTTAACCCAAGTAAGATATTCTCTTCTTAAAAGCGCAGTTATAGCGTGTGAGTAAGGTATAGCCATTGAAGCAAAACCGATGAAAATAATCGGTGGATGAATTACCATCCAGAAATTTTGAAGCAGGGGATTTAAGCCTCTCCCGTCAGGCGGAACAAAACCTTCGTGCACCTGACCTGGCCATGTCTCCCAAATATATTCAAATGGACTTTTAACGATTAAAATCAAAAGCAAAAAAACTTTAACAAGCGAATAAACGCTCATAACTTCCGGTTCATATCCATTCCTTCGGGCATAACTCATCAAAAACAAACCAAGGATTGCGGTGTAAAATGTCCATAACATAAAACTTCCTTCTTGACCAGCATAAAATGTTGAAATGAGAAGCGGGGTTGATAAATCTCTGGAACTGTAACTCCAGACATATGTGTATTGAAATTGATGTGTGAGGATCAAATAAAGCAGAAAAGCAGAGGCAAGAACAACGCTTAAAGCTGAAATGTGATAACTTATCCTCGCTTTATTTATCAAATTTTTTCTTCCTCTGAATCCGAGGTAATATCCAATCGTTGCAAACAGCGCAGTTGTGAAAGCGATGTATATTAAAATTCTTCCAAGCATCTTCTATCTCCAGAGTTTAATTTTAGTTTTGATATTGTTTCAATGCATCTGCGGATTGATACTTTGACGGACATTTGGTTAAAATTTCCTGCGATTCAAAAATTCCATTTACATAATGTCCCTTCACAACAACATGTGATGCGATTTCAAAATTATTTGGCTTCGCTCCGTGATGGATTACTTTGACAATGTCTCCGTTATCATCTTTAAGATAGAAGACAAATTGATTTGTTCTTGCGTCGTAATAACTTTCTTTTTCTTTGACCCATTCTCCGACGATCTGGACTTTCTTCGTCGTTTTTTTCGCTTCCTCTATAGTTACATACTTAACATTGCTTTCCATAAATGAATATGCTCCGAAAATTATGAATCCAGCGATTAAAATTGATCCGACCACAATTTTAAGTTTCATCCTTCATTCCCTCCTTTATTTTCCAATTTTGACAGTTCATTTTCAATTTTTTTCAATTTTGAATCAATTCTCAAAAGATATCCGAAGACCGAAAGCCACACGATTAAAGCGATTATCAAAACGAGATAAATTGAATTTTTTTCAAGAAATTCATACACGCTCAATTTTGAACCTCCTGATAAATTTTGTTTTCAATTTTGAGTTTTAAAATCTCCGATTTTGAACGGAGGTTAAAAATCCAGAGATAAACAAGTGTAAAGCCAAGCAAAGAAGCGAAGAAAAGTATGCGCATATTTGGATCCATCTTAAATGTCACAACTGGACCGGCACCTTCTGGGTCACCTTTTGACCCAGGGTGAAGTCCCGGCATTATCCTCGGCATTATAAATATAAAAAATGGAACCGTAACGAACGCAATTACTGAATAAACAGCTGAAAGCGTTGCTTTCCTTTCTTCAACTTCAATAGCTGACCTTAACACGAAATATGCTCCATATATCAAGAGAAGCACAAAAATTGATGTCTCCCTTGGATCCCAATTCCAGAATGAGCCCCAATTGAACTTAGCCCATATTGAACCTGTGACTGTTGTTATAAAGCAAAATAAAAAGCCAATCTCAGCCGATGAAACTGATTTTATATCATCGTATATGTTTTTTGAGCGAAGATATCTTATGCCGTACAACATTGAAACAAAGAAAGCAATTACGCTTAACCACGCTGATGGAACATGAAGAAAAATTATTCTTGCTCTTTCACCAAGCCCAGGTATGAAGCCAATGGGAATTACGAACGCAAGCGCAGTTATAATTGCGATATACAAGCCAAGCAAAATTTTCCAAAGCATGCGAAATTTTTATTTTGTTTTGCAAAAATTTTAAACAAATCTTATGCCAGCCGAATTTAACTAAATTTTATTCATTTTATCCACAAAATCCGACATCAACTGTCCAAATTTTCAACACTTTCCATTTTTAAAAACAAAGACGACACAAAAACTATTCCTTCCAAATGTAATCAAACAAAAGATACGACGCTATAATTACAACAGCGGAATACGAGATCAAAATTCTCAAATGTCCAATTGTTTCAGAAAAGGTTGCGCCCTCAATTGAAAGTTGCGTCATATTAATAGTTGTCATCAAAAGAGGAAGAAGCACGGGAAAAGAAAGCACTGGGTAAAGCGTTCCCTTTGTGTTTGCTTTTGCAATTATCGCTGCTATAATCGTTGAAGCAGATGCAAGCCCAATTCCACCTAAAATCAATCCAACAAGAAATACATCAAAACTTTTAACCTTGAAATTTTCCATCGTTAAAAGATAAGCAATGACAATGAAAAGGTTCAGCCCGAATATCAAAGCAAAGTTGAAAAGCAACTTTCCAAAATACACAACGCTTGGTCTCGTTGCAAGTTGAAGAAATATGACAGTTCCTCTGTCTTCTTCACTTACAAATGTCCTTGAAAGTCCTGACATAGCGGAGAAAAATATAACAACCCACAAAAGTCCTGAAAGAAGTGTCCCGCTTACAACTTCACCAGCGGTTGAAAATAAAATCATTGAGATCGTAACTACGACGAACATAAAAAGTGCGTTCAAAGCGTATCTTGTTCTCAATTCTGATTTCAAATCCTTCAAAAAAATTGCCCAGATGCTACTTAACAATTTGCTCCCTTGATTTTAGTTTTAGTTCGTCAAGATTTATGACTTCTTCGCACATTTGAAGTTCTTCCGCTTCGTTTGTTGCAACTATGAGAATTCCTTTTTTCTTTTGTTCTTGTGCAATTTTCCAGACCATTTCAACTCCTTCAGCATCAAGATTTGAAGTTGGTTCGTCAAGTATAAGAACAATTGGCTCGTGTAAAAGAGCGCATGCGTATTTTAATCTTTGTTTCATTCCAGATGAATAACCACGAACTAAATCATCACGGCGAGCATAGAGATTGACTCGTTTTAAAACTTCTTCAATTTTATTTTTGTAATTTTTCAAGCCCCGAATTCGTGCAAGAATTTCAAGGTTTTCATATCCAGTGAATTCGTCATAAAGTTGAAGATACGGTGCAACAAACCCAATGTATTTGAACCAGTCAAGTTTATCAATTTTCTTCCCATCAATTTGATAAATTACTTCGCCAGCGGATGGGCTTAAAAGTCCTGCTATTATCTTCACAAGTGTTGATTTCCCCGAGCCATTTTTCCCTGCGATTGCAAGCGATGAACCAATCGTTAATTCAAAATTTACAGAATCAAAAACAAGAAGACGAGAGAAATTTTTTCGCACATTTTTAAGCGTGATCTTAAAATCCATAAACAAAATCATTTTACTTTCTGATCAAAACAAACTTCCCAAGTTTTTCCTTTCCACCAGCGGAGACAAAGTATATATAAACGCCACTTTTTGCTATCTCTCCTGAATTATTTCTTCCATTCCAACTTACAAAATAATTTCCAAAGTTAAATTCAGGTTTAACCTTTGCTGAATAGACAAGGTCAAGTCCAGCAGTGAAAATTTTCAATTCAACTTCTTGAAATGCCGATTCAACAGGGATCAAAAGTTTTTCAAATCCATCAGCATAAAAAGGATTCGGGAAGACATTGTCATTTTTAACAATTGCAACTTGTGAATTTAAGATATTCAAATTCCCCCAATTATCAAAATCGGGAACATTTAACTTTGACTTCAAACCGTTTCCAATCGGAGTGTAATCTGCGTAAGCGCCAGTGGTTATGTGATATTCAAAATTGAATTCATCAACAGAGCGATTGAATGCATAAGAAAGATTTACATTTGAAATTATCGCAATGATGGTATCGCTTCGCCAGATGAACATATAATACTGTGTTGAAAGTGCGCCTGCGGAGTTTCTGATAAATGCTTCGTTTGATGTGATTGCTATCGGTTGCGTTTCAAATCTTATTTCGGGGTAGTTCATCGCTTCTTTGTAATAACCATATTTTGCTCTTTTCCCAGTGTAAAGATTCCACAGCGCAAACTCAACGAATTCATACTTTAAACTGCTGTTAAATTTATTCAGGGCAAGTTCAAGCGAAGATAGTGGCGGATAATTTTTTATAAATTCCCAAGCATTAACAATCAATTTGTGTGTGAATCTTTCTTGCAGAAAAATTCCAAAAACAACAAGGTCATATCCATCGTGCTGATAAATTGGCGTGCTTGTATATTTAAAAAATCTCGGAATGTAAGCGTAATAATCATTTACATCGTCAAAAACAAATTCCTCAAGCCATGTTGATGTCATCTCATAAAACCATAAATCTTGCTCCCACAATCCGTATGATAAAAGTTGAATTGCATGACCAAATTCGTGAGCAAGCGTGACTTTCAATGCGTTAATTCCCTGTGTGTAATATGAACTTTCGGAATAGGAGTTATCAATTCGCATATAACTTAAAAATCTTTGTGCATTCCCAGTGCGTGGAAGAGGGTTTAACGGATCAAAAACTGTCTCCCCGTATAAACCTTCGCTCAAATTTTGAATGTAAATGTCATATTCATTCCCTCCACCAAGTGTGTCATCGTTGAAGTTAAATTCAAAACCAAGATAATTTACTTCAACATTATAAACTGAATCAATATATTTCGCAATTGAATCAACATACATTCTCCAAGAGTTCGGAATTCTGTTTCCAAACTCATCAATCAAGAAAGGCGTATTTACGCCAGTTGTATCAAAGTGAATTCTAAATTTTCCGCTTGGCGTTACGATGCTTGTTTGTAAAGCAGGTCTTTCAAGCGATTTTTGAATGTTTGTTTTTTGGATTAAATCAAACTTATCCCAATTTTTCAATGCTTCAACATAAAGACCGAAACCGCATTTGCCCGAGTCAAATGGTTTGAAATTAAGAGGTTTATCAACATTTATTCCAGCCCTGTCGCAAATTGTCAGGTAAATTTGTTCAATTTTTTTGTCCTGTGAAAAGACGGAAGCGAAAAATAAAATTGAAATCAAAAGCACTCTCATTTGAAAACGCCATTTTTGTTAATCAAGATATTAACAGTTCCATTTGTCCCGTTCAAAAACAACAAATCAAGGAAACCATCATGGTCAATGTCCGCAACTCCGATGCTGTTAATTTTATCCTTTGAAGTTCCAATTTTCAATTTTTCAAACATCTCGTCTTTATTTACATAAAGATAAAATCCATTTCTCAATTTATCAAAGATTACGAAGTCCTTTTTGAAATCACCTGTGAAATCCGCTATCTTCAAAAGTTTTTGATTTGAAAGATGAACATGCGTGTCAACTCTTTTTCTAACTTTAAATTTCCCAGAGCCATCGTTTGTGAAAAGATTAATTTCGCCATCTGAAATTTTTGAAGTTGAATAATCATAATAAGCGAGAATATCTGTAAAGCCATCGTTGTTGAAGTCACCAGCAAACAAAAATGCACGCTTTATCAATTTGTTTAAATTCACAGAATAATTTCTGGCATATTCATTTTCTTTCGTTCTCAAAAAAATGCTCAATTGAACTTTGTTCCCATCTGAATTGATAAAAGCGATATCAAAAAATCCATCATTGTTAAAATCCGACACGAGC
>Ga0105162_1000678_pt1 | contig 21348 bp, 21 predicted proteins | sample JNZ201metaG_FD_81532 | JGI IMG/M metagenome (GOLD analysis project Ga0105162, IMG submission 81532) | Hot spring microbial communities from Jinze hot spring, China to study Microbial Dark Matter (Phase II) - JNZ 20120812A | ecosystem: Environmental > Aquatic > Thermal springs > Hot (42-90C) >...
CAGAGGAAGAAAGGGGTGAAAACTTTTCCTGGGATAAATTTAAGAAGAATCTGAATTATTTAGCTGGGCTTTTTTAGCTCTATGATGAAGCTTAGTGAACTCTTAGATGGTGTGGAGATCTTAGAGACACTCAATTTAAAAGAGGATATTCCAATCTCAGGGATAACGGATAACTCTAAGGAAGTTAAGCCTGGGTATCTTTTTGTAGCAAGAGGGGGCACTAAGACCCATGGTGAAAGATTTATTCCTGAAGCAGTAGAGAGAGGAGCTGTAGCCATCCTTAGAGAAAGTGAGCCTGATTCGAGCTTAAGTATTACCCAGATTAGGGTTAAGGAATTACCTAAGGCTACAGCAAGGCTTGTGCTTAGATTTTATGGGCATCCAGAGAAAAAATTAAGCCTTGTTGGTATTACAGGAACCAATGGAAAGTCCTCGGTAAGCTATTTTCTTAAAAATCTCCTTGAAAGACTTGGCCTCAAAGCTGGCTACATAGGGACCCTTTTTTATGACTTAGGGGAGAGATTACCTGCTGAGGAGACTACTCCCTCTATCTTCAAAATAGGCCCACTTTTGCAGAGGGCTGAAGCTAATGGTTTAAAATATGTGGTGATGGAGGTATCCTCTCACGCCTTGGATCAAGATAGGATAAAAGGGCTCACCTTTGAATTAGCCTCTTTTACCAATCTCTCGAGAGATCACTTAGATTATCACCAAGATATGGAGGCCTACTACTTCTCAAAAAAGAAACTTTTCACTGATTATCTCCAAGAGGAGGGAAAAGGGGTTATTTCTTTGGAATCTCCCTGGGGAAAGAGGCTCTATGAGGAGCTCTTAGGGGAGGGCATACTTCCTAAGGAACGCCTTTTGACAGTTAATGATGGAGAAGTGAGGGTGGAGATCCTCGAGAGAAAGCCTGGCTTAAAGTTAGGGCTAACTGTTTTAGGAAATAGATTTGAAGTGGAAACCTCACTTATAGGAGACTATCAAGCCAAGAATGTGGGAACCCTTTTGGGGATAGCTCTTGCCTTGGGGTTTAAGCCTCAGGAAGTTATTTTGGCCTTAAAGGGGTTAAAGAACCCACCTGGAAGATTGGAACTCTGTGGTGAAAAGGATGGGGGCTACATCTTTGTGGACTATGCCCATACCCCTGATGCCTTAGAAAATGCCATAAGAAGCCTTCTTCCCCTTAGGAAGGGGAGGTTACTTGTGCTCTTTGGCTGCGGGGGAAATAGGGATCCTGGGAAAAGGCCCCTTATGGGAAGAGTTGCCCAGGGCTTGAGTGATCTTCTCTTTTTGACCTCTGATAATCCCCGAGATGAAGATCCTCTTAAGATAATTGAAGATATTAAGACAGGCTTAAATGGGAGTAAACCCTTTTATTGCATACCTGACAGGCGAGAGGCCCTTTATGCGGCGATCATGGAGTTAAGGGCAGGGGATATACTTCTTGTTGCAGGAAAGGGGCATGAAACCTATCAGGAAATTAGGGGGAAGAGATATCCCTTTTCTGACAAGGCTGTTATTAAGGAAATTTTAGAGGAGCTTGGTTACAGAGATGCTTGTTGCCACTCCCTTTAGCACAGAAGAGGTTGTAAAGGCTGTCTCAGGAATGCTTGTAAATGGAGATATGGGGATACCTTTTAAGGGGATCTGTACAGATACCAGAGTTATGGAGCCAGGCTTTCTCTTTTGGGCCCTTAAAGGGAGAAACTTTGACGGCCACCTTTTCTGGAAAGAGGCCATTGATAAAGGGGCAAGGGGAGTAGTTTTAGAGTATTTTCCGAGAGATCTGGAATTAGAGGAGCTTCCCAAGACCCTTTCCTTTATCTTGGTTAAAGACACTCTCAGAGCCCTTGGGGACCTTGCCCAATACTTTCGGGTAAGGGAAGGTTTTAGAGTTATAGCTATAACTGGCTCTTGTGGTAAAACCACAACTAAAGAACTAACTTTTGCCTTGCTTTCAAGGTTTTTCAAATGTGCTAAAAATGAGGCCAATTATAACAATCTCATTGGAGTGCCTCTAAGTCTACTTAGTTTCAAGGATAGGCCAGAGTGGGCCATTTTGGAGCTTGGGACCAATCAAAGAGGAGAGATAGCAAGACTTGCAGAGATAATCCAACCTCAGGTCTCCCTTATTACTTGTATTTATCCTGCCCATCTTGAGGGCCTGGGCTCTTTAGAGGGAATATTAGAAGAAAAGATAGCACTCTTTGAAAGAACTGATGCCCATGGGACCTTGATTTATTTCTATGATCAGCCCCTTTTGCGGGAGCGCACAAAGGCCTTTCCACAGGCAAAGATTTCCTATGGAGAAGGTGAGGGAGCAGATCTTAGGCTCCTTAATTTTAGAGGGAGAGGCCTTTCTTTAGAAGCCCAAATTGCCTACGGGGGAAAGGAATATACCTTTTCTGCTCCTTTGGCTGGGAAACATAATCTTTTAAATCTCCTTGGAGCACTGGCTGTGGGCTTAGCTACAGGCTTAACCCTTGAAAGTCTTCTTGAGGCCATAGAGGAGATGGAGAGCCTATTTTTGAGGAGTCACTTTATACGAAAAGGGCCCTATTTGCTCATAGATGACACCTACAATGCCAATCCTGGCTCTATGGAGATGGCCCTAACTCTCCTTTCTGATCAAGAAAAAGCTTTAGGAAAGCGAATTGCGATTCTTGGAGATATGAAAGAGCTTGGAGAAGAGTCAGAGAGGTATCATGAGGAGGTGGGGGAGATTGCAGGTGAAAAGGCGGATATGGCTATTTTTATTGGGGAAATGGCCCCTTATTATGCCCGAGGATTTCAAAAATCAGGTAAACCTTGTCAGATATATCATACAGTGGAAGAGTTTTTAGAGAGGGGAAATTTACCTAAAGAGAAGGCGGTAATTCTTGTTAAGGGTTCAAGGGCCCTTCGTATGGAACGGATTGTGGAAAAGCTTGTTAAGGAGGAGAATTAAGGTGTTTTACCATCTGCTTTATCCCCTAAGCGAGTGGATATCAGTTTTCAATGTATTTAAGTATATTACCTTTCGCATGATTTATGGCTCTATAACGGCCTTTTTGCTTGTCTATTTTCTTATGCCCTATTTCATAAAGTATATGAGAGAGAAGCAGTTTGGCCAGGTAGTTAGAGAAGAGGGTCCTGCCCATCATCAGGTTAAGACAGGGACTCCCACTATGGGTGGGGTTATTATAATTTTGGGGGTCACATTTTCTGCCCTCCTCTGGTGTAATCTAAGTAATCCCTTTGTGTGGTTAGCCCTCTTTGCCTTCCTTGGTTTTGGCCTAATTGGCTTTTGGGACGATTACTTAAAATTGAGGAGGGGAAAAAATCTTGGTCTTAGGGCCAGGGAAAAATTACTCTATCAGTTTTTTGTAGTGCTAATCTTTTATTTTCTTCTCTTTAAGGTGTTAGATTTTAGTAGTGTCTTAAATTTACCTTTTTTTAAAAAGGTGGTTATTGATCTGGGGGTTTTTTATCTCCTTTTTACAGCTGTAGTTCTAATTGGGAGCTCAAATGGGGTAAATCTTACCGATGGGCTTGACGGGCTTGCCATTGTGCCTTTTTGTGTGGTAGCTGGGGTGTATACTGTGCTTTCCTATGTGGCAGGGCATGTAAAATTTGCCAGTTATCTCTTTATACCCTATATTCCCCAGGCAGGGGAACTTGCGGTGCTTTGTGCTATTTTGGGCGGGGCTGGGCTTGGGTTTTTGTGGTATAATTCTCACCCAGCAGAAGTTTTTATGGGAGATGTGGGGTCTCTCTCCTTAGGTGGGGTCATGGGGGCCATTGCTGTGATGGTTAAACAAGAGTTTTTGCTAATCCTTGCTGGGGCACTTTTTGTGGTTGAAGCCCTCTCGGTAATCTTACAGGTGGGCTATTTTAAAATTACAGGGGGAAAGAGGATATTTAAGATGGCTCCTTTACATCATCATTTTGAACTTAAGGGCTGGAAGGAAAACAAGGTGGTAGTTCGTTTTTGGATAATCTCTGTAATCTGTGGCCTTTTGGCCTTAAGCACCCTTAAAATAAGGTAGGGCTTTATGGAACTTAGAGGAAAGAGAGCGGTAGTTATTGGTTTTGGTAAGAGTGGTCAGGCAGCCACAAGGCTCCTTTTGGTAAAGGGGGCAGAGGTTATAGTCTCAGACTCAAAGAGGAAAGAAGAGCTTCCACCATCACTTGTTTCCTCTATGGAGGTGCTGGGAGTAACCTTTGAAACAGGAAGGCATAATCCACAAACTTTAGAAAAGGCCGATCTGGTAGTGGTAAGCCCTGGGGTTTCACCTCAGGTCTATCTTCAGGCAGTGAAAAAGGGTATTCCAGTGCTTGGAGAGCTTGAGCTTGCCTTTAGATTTTTATCCCCAGAAGAGAGGGAAAATCTTATAGCCATAACAGGCACCAATGGAAAGACGACAACTACCGCTATGATCTCTGAGCTATTAAAATTGGCAGGTTTTCGCACTTTCACTGGGGGAAATTATGGGATTCCTCTCTCTGAGTACGTCCTTTCTAAAGCCAAAGTGGACAAAATTGTCCTCGAGGTCTCAAGCTTTCAACTGGAAACCATAGAGAGCTTTACCCCCAAAATTGGGGTGTTACTTAACATTACTCCAGACCACTTAGATAGATATAGTTCCATGGAAGAGTATGCCTACTATAAATACAGGCTTTTTCATGGGCAGAGAGAAAGCGACTTGGCCATTTTACCTAAGAGTGAGCCCTTTTTAGAGAGATTTGAGGCTTTAATAGGAGGAAAGACACTATTCTTTGGAGAAGTGGGAGATGAGGATATTTCGGCTTATGTAGAAGGAGATAGCGTAGTTTTGAGGTTAGAAAGGGAGGAGGCCTATTCCTTGAGCTCTTTTAGACTTCTAGGTCTTCACAATAGGCTGAATTTGGCGGCAGCCCTTTTGGCTGGCAGACTTGCAGGTGCTTCACCTTCTGCCTGTGAGAGATTGATTAGTGAGTTTGTGGGGTTCCCCCATAGACTGGAATATGTGGGCACTTTTGGCGGGGTAACCTTTATCAATGATTCCAAGGCAACCAATGTGGATGCCACAGTGCAGGCCTTAAGGGGTCTTCCTTGTCCCATAATCTTGATTTTGGGAGGAAGGCACAAAGGGGGAAGCTATGCCCCATTGAGGGAATTAATTAAAGAGCGGGTTAAGACCCTTATTCTCATGGGTGAGGCAAGGTTTATTATCTGGGAAGAGCTAAAAGACCTTGTAGAGACCTATTTGGTGGAAGATTTGCCTGAAGCCCTGAGCGTAGCCTTTAAGGTGTCTCTTCCTGGAGATTTGGTGCTTCTCTCCCCTGCCTGTGCAAGCTTTGACCAGTTTAGAGATTATCAGGAAAGGGGAGAGGTATTTAAAGAACTTGTGTTCAAGTATGCACCGAAGTTTTATCATTCCTCTAAGGAGGAGAGGCTTTACCATTGAGGTGGTTGATTGTGGCTGGGGGAACAGGAGGACACTTAATGCCTGGAATTGCTCTGGCAGAGGAGCTCCTTTCCTTGGGAGAGGAGGTCTCCTTTGTGGCAGGCACAAGAGAAGTAGAAAGGCGCATTCTTAAGGAGAAACCCTTTCCTGTGCATCACATAGATGTGGAAGGCTTTGTGGGAAGGCCCATAGGGGGAAAAATTAGGGCAACCATTAAGTTAGGGAAGGCCTTTTTTGTGGCCCTAAGGCTTTTGCAAAAGATTAGACCTTCTGTAATCTTGGCTGAGGGAGGATATGTCTCTGTGCCTCTTGTTTTTGTAGGAAAACTCTTGAGGATAAAAACTGCTCTTCACGAGCAAAATGTAATCCCTGGGAGGGCAAATCTACTTCTTAGCCGTCTTGTGGACAGGGTCTTTGTAAGTTTTGAGGAGAGTAAGAGGTATTTTCCAGAGGGAAAGACCCTTGTCTCTGGAAACCCTGTAAGAAAGAGCCTTCTTGCCCAGAGAGAACGCATCCACCAGGGAAGAGGCCTTTTGGTGCTTGGGGGAAGCCTTGGGGCTCGTTTTCTCAATGATCTAATGCTTAACCTTTGGCCAAGGCTTTTTGAGAGGGTGCCCAAGCTCTTTCTCATCCATCAGACTGGTCTTGAGGATTATGAGCGGGTAAGAAAGGCCTATGAGGGGCATCCCCTCTATCCTGAAGTGAAAGAGAGCATAAGGCTCTATCCCTTTATAGAGGACATGGCCTGGGCCTATGCCCAGGCAGATCTGGTGGTCTCTCGGGCAGGAGCAACAACCCTTGCTGAGCTAATTGCTTTAGAAAAGCCTGCTATATTAGTCCCCTTCCCTTATGCTACTCATCAGCATCAGGAGAAAAATGCTGAGGTTTTGGTAAGAGCAGGGGCTGGGCTTATGTTCAGGCAGAAAGACATTGAACCTGAGGCCTTTTTGCAGGGCTTAGTTGCAGTGCTTTCTTGCGAAGAAAGACTAAACAAGCTAAGAGAGGCCTTAAAAAAGCTAAAGAGGCCTAATCCTGAGAGAATTATTATAGAAGAATTGAAAAAATTAGTGGCTGCCGAGGGATAAAATGCTTGAAAAGAAGAGGAATATTCATTTTATTGGTGTAGGCGGCGTAGGGATGAGTGGCCTTGCCTTACTTCTTCATCGTATGGGGCATAGGGTCTCTGGTTGTGATGCTGCCAAAAGTAAATATCTGGAACCTCTTTTGAAGGAGGGCATTGAGGTTTACCTTGGCCATGACCCCTCTCATCTAAAAGAGGCGGAGATCGTGGTTTACTCTTCCGCTATACCTAAGGACAACCCTGAGATTAGAGAGGCTAAAGAGAGGGGACTTTTACTTGTTCCTCGGGCAAGGATGCTCTCAGAGGTGATGCAAATTTATCCCAAAAGTATAGTTGTGGCTGGCTCTCATGGAAAAACCACTACTACCTCCCTTATTGCAGAGATCCTTCTCAATTTAAATTTGCATCCCACAGCCATAGTGGGGGGGATCATCAATAACATTAAAAGCCATTCTCTTCTTGGCTCAGGGGACTATTTGGTGGCAGAGGCTGATGAAAGTGATGGCTCTTTCCTCCTCTATTCGCCCTTTATAGAGGTCATAACAAACATTGATAGAGAGCATCTGGATTTTTATGCCGACTTTCAGGCTATAAAAAAGGCCTTTGCCAATTTTATTTTAAGGGTTCATCCTGAGGGGAGGGTTATCCTCTGTAAGGATGATCCAGGGGTAAGGGAAGTAGTTGAGGACCTCTCAGGGCCCTTTCTTTTTTATGGCTTTTCTGAGGGGGTAGATCTTCAGGGAAAGATCGTGAAAAATGGGGCCTATCCTGTGGTGGAGGTTTATTATCGGGGAAAAAGGCTTGGGAAATTTAGGTTAGGGATTCCTGGAGTTCACAATGCCCTAAATGCCCTTGGAGCCATAGGAGTTGCCCTTACCCTGAAACTACCTATAAAAAAGGTTATGACTATTTTAGAAAATTTTAGAGGGGTAAAGAGAAGACTTGAGTTGAAGGGTATCTATAGAGGGGCCCTTCTTATGGATGATTATGCTCATCATCCTAAGGAGATTACCGCAACCCTTGAGACCGTGGGAAAACTCTATCCTGACAAGCGAATTATCCTTCTCTTTCAGCCCCATCGCTATTCCCGCACTAAGGCCCTTTGGGAAGATTTCTTAATGGCTCTCAAGGATCCAGATATACTGGTTCTCACTGAGATCTATCCAGCAAGTGAAGCCCCTTTACCAGGAATAACTGGGGAGGCCTTCTACGAGGCTGTAAAAAAAATAAGGGGGATAAAACCAACCTTCTTTGTGCAAACCTTAAGGGAAGGTGAGGACTTATTGAAAGGGCTTTTAAGTCCAGAATGTGTCTTTATTTCCATGGGTGCAGGTAACGTGTATAAAATACATGAGGCCTTTTTGGGGGAGGAGCAGGTAGAGAGACATGCCGTGGCTTAAGACTTTGGACACCTTCTTAGCGAAGGCTGGTATACCCTTTAAAGTGGAGGAGCCGCTTTCCCCTTACACTACTATAAAAATAGGGGGAAGGGCAAAGAGGGCTCTCTTTCCCCGGGCAAAAGAGGATTTGATAAAGCTTCTTACTTTCCTTGAAAAGGAGCAAATTCCCTATTTTGTAGTGGGTGGGGGAAGTAATCTCTTGGTTAGCGATAATGGTTTTGATGGGGCGGTAATAATTCTTATCTCTCTAAGAGGAATAAAGGTGCTTTCTCAAGGGGAAGTCCTCAGGGTAAAGGCCCTTGCAGGAACGAGGATAAATGAGCTTATTGCCTTTTCTCGGAGATTAGGTTATGGAGGTTTTGAATTTCTGGCAGGGGTCCCTGCCACCCTTGGTGGTGCGGTAAGGATGAATGCAGGTGCCTTTGGAGTGACCACTTCACAGCTTGTAAAAAGGGTTGAGCTCTATCGGGAAGGGGAAGTAATAGAATTAGAGCCAAGGGATGTGGATTGGAGCTATAGGGCTTTTCGCTTAGATGGAATCATTCTCTCTGCAGAATTAGAGTTTAGGCCTACCCCAGAAGAAGAACTAAGGGCTAAGATACGAGAAATTTGGGCAAAGAGGGTAGCCACTCAGCCTGTTAGCGAGAGAACCTTTGGCTCTACCTTTAAAAACCCCCCCTGTTGTTATGCAGGGGCTTTAATAGAACAGGCAGGTCTAAAGGGCTATCAAATTGGGGAGGCCAAGATCTCGGAGAAACACGCTAATTTTATTGTCAATCTTGGTAGGGCTAAGGCTGAGGAGGTTTTAGAGTTGATTAGACTTGCCCAAAAGAGGGTTTATGAAAGGTTTCAAATACTTTTAGAACCTGAGGTTAAATTTTTGGGGATATCCTATGAGGGACTTCATTAAGAGGTATAGATATTACCTCTTTGGGAGTATAATTTCCCTTCTCTCACTTGGCCTGATAGTTTATGTGCTTTATTTTACCGATCTCTTTGTGCTAAAGGAGATAAGGCTTTTAGGGGCTAAAAAGGTTTCCAAAGAAGAGGTGATCAAGCTTACTGGCTTGAAAGGTGGAGAAAGGCTATTTACCATAGATCTTAAAAGGTTAACTGAAAAGCTGAAGGAGCATCCTTCCATTGAGGATGTAATTGTTGCCAGGAGGTTACCCTCTCTTTTGGAAATTACCGTAAAGGAAAGAGAGGGCTTAGCTATCCTGATCAAAGAAAACAGGGGATACCTTATTGATAAGAAGGGCGTTATTATTGGGGGTATTTTGCCCCAGGATTATTTTTATTATCCCCTTGTGGAAATTCGAGATGAGTCCTGGAAGGAGAATTTTTTCTATTTTCTCTCTTGGCTAAAAAATAATAAAACCTATCTTCCTGTTTATGAAAATTATTCTAAAATTATATTAGAGAGAGATAAGATAATTTTTTATACCAAAAATCATATTAAAATATATTTTCCTTTAGGTATTATGGAAGATTTAACAAGACTATATCAGAATTTGGATAGAATTATGGTTTATTTATATGAAAATAATCTTATCGAAAAAGTAGAATTAATCAGGGTGGACTATCCTTATGGTCAGGCCCTGATAAAATTCAGGAGTTGAGCTATGCCTGAAGAGAGTGGGATTTTAGTTGTAGATGTAGGGACAACAAAGATTTGTGCCCTCATAGGTGAGGAGAGGGAGGGCAAGCTCTGGGTTACAGGGATGGGAGTGACCCCTGCTCACGGGCTCAGAAAGGGTAGTGTAATTAATATTGAAGAGGCTACGCAGAGTATTAGAACTGCCATTGAAAAGGCTCGGGCTCAAGCTAAGATTGTTCCTACATATGTCTTTACCAGTGTAGCTGGAAGTCATATCAAGACCCAGGCTGGGATGGGAGTTGTAGCCCTGAAGGAAAAGGAGGTTACAGCTCAAGATGTGGAGGAGGTTCTCTCTTCAGCTCAGGCAGTTGACATAACACAGGATAGAGTTCTTCTTCATGTGATACCGCAGGAATTTGTGGTGGATCAGACAAGGGGTATAACGCAGCCTTTGGGCATGAGTGGAGTGCGGTTGGAGGCCCATGTTCAGCTTATAACGGCACAGAAATCTCAGGTGCAAAATCTCTTGAGATGCTTTGAAAACCTTGGTTTAGAGGTAGATGGGGTGATCTTTCAAGGTTTAGCTTCGGCTGAGGCTGTTTTGACCCCAGAGGAAAAGGAGCTTGGTGTCTTGGTAATTGACTTTGGTGGTGGGACCAGTGATTTAGTGATTTACAAAGAGGGTGTTTTGAGGTTTGCTTCCTCTATTCCTGTAGGTGGAGAACTCCTTACTGGGGATTTGGCTGTCTGTTTGCGGACTGGTAAAAATGAGGCTGAGCGTTTGAAAATTGAGAAGGGAGTTTGTCTAAGGGAACTTGTAGAGAATGATGAGATAATTGAGGTCCCTGGCATAGGGACAAGGCCTTCAAGAAGTATCCAGAGAAAGATCCTTGCAGAAATTTTAGAAGAAAGGGTCAAGGAGTTGTTGGTGCTCATTGAATCTGAGATTAAGGACTTTCCTAAAACCTATCTAACAAGTGGTGTGGTCTTAACAGGGGGCTCAGCTCTTTTGCCAGGTCTTATCTATCTTTGTGATCAGGTGCTTGATCTTCCTGCAAGAATTGGGTTCCCCGAGAGGCTTCCAGGGCTAACTGAAGAGGTTTACCATCCTCAGTATGCCACAGCTGTGGGTATGCTTCTCTATGCCTATCAGAACTATTTTCAAGGAATGGAGAGACCACAGCGGAGGGAGGGTTTATTGAGTAAATTAAAGAGACTTTTAAAAATTTAAAATCTTAGGAGGCGAGTGATGACTTTACCATTTGATTTAGTAGACCAAGAGGAAATTAAACTTCAACCCAATATCAAGGTAATAGGAGTAGGAGGAGCAGGTGGCAATGCAGTTGCGCATATGATTAAGAGGGGTCTTGTAGGGGTGGAATTTATTGCTGCCAATACCGATTATAAGGTTCTATCTCTTAATCCAGCCCCTGTAAAGATTCAGCTTGGAAAAAATCTGACAAGAGGTCTTGGTGCAGGGGGAAAGCCAGAGATTGGAAGAAAGGCTGCTGAGGAATCTGAAAGAGAAATCAGGGATTGTCTCAAAGATGCAGATATGGTTTTTTTGGCTGCAGGTATGGGAGGAGGGACAGGCACAGGGGCAACCCCTGTTATTGCCAGCATCTGTAAGGAAATGGGTATTTTGACTGTAGCTGTAGTCACCAAGCCCTTTACCTTTGAGGGAAAGATCAGAATAAAACAGGCTGAGGATGGCATTGAGGAGCTTAAAAAATATGTGGATACTATAATCACTATTCCCAATGATAAGCTCATTCTTCTTGGAGCTCCTCAGGAAAGACTTTATGAGATGTTTAAAAAAGCAGATGATGTGTTATATTATGCAGTAAGGGGTATTTCTGATCTTATTCTTTCTCCAGGATATATTAATTTAGATTTTGCTGATGTTAAAGCAGTAATGACAGAAAGTGGTGGAGTAGCTCTCATGGGTATGGGAGAGGCCCAAGGCGAGGACAGGGCTCAACTTGCTACTCAGATGGCTATTTCAAGCCCCTTACTTGAGGATCTCTCCATAAGCGGAGCCAAAGGTCTTCTGCTAAATATTAGTGTCCATCCTGAGACTCTTACCCTTCAGGAAACACAAACTATTACTGGGACCATTTCTAAGGAGCTTCACCCTGAAGCGAGGGTTTATTTAGGAGTGGTCTTTGATGAAACCCTTGGAGAGACCTTGAGACTTACTATAATTGCCACAGGACTGGAAAAGGAAAAAGATCTTGCTAAAAAAACAGAGAAAGTGATATCTTTAGAGGAGCGGGGCAAGAAAAAAGAAGAGCTAAAGAGAATTGATTGGAGAGAAGTTTATGATGAAAATATTTTGGATATTCCTACAATTTTAAGAAAGAGTGCGGATTAGGCTATGAGGGAAATTGCCAGTTTTGAAGACCCAGTAAAGAAACAGCCACTAAAGCTTGCCTTTTTCAAATTAGAGGAAATATTTATACCACCATTTCAAAGGGATCTATCAGATAGCTTGAAGAAGCATTTAGAGTTGGCCATAGAGAAGTTAGGTTTCCTTACCCCCATAGTAGTAGTGCCTAAAGGGGGTAAGTATTGGGTTGTAGATGGAAGACATCGTTTAGAGGCCATGCGGGAGCTTGGTGCAAGAGAAATCTTAGCTATAGTAGTAGATGAAAGTCTTTATCATTATATTCTCGAATTTAACACCGAAAAGCCTCCTAATGTGAAGGAAAAGTCAAAACAAGCCTATAGGCTTTACATGGATCTTTACCAAGAAGATCCTCAGCTTATAGAGGAGGATCTATTTACCTATCTCAAAGAGCCTATGCTAATCACCTTTGGGTTTGCTATAGAGGAGATAGATAGTCGTTTCCCAGCAAGTTTCTATGAAAATTTTGTTTCCAAGATAGATCAATTTTTAAACTTACCGTTATCTTCAGCTATTGAAGAGCGCAGAAGGAGAGCGGAAGCCTTGACAGAGCTTAATCGCATAGTTAATGAGAAGTATGCTGAGTTTGGCTGGGAAAATGCCCTACTCAAAGGAGAAATTGTGAGAAAGGCTGTGCAAAAGGCTTATGGTGTGAGGGTAAGAACGATAGGGGAGGAGTTTTATACAGCTATCGAGAGAGTAAAGGAGGCCTGTCAAGAGTTAACGGTTGAGGACTTTGGAGAGGTGGGAGATTAAGTAGGTGGAGCCAGATTTTAAGCCACTTTTGCGCCAGGTTGATTTAATACCTGGAGAATACGAGGGACAACCTGTATTTTTCCTTAGAGACCCTATTGGTTTTGTAGAGGAAGTTGTAATTTTACCTCAAGGTGTTCTTTTTTTATTAGCACTCATGAATGGAGAAAATGATTTGCGAGATCTTCAGGTTGAAGCTACTAAGAGGGCTGGTCAAATCGTTCCTTTAGAGGAAATTGAAAGGCTGGTCCAGTTTTTAGATGAAAAAGGGTTGCTTTGGAGTAAAAACTTTGAAGAATTGAAAGAGAGGGCCTATGAGAAGTGGTTTCAACAAAAAGTGCGTCCTATGGCTCATGCCAATCAGGCCTATCCTTTGGATGAAAAAGAGGCCTCTTGGTTTATCAGTGAGGTGCTTAAACTATCAGAGGCAGATTCTGGGCCTCCTCCCAGAATTCTTATTGCCCCTCATATTGACATTAGAGCTGGTGCTAAGGCCTATGCCGAGGCCTATAAGAGGTTCAATATACCTCCTGGGTCAAGGGTTATAATCTTCGGGGTAGGACACTATCTGGATTTTCCTTACTCAGTATTAACCAAAGATTTAGCCACCCCTTTTGGCTTTTTGAGGAGTGACAGAGGAGGCCTTCTTTTCCTCACCCATTCTAAGAAACTTGAGCTTTTTCCTGATCACATGGCCCACAAATTAGAACATTCCCTCGAATTCCAGGCCCTTTTTCTTAAGTATCTTAAAGGGGATGAAGTTGTTGCTCTTCCCTTTTTAATTGGGTCCCATCGCATTCTTGTCCAAAATAGGGAACTTGCTGAAAAATTAGTGGAAGCCTTGATAGAGCTCTTTGATGAAAGGACCTATTTAGTTTTAGGAATTGATTATTGCCATCTTGGCTTAAGATATGGCGATCCCTTTGAAGTTGATGATAAGCTTAAAAGTGAAGCTTTAGAGATAGATAGAACCATGACCCAGCTTGCCTTTGAGGGTAAAAGTGAAGAGTTAGAGAGGTTTATTTTAGAGAAAGAGGGATTTAAGAACTGTGGAGCAAGTTCCCTCTATTTGTTATCTCTTTTGATGGCCAAAGGGGGATTCTGTGGAAGGGGTGAGATTTTCTATCAAGAGGCCCTTCCTTTTGGACAGGGTTCTATGGTAAGTGTCCTTTCAGCTGGTTATTTCTTCTAAACTCTCACTAAGATCAAATAAGAACTATCCCCAAAGGAAAGAGAAATCGAAACTTCTCCCTATCTCAGATGGAAAAGCGATTCACAAGACTAATTTTTTGAGACCTCTTGAAAAACCAGAGCTAAAACTTAATATTATAGTAAAAAATTAAACTTTTAGGGAGGTGTAATTATGCCTATTTATGAATTTAGATGCGAGAGCTGTGGGAGAATTTTCGAGGCCCTTTGTTTTACTAAGGAGGATGAAAAGGAAGTAAAGTGCCCCTTCTGTGGGAGTAGGGAGGTTAAAAAAGAACTCTCCTCTTTTAGCACAAGTTTTGGCAGATCCTTTAGTTTTGGTGGGAGCTCCTGTGGTGGTGGAAGAGGCTTTGGCTTTGGCTGAGCCTAATTTATCTTAGGGGTGGGTCACCACCCTCTAAATTTTTAAATAGGGCCTTAATTTTTTCTTGGTCTTTTGTACCAGGTTTTTCCTCTACCCCAGAGGAAATATCTATCGCATAGGGTTTTACTATCCTTATTGCCTCTATGATATTTTCTGGTTTTAATCCACCTGCTAAGAAGACCCTAAAGCCACTATCTACAACTTTTTTAGCTAAATGCCAGTCAAAGGTTTCCCCAGTACCACCAGGGAGATTGGGTTTATAGGTGTCCAAAAGAAGGGCAAATACCCCTTTCCAGGTAGTAAGGCTTTGTGGATCTATGGAGTCTCCAACTCTGATAGCCTTTATTACTCGAGAGGGTCCAATTTTTTGAGCCAATTCCCAGGGCTCGTCTCCATGTAGTTGAATGAAATCAGCCCCGAAATTTAGAGCTTCTCTCACCTCATCATAGCTGGGATTGACAAAAACTACCACCTTTTTAGCCCTCTTAACGGCAAGCAAAAGTTCCTTTAGCTTTGGTCCTACATAGCGAGGTGAAGGGGGATACATAATAAAGCCTAAAAAATCAACAGGAAAGGCTTCAATAAATTCTATATCTTCAAGCCTGGTTAGGCCACAGATTTTGACCTTGACCAAGTTTTAGGTTCTCCTATCAAAGTATATATTTTTCCCTTTAACACTTAGAGGAATTCCCAATATGACCTGGCCTGGCATAAGGCCAAGCTTTTTAACAGCTACTCCTATGGTGTACATAACTCTATTATCTATGCAGAGATCCTTTGCCTTGGAAACTGCTGAGCCAATAGCAATACCGAGATCAATTAAGCGCATAGCACAGAGAGGTCCTTCATAGTCTTCTCCCCTTTTTTGTTCTTTGAGAATACTTTCACAGCTAAAACCACAGGCCCCGCAATTAACACCTACTGGTCTTTTAAAATCAAGGGAAATAAGCACTAAGGCCTCTGAGTTCCTTAAGTTTTCAGCATCTCGCTTAAAAAACTTATAGGCATCCCCTCTCTCTGCAATCTTTTCCATCTCTTTTGCAATCTTTTCCATTTCTTCCTTTTCTGTTATCAGAGCAAGCACCAAATCGTCTTGCCCCCTCGCCTTTGGAGCAGTTCTTGCCGCAACAAGGAGTTCCAAGGCAAGTTTTTCCACAGCCTCTTTCTCAGGATTTAGGCGCATCAAAGGGCCTCCTTGCTAATTAGAGTTTAAATAAATCCATGCTTTTGTAGAAACTCTATGGTTAGGGATTCTTTTTCTGAGGTTTTGGTTTGTGGTAAATAGGGCTTTAGCCAGCGGTAGACCATCTTGGCAATCATATCTATCTCGAAATTGACAAAATCCCCTACCTTTTTGGTAGAGAGTGTGGTCACCTTATAAGTATGAGGAATAATCATGAGAGTGATGAGGTTATCCTGAACTTCATTAATGGTTAGGCTTATTCCGTCGATGGCAATTGAGCCTTTAGGAATCAGATAGTGGGCATATTCTTGAGGTATTTCAATCACAAAGCGATAGTAATCTCCAAGGGGGGTTATTTTAGTTATTTTAGCCAAACCATCCACATGGCCAGAGACAAGGTGTCCTCCCAATGGGTCTCCCATTTTGAGAGCCCTCTCTAAATTTACTAAGGAGCCAGGTTTTTTAAGTTTAAAGGTGGTGCGAGAGATGGTCTCTGGGGAGAGATGAGCAGTAAAGTTTTTAGAGGAAAGAGTGACTACAGTAAGGCACACCCCATCCACGGCAATGCTATCGCCAATTTTAGTGCCCTCAAGGGAAAATTCGCTCTCAATTTGAAGGATGAAACCTTGGGTATGGGGTTGAAGAGCTCTAATTACCCCTCTTCCCTCAATAAGCCCTGTAAACATATTCTTTTATTGTACAAGTTTTTTGGGAAATTTCAAGCTTTGTTACACTTAGGGTGTTTTAAATTTCATTACGATAACATCCTAAACCTTAGGTAGGCGCAGGCTTCAGCCTGCGAATGGTTGTGAGATATAACACAGTTATAATGCACGCAAAAGATGGAGCCCCTAATCTCACTTTCTTTTTTCGTCTTAATCGAAGAAAAAACAATTACAGAACACCCTCCGTGAACCTCTTGACATAATTTTTGTTTAAAGTTAAATATGTATAATTTTAATTAAAAAAACTTTTATATTCACGATTGAGGGATCCAATGTCTACCAGATCTCTCATTGGAAGAGTTAGGGTTGAGAATTTAAGGAAGTCAGCAGAGGCCCTATTAGGGATAAAGTATTTCAACATTTGGGCTATATTATTTGTCATTGCAATTTCTGTAGCTCTTAGCTGGTTTCCAGATGGCTTGGCAAACCTTATAGAGAAGCGCTTCACTTTGGGGGCGATAAAACTCTCTGTGGCCTCAATAATTGTAGTGGTCATTTGGTTGGTCCTTAGAAAATACATTGTGAGCCAAAAAATTGAGGTTATTTGTGAAGAACCAACTCCTGTTAGGGCATTAGCTATTTTTTTAAGCACTTTAAAACTTCATGGTGAAAAGAAAAATAGGACTTCACCCCAGAAGTTAATTGAGACCCTAATCGAGTCTGTGAATCATACAGACTTGATAAATAGCCAAAATACAGAGGAGATTTTAACGGATACTTCTTGGGAAATTCCTTACATTGCGATAAGACATCATTCTCCAACCCTGGAATACCTCTATGTTATTACCTCTTCAGGAAATGAGGGGACAACCCATCAGATGGAGCTTTTTACCAAAACCGTGAATGCCCTTTTTCCCAAAGTAAAAGTTATAGAGCTCGTCAAGGGGGGAGTTGATTTTGAGGATGTAAGGGCAGTTTTTCAGGCAGTGGAAAAGTTTTATACCGAGGTTTCAGCCAAAGGAATAAAACAGGAGGATGCCTTAGTTGATATAACCGGGGGACAAAAGACCGCCAGTATAGCCGGAGCTATTGCTACTTTGGCTACTGGAAGACGTTTTCAATATGTGAGCACAGTAAGTAAAAAGATCCTTGCTTATGATGTAGGTTATTTCTCCCAAGAGAGTTAGAAGTTTCTTGAAACAGGGCTGACTAAGATCTCTTGTCCTTGGACTATGGATCAAGAATTAGATCAAAAGTAACATCTATCTATTTGTAGAACATCTCTAATGAAGGCCTTAAGAGAGAGTTTAGATTTCTCTGATGTGGGGTAAATTAAAAAAAGCCAGTAATTTTTCCTTTATTTTTTCCAGTTGGTTTTTCTTATTTCTGTGCCAATCTGAGCGTCTCACTAAATGAAGTGCCAGATAAGTTGATCTTTGCAGAGCAAGGTTTTTATATCTTTCTCCATAGGGCTTTTCTCCCCAACCACCATAGGAGATTATTAAAAACAATCGCTCAAAGTTAACTTTTTTCAGAAAGGCAGTTACAGGGGGACAATTAAAGGTCCATTTAGGAAAAACTAAAATAGCCTCTCTACTTTCTGGGGGAGGATAACTTATCTTCGTGGAAACCTTAGGAAAAAAGGATAAAAGGAGCCAAGTCCAATAGGGAAAATTATGGCTCTCAATAGTCTTGGGAATAATCCCTAAAAATTGCCCTAACTCAGAGGCTATCTCTTTACAAGTTCCTGTAAATGAATAATAGTAAAGATCTAATGTTTTACACACTCTTAACCCTTTGCTTGAGGTATATCTTGTAATATAATATAATTTTACAACACAATGGCGATAAATCTATCTCTTCAAGGTGGTCATAGGTTTTATATTAACTTTCAGGGTGAAGAGGGCTATCTCCCTCCTGAAGAGGGACTTCATGCAGTTAAAATCTTAAGAAAAAAGGTTGGTGAGCTTATAAAGCTTATTGATGGAAAGGGGACTGAATATTTAGGTCAGATTGTATACCTTTCCTGGAAAAAGAGGACACCTTTTGTTAGAGTAAAGATAATAGAAATCCTTAGGAGAGAGAATATACCCCCTATCTCTTTAAAGGTACTTATTCCTTTTCTTAAAGGCGACAAAACGGAATTCCTTGTAGAGAAAGCTACAGAGCTTGGAATGACAAATCTTTTACTCTATCAATCGAAACACACTATTTTACGAAAAAGGGCTTTCAAAAAGGAACGCTTTCACGAAAAGGCCCTTTCAGCTCTAAAACAATCTGGAAGACTATATTTGCCAGAAATAACTTTTGTGGAAAATCTTTCAAACTTCCTGGAAAGCCTCTCTGAGGAAAAATCTCTAAAACTTTTGGCGCATCCCCAAGGAACTATGGATTTACTTAGTTTGCTTGATTGGCTCAAAGCTCCTCCATCTCAAATTATTTTACTTTCAGGTCCAGAAGGAGACCTAAGCCCTGATGAATTATCTCTGGCTAAGACTAAGGGTTTTCAGACAATATCCCTCTCCCCGTATGTTCTAAGAGCAGAAACAGCCTGTATGTCCCTTATGTGCCTAATTTCAAGCCTAATCTTTTCAATTTATAAATTTTCCTGATAAGTTATTCAGGCTAAAATATCGCTAATTTTTTTGAATATTCCTCTTCTATTAGCTTGCTTATATTGACAAAAACAAATAAATGTGCTAAAAAGGAGGTATCTTAGGCTTAAGAGGCAGGCTATTTTATTATGTTTGACTGGAGGAAGTTGGAGGTTTTTTTAAAGGTTTATGAAACGAGAAGTTTTACTAAGACAGCAAGGGCAATGTATCTTTCTCAGCCAACGGTTACTATTCACATTAAGCAATTAGAGGAGTTTTTAGGAGTTAATCTATTAGACAGGGACACCCGCAATGTAATTCCAAGCAAAGCAGGTAAGATTGTTTACGAGTATGGGAAGCGTATCCTTCAGTTATATCGGGAAATGGAAAGAGAGCTCTTACCTTATAAAGAGGTAGAAACGGGCCTTCTTGAAATTGGGGGCAGCACCATTCCAGGTCAGTATATTTTACCCCGAGTTATCAAACTTTTTAGAGAAATCTATCCTCAGACGAAGATATTCCTCAAGGTAAGCGACACGGCAGGAGTCATTGAGGGCCTTCTGAGAGGTGATTTTGAACTTGGAGTAGTGGGAGCCAAACTAAAAGAGGGGAACCTTCACTTTGAAGCCTGTTGTCAGGATGAAATAGTCCTTATAGCTCCTCCAGATTTTGAGAGTGAAAAAATTACCCTTAAGGACCTCACTGAGCTTCCGCTCATAAAAAGAGAAGAGGGGTCTGGAACTTGGAAGACAGTGGTCAGCCATTTAGAAAAAAGGGGTATAGATCCATATAGACTAAAAATTGTTGGTGAAATGGGCTCAACTGAAGCAGTTAAAAGTGCGGTAAGAGCTGGCCTTGGACTTTCCTTTGTGTCAAAAAGAGCGGTGGAACTGGAAGTCACTCTTAATTTATTGAAAATAGTAACCGTAGAAAACTTTGAGATCACCCGAGAGTTTTATCTTGCCTATCTAAAAAATAAAAAATTTACTTCTACTGGAGAGATATTTTTAAACTTCTGTAGAAAAATGTTTTCTTAATAGGGCTTTGCCCTTTTGACAGAGGGAGCTTCTTTTCTCTTTTTGATTAAATTTTCCCCAAATAAAACGGTTTTCAGCCATTTAAAACCAAATTGCAGAAGTTTTAGATCATCCTTCTTTATATCTTCTAAAACCTCTTCTTCAACCTCAAAGATTTCTAAAAATTTGGTTTCAAAGATAAAGGCTCTAAATCGCTCTGGATTTGTGGAGACCATGAAAAAAAGCTCAAGGCTTTTAGGGGGCACCTCTATAGGGCCAAGGGATTCCTTTCTCATGATAATTTCAGCCCATTCTAAGATTGGCTCCTCAAGCCCAGGGATCCCTTGAGAGGCTCTATATTCTTCAATAGTCATTTCCTTGCCTGATTCCAGGCCCTGACAAAAACCTTCTTTTACAAGATAGTAAAACTCTTCATTTTTTCTTTCATCTCTATTACGAAAAAGACCAAAACCAAGGGGGTAGTATCTACAAGCAAGAGGCCTTACTTCATAAATAGTGCAACCCCCTTCACCTAAAAAGGGACAATTCTTCTCAGCATCATCTTTCATCTTTAGCCTTGCAATGGGAAGCCCCGATTTGGGCAAGATAAAGGGCTCAGTATACAAAAGTAAAAATTCATCGGTTGAGAGCTTCAGAAAATCCCTGATTCTTAAAATATCATATGGGGTAAGGGGCAAGTGCAGATCTGAACAACATAATTTAAAACAGGGCACTCCTGGATAACATTGAAAAACAAACTTAGACTGAGGAGTAAGCCTAATAGGTTCTACAATTTTCTCAAATCCTTTAGCCTTGTGTATCTGTTCCATAACAACCCCTTTTATAGAGTATTTAGTAAACTTCTTAAACTCTTACTTCTATAAAATCGTCGCTTCTATAGACATATACCCCTTTACTTTGGGCATAGGGTATGATATAGGGACTCACAGGCATGTGAGTTACAAAAACTAAAAAATACTTACCTTCCAGGATCCTTCGAATTCGCTGAACTTTTCTCAGGAATTCATCAATATCCTTCTTTCCCAATTGGACCTTACATTCCCCTAATATATAAATCTCCTCTTCCCCTCTCAGTCCTTTACCCAAAATGTTGACCTCTTCATATTTATTATTTGGATATATAATAAAATCCCTCTTTAGCTTTTCTGTCACCTTTATTTGATGATCTCTCATCAAAAGCTTAGGAAGATGTTTAAAAGCTTCATTTTCAAGGACATAACCTACAGTATTTGATAGACCCCCCAAAGTCTCTCTTGTCTTTTGATGTTCCTTGGTTAATTTGCTTACTATCTCTTCAGTTCTCTTTTGGGCTTCAGCTAATTCCTTTACTTTCTCTTCAGTTCTCTTTTGAGCCTCGGCTAACTCATTTAGTCGCTCTTCAGTTTTCTTTTGGGCTTTGGCTAATTCCTTTACTTTCTCTTCAGTTCTTTTTTGGGCTTCGGCTAACTCATTTAGTCGCTCTTCAGTTTTCTTTTGGGCTTCAGCTAATTCCTTTACTTTCTCTTCAGTTCTTTTTTGGGCTTCGGCTAACTCATTTAGTCGCTCTTCAGTTTTCTTTTGGGCCTCGGCTAATTCCTTTACTTTCTCTTCAGTTCTTTTTTGGGCTTCGGCTAATTCATTTAGTCG
>Ga0105162_1000680_pt1 | contig 21303 bp, 33 predicted proteins | sample JNZ201metaG_FD_81532 | JGI IMG/M metagenome (GOLD analysis project Ga0105162, IMG submission 81532) | Hot spring microbial communities from Jinze hot spring, China to study Microbial Dark Matter (Phase II) - JNZ 20120812A | ecosystem: Environmental > Aquatic > Thermal springs > Hot (42-90C) >...
ATGCAATGGTGGCAAGCAAATACCTCATTAGTAAGACGCTGGAAAGAAACGGTGGATATTCACCTTGGGCGTCCATATAATTGCCGACTTCCTGGGGGTAGACCCCGGGAAGATTGCAAGGGTAGAAGATCTACGTATTATTTTGGATAGGGTGGTCTCTAAATCTGGGCTTCATGTTGTTTCTTCAATTTTCCATCAATTTAAGCCTCATGGCGTCTCTGTCGCGTACATTTTGAGCGAGTCTCATTTGAGCGTTCATACATGGCCTGAATTTGGTTATGTTGCTTTAGACATATTTACTTGTGGCGCAGATGAATGTGCTTTTAAAGCGTTTGATCTCTTAATTGATGAATTAAAGCCTGTGACAGTAGAGAAGAAGGTGCTAAGAAGGGAGTTTTATGAAAAGAATCGAAACACAAATACTCAGCTCCCTCACGGAATCTGAAAAGAGCTTCTGGGAGTTGCTTGATGAGAATCAATACACTGTGAAAGAGTTTGTGGCTGTAATAAATAACCTTTTTAGAGATGGTTTAATAAGTGTTAGAGGAGATAGAATCTATTTAACAGAAAAAGGGCTAAGTTATGTCAATAAAATTCACTTAGAATTTAAGAGTAAAATATGTAGTGAATGTGAGGGTAAAAGAATAATTTTTGATGGAAAGTTTAAGGGGATTATGGAGAAGTTTACGGAGATTATTAAAGATAGACCTTTACCAAATGCTGCTTTCTTTCAAGGATATATGCGTGTACAGGACGTTATATTTAGGATGGCGTTAATGCATCACTATAATGACTTAGCTGGCAAATCATTTATATTGATAGGTGATGACGACTTGCTTAGCGTAGCTTTAGCCTTAACAAATTTGCCCTCAAGAATATTTGTTTTAGATATTGATGCGGGCCTCGGCAGATACATTGGGGGATTATGTAAAGAGCATGGATTAGAGATAGAATTCCAGCAATACGATGTTTCAAGTCCCCTTCCAAAGGGTTTGTTAGGCGCATTCGATGTTTTTTCTTCAGAGCCTCTCGAAACCTTAAGCGGGCTTAAAGCGTTTCTCTCTAGGGGTATTGCATGTTTAAAAGAGAATGGTGTTGGATATATCGGGCTATCGACGGCTGAAGCATCATATAGAAAATGGAAGAGCGTTGAGAAAATGCTTCTACAAATGAATTGCGTGATAACTGATATAATTAGAGATTTCTCAAAATATAAAACCCTCTATGAAACTGTGAACTACGAAATGTTCACTAAAAAATTAAGTTTTCCAGTTAACGAGAATCCGGGAATTTACTGGTATAAATCCTCACTATTTAGATTTGAGGTTTTAGGAAAACCAAAACCTATAGTGAAACCTGAAAAGCATGTGCTCATTAGATATATTGATCGAAGAGACGACGTAACCAATCCTCTACTTTATTCTAATAATAAATAAAAGAACCTTTAAATAATTAAAAAAGTAAACTTAAAATAATTGAGCAGTATGAATTTATCAAGCTAAAGAATTAGGGCATGTGTTTGGAGGATGAAGGATGAGCAAGCCAGAAAAACCCCACTTAAACCTAGTTATAATTGGACATGTAGACCATGGTAAATCAACGACGATGGGACATTTCCTATATTTAGCTGGTGTAGTCGATGAGCGGACAGTGAAACAGTATGAGGAAGAAGCCAGAAAAATGGGTAAGGAATCGTTTAAGTATGCTTGGATACTTGACAATCTTAAGGAGGAGCGAGAAAGGGGTCTGACAATAGATTTACGATATCTAAAGTTTGAGACTCCGAAATACTTCTTCACAATTATAGATGCGCCGGGACATAGGGACTTCGTAAAGAACATGATAACCGGGGCAAGCCAAGCTGATGCAGCAATTCTCTTCGTCTCGGCTAAGAAGGGTGAGTTTGAAGCTGGTATAGGTCCAGGAGGACAGACTAGAGAGCACGCCTTTCTAGCGTTTACTTTAGGAGTCAGACAACTCATAGTATGCATAAATAAAATGGATGATCCAACTGTTAACTGGAGTAAGGAGCGCTACGAGGAGATTAAGAATGAAGTGAGCCGAATGCTGAGATTAGTTGGCTACAATGTTGCGAAGATACCATTTATTCCAACATCAGGATGGACGGGCGATAACCTAATTAAGCCGAGCCCGAACATGACTTGGTATAAAGGTCCAACATTGTATGAAGCCCTAGATTTATTTGAGGTGCCGCCTAAGCCGATCGATAAACCTCTTAGAATACCAGTACAAGACGTATATTCAATAACTGGTGTTGGCACAGTACCTGTTGGACGTGTTGAGACAGGTGTGCTGAAAGAGGGAGACAAAGTAATTTTTATGCCCTCTGGCAAAATAGGTGAAGTGAAGTCTATTGAAACTCACTATGTCAGAATACCTAGGGCTGAACCTGGAGACAATATAGGTTTTAACGTTAGGGGCTTAGCGAAGACTGATATAAGGAGAGGTGATGTTGCTGGGCATCCGGAGCATCCGCCAACCGTAGCTAAGGAGTTCATAGGACAAATAATAGTTATCTATCATCCGACAGCCATAGCTGCTGGATATACACCGGTACTCCATGTTCACACGGCGCAAGTTGCATGTAAGTTTGCTGAGCTCATAAGAAAAATTGATCCGAGAACTGGTCAGGTAGTAGAAGAGAAACCAGCATTCCTTAAAACTGGGGACGCTGCACTCGTCAGATTTGAGCCTGTGAGACCAGTATGCTTGGAAGTTTACACAGAGTTTCCAGAGCTGGGCAGGTTCGCCATACGTGACATGGGAACAACAATTGCCGCTGGCATAGTTAAGGAGATAACTAAGAAGGCTTAGCTATTATATGGCTTTTTGAAAATTCAGTACTTGCCCTTATTTTTTAATTAATGAAGAATATTGTTGAAGGAAGATGTGGTAGAATATTTATGAGCGGGAAAGAGAAAGTGAAAGTTGAGATAATATACTTCTATTCGGATCTCTATGAAAGCAGAAGGAGTCTGCTTCCAATAATAAGGAGACTTCAAAAAAAGAGGAAGGATATTCATATTCACCTAATTAATATTGAAGAGCCGGAGAATAGCGAACTAGCGGAACTCTATAATGTTAATAGTGTCCCACTGATCATATTTTTGACGCCTAAAGGTGAAGTAGCCACTAGAAAGAGCATGCCCTTATCCGATGAGAGTATTATAAATGAGATTGCAAACCAAATTATTAGAGGGGATTTACCTAAACCTCATGTGAATGAACTTAAGAGGAAAATCTTAGATTCATTTAAATCAGTCTCTAGACGAAATGAACTTACACAGCTGATAGTTGAGCAAATTGAAAGCGATATACTTGAGGCTGATTCAGAAGCGGAAATTTACGATACTATAAACCTTCATATAAGCGCAATAAACCATACAATTAGTGATTTAGAAGAATATAAGACTATTCTACAGAAGTATATGAGGAAGAAACAGGACTTCATTATATAATGTTAGATTACAACTATACAACTATCTTACAATTATCCATCTTATCCAATATAGGAAATTTTTTCCTCCTCCATTCTCCTAATCTCTCTTTCGGTTGCTCTACGTTGCTCCTCTATCTTCCTCATCTGCTCCTCAATCTGCGCAATTCTATGAATCTCCTTATCTAAATCTGATAAATCCAGCTTTAAATTTAACATTCTCATAAGAACTGTTAGAATGCTTTTAGCGGGTCTTGGGTCAGGTATGTAACCAGGTGTCTCGCCCAGTAAACATATTCCCTCAATATCTTTAAGTTTAGCTAAACCTAACATTAGCCCAGCGGCTCCGACAATCGGGCTTCCGGAAGGACTGCTAAGGGATCCCGCTTCCAAAGCTTTTCTAAGAGTCTCTGGGCTTGTGGCTGAAGCTAAAACTTGCGGTGTGTCCACAACATCTTTTCTATACCCTCCAATTGTTATTATTAACTTAACATTCTTATTCTTTGCAAACTCAAGTATTGTATCTGCCACTTCATACTGTCCCTCAATTGTTTGCGCTTGGCTCTCGCCAGTTAAAAGTATTAAGTCGTTTTCACCAGATTCATTATTCCAATAATAAAATTCATTTTTAAGAAGATTTATGCTACCCTCCTCGTTGACGAGAACATAATAGGCGAAGTGAGGTGAATAAAGTTCAGCGAACTTTTTAGCTTTAAGTTGCCTTATTAAATATTTAACGGTTATTCTGCCAACCATTCCAAGTCCAGGAAGTCCCTCTATAAGAATGGGATTTTTCAATTTAACCCTTTCTTTCTCTACTATCATTGTCTTTTTCATACAACCAGCTCCTTAGGGCGCTTTTATAAATGGCATATTTATCGTCCGGTGAAAATTTTGCTGGATGAGGAATGCGCACTTCCCCATTACAATATGGGCACGATGTTTTTTTAAGCGTGTATTCCCCGCATTTTACGCACTTTCTTAATAGCCAAACCATAGCTTTTATTCACTCTCAAATGATCCATGTCCGCCAAGCTTAGTTATCATGTCTATGGCAGTGTCAGCCACAATCTTTAGAATAGAATTTGCCTCTCTATAATCTTTAGCTGTAACCTCAACGTGATATTTAGGCGGGGCCACTACGTAAATCCTAACATTTGTTCCCTTTTTTGATCCGCTTTCCTTAGCCTTTAGTAACGCTTCCTTTATCCTTAAGATGCCATCAGGCTTTATACATGTTAGATTTAATACTCCTTTAACTTTGGCTTCTGAAACCCTAATTTTTTCTTTTGCAATCGCCGTGAGAGCTTCAGCTATTTCTTTTGGCAAGCCAATTTTAAGTAACGCGTCCACTCCCTCCCTCGCAGCGGTCTCTAATCCCTCATAAATATCACTAAAGGTCCTCTCAAGAGGCTCAGCAACCTTCTCATATAATTCCTCCAAGGTCATTCCAAGTTTCTGTGATGCACTCCTAAGGATACTCTCAGCCTTCCGGCTTCTTTTCCATAATAAAATCTTCTCTCTTTTTTCACGTTGTGTGACTCTCCTAAGTGATAGGTCTATTTGATTTTTCTCTGGGTTAACTCTTAAAACCTTTAAGACGACTTTTTCACCTTCACGGACGTAGTCGCGGATATTCCTTATCCAGCCAGATGATATCTCGGAAATATGGAGGAAGCCTTCTTTACCATATTCATCTAAAGTTACATATGCGCCATAATCACTTATCTCGTTAACTGTAGATATTACGAGTTCGCCAACTTCAGGCCATTCATTGCCTTTAACTATTGGCATATTTCATTCCAGCGCTCTACTTACTCGAATCTAGTTATTATTTCGCCTTTTATATTTGCTTTCCCGCCAGTTGGCTCCGCGAGAATAGCGCTGCAAATATTACAGCGAACAATTGATGCTACATGACTGAATATTATTTGTTCATTACCGCACTCTGGACATTTAACTTGAAGAAAATTGCTTTTAGGTTTAGGTATGATCTTCTCCCAAATCTTCAACTTCAACTACCCCCAAAGTTTCCCGCCAAAATTCTACTGTATTGTAAGTTTCTTTAGACGTACACCTTCCTTGTGAATAATATGACCACAATCTTTACATCTAAGCTTTAATGTTTGTTTCTTTGTTGTCTTAGCCTTACGTTTAAGCATGGGGTACTTTTGCCCACCGTAACCCTTCCTTTCCCTTTCATGAGCTCTCTCGCCTTTAGCGAGAGCCCTGCGTCTGCCATCCTTATAGAGGGAAACAGTATGCACAGTGTGCTTATTGCACCTTGGACAGTAAGTTCTTATCTCCTTAGGTACGTTCATTTGGGTGCAGCCACGCAGTTTTGCTCAACTTGTATTAAGAGCCTATGACACCATATTTAAATTTTTTGAAAGTATTTTTAATACTGTAAACTAGCGTAGGTCCAATACCGCTTTCCCTAGGATATTCATATACTTCCTCTCTTCTTTTTGGAGCTATTTTAAAGCCAATGTAACCAGATACTACTGCCATTACTGGCGATATTGAGTACATTAGAACATCGATTATTGTTGGTATATAATTCCTATAGTATTCTGCATAGTATGAATCTATAGGTCGCTGTGTTGCAAAGAGGGTGCCGAGGAATAGTCCGGTGAGTATTGCGTCTGTGAAAAGATATATTGTTGCAGCAATTATAATGGCGTCCTTAAGTCTTTTAGTTCTCGAAAAGTATATGACTACTAAGGCTGAGAAAAATGATGGTAGGAAATATAATTCTATGGAGCCGGCAAGCATTGAGATTGAAAGTGATAAAAATGTGCCTATTAATCCCAATATTAAAAGATTTCCCACGAAATCTGATGGAAGAGCGCGTTCTTCAAATTTTTTAATTGGGCTTCCACAATTGGGGCAGAAAGCTGCATCGCTAGGTAACCTAAAGCCGCATTTACTGCATGTGGTCATATTAGCCACCACTCAATCTTTAAAACATGTTTGTCCTATAAAAACTTCTTGTATCCTCTATATTCTCTCTTTTAATATTTATTAATCATCGATGTCTTTATATTTGTCCAGATTCACCTCATAGTGTTGATAAGTATGGTTAAAGTTGGTGGGCTGCCGCGTCAACCCGAAGTTAATATCGGTACGATAGGTCATGTTGATCATGGGAAGACAACTCTTGTTGAGGCGCTTACTGGCGTTTGGGCGGCGAGACATAGTGAGGAGTTGAAGAGAGGTATTACAATAAAGCTTGGATATGCTGATGCAGCAGTCTATAAATGTCCTGTATGTGAACCCCCGCATAATTATTCAACAAGCGAAATTTGTCCAAATTGCGGAGCTAAGGGCGAATTTATTAGGGCACTGAGCTTTGTGGACTCGCCTGGACATGAGGCTTTAATGGCGACTATGCTTTCTGGAGCAGCTGTTATGGATGGTGTCATTTTAGTTATAGCTGCTGATGAGCCATGCCCTCAACCCCAAACCCGTGAACATCTTGCAGCGATAGAAATAGTGGGCGTTAATAAAGTAGTTATAGCCCAGACCAAGATAGATTTAGTTGACAAGAAGAGGGCTCTCGAAAGCTATAAGGAGATAATTGAATTCACAAAAGGAACGGTGGCAGAGGGAGCGCCAATAATCCCGGTATCGGCACTTCACTCAGTTAACATAGACCTGTTATTGTATGCTATAGAAAAGTATATTCCGACACCATCCAGGGACCCAACGAAGCCGCCGCAAATGTATGTTGTCCGCTCCTTTGACGTAAATAAACCTGGAACACCCATTGAAGATCTTACTGGAGGAGTTATAGGGGGCTCAATACTTCAGGGTAAGTTTAGGGTTGAAGAGGAACTCGAAATAAGACCTGGAATAAGTCTCCAAGGCAAGGGAGTGTATGAACCACTCTTCACAAAGATAACGAGTTTACATGCAGGTGGCAGATATGTTAAGGAGGCTATGTGCGGTGGGTTGGTTGGAGTTGGTACCCTCTTAGATCCCTCTTTAACAAAAGCTGATGGATTAGCTGGAAATGTTGCTGGAAAACCTGGCTCACTTCCACCTACGAGATATGAGCTAACTATGGAGATTCATCTCTTTGAGCGTGTTGTTGGGGCAAAAGAGCAAACTGAAGTTAAGAGAGTGAGCGTTGGAGAGGCTCTTCTACTGGATGTTGGAACGGCGATTACAACTGGAAGCGTCACACATATAAAGGGTGATACTGCCGATCTTAAGCTTACACGTCCAGTTTGCGCTAAAGAGAATTCTAGAGTTGCAATAAGCCGGAAAATGATGGGAAGATGGAGACTAATTGGTTACGGAATAATAAAATAGATCTATTTTAGGAGAGTTAAGATTTTAAACCGCTTCCCACTCATTTAATCTAACTTTTAGGACGGTGATATCTTGGGTGGAGAAGGCAAAATTGCTCCTAAAAATTTTATTCTGCGAGTAACTAAGGAAGAATGGTTTAAGCAAGTCTTCACAATAAAGAAGTATTATCCAGGAATTATTAGACGATGGGAGGAGAATAGCCTGATATTTTTAGCTAGGCGATCTGATAGAGGTGACTCTTTTGTCGGCTATGGTATTGTTAACAAATTTGTTAAGAGAGATCTCCTTCAAGATGAAGAGAGACATGAATGTGAAAGAATGGGCTGGAAGGGGGCTATATTGTTTAGTGAGCTATATAGATTTGAGCCACCACTACCTATTAAAGAGACTGTTCTAGGCGGTCTTAAAGCGAGAGGGCGATGCTGGCACGGTTATCCATTAACAAATAGGCAGGCATATGAGATTTTAGAAACCGCCAGTAATCTTTGTGAGATTAGAAAAGTGTAAATATTTTTCGGTTATTCTGGTTTATCAGAACATGTGAGAGTCTCTCTTAAAAAATCTCGTAGTGAATAATATCTTTTAATGTCCTCTTATGTGGTGGGGATGGTCTCTCAGCTGGATGCCCTATAGGTATTATTGCCACAGGCCTTAAGCCTCTAGGTATTCTTAAAATTCGCTTAACCTCCTCCTCATTGAAGGCTCCAACCCAGCATGCTCCTAAACCAAGCGCACAAATAGCTAGAAGCATATTCTCAATTGCGGCGGCTGTATCCTGTATGCAATAGAGACTTGCCCCACGGCTCCCATATACCCTACTAGATCTAGCTTCATCTGCACATACAACTATAACTACCGGGGCTTCCTCTATAAAGAATTGATTTAATGCGGCTTTAGCAATCTCCCTTTTAGTCTCAAGTCTCCTAATAACAATAAATTCCCATGGTTGAATATTTCCAGCTGAAGGAGCCCATCTTGCAGCCTCAATAATCTTCTCAATCTTTTCATCGCTAACATTTTCGCCAGTGAAAGAGCGAATACTTCTTCTAGATTTAAATATACCAAATATTTCCACTACTTAAACCTCCGAGAATGTATTTTTTATCTTTGATCAAAATAATTCTTGCTGTTTATCTGATTTAAACCTTAATTTTACTTATCTGATTAAGTATCTGTGTTAGTGTTTCATGTACGCTCTCAAGAATTTTTTGCATTTCCTGTCTTTTCCTTCTTTCTTCGTCTAGCTCGGACTTTAAGCGCTGGTTTTCTTCCTTCAACATAACGTTTTCTGGTAAGATTATACTCAGACCCTCTCTAGATATCTTTTCATATGTCTCCCTCACTATTTGCCCAGCCCTAGTTTTGCCTTGGAGATGGTTTTTTATAGTAGATTCTGTTCTTCCAATCTCCTCAGCTATCCGGGTCACTGCCATCTTCGCCTTCTCTCTGGCTAAAGCTGCTGCAACAGCGAGGCTATCAACCCAAGTTATTCTTTCCTCAGGGTTTCTTAATTCCTCGAGAACATCCGGTCTCAGAATACTATTTACTAGAAGTAGAGCCTCAAGCTTATGGATTTGCTCTCTTCCAATTGGTGAGAGAGGTATTTCACTCAACTTCACTCACCCTCCTAGCTACTGTAATAATTTCTCTCGACTTAACAATAAGACCTTTATCAGTTATCTCAAATGGATGCCTTCTCATTGAGTGTGCCGTTCCACGCATTTTCCAAACAATAATGCTACGTTTAAGCTCACCATTAATCTCATCTAAATCAAGTCTAATTATTCCATCAGCCGCGTGCTCAACACCTGGACCGCCAAATCCCCTCTCAGTAACACTTACTTGCGAGACAAGTATTGATGTACATCCTAAACCAGATAAAACCTTTTTAAGTTGGAGAACCATACTCCTGGCTAAGGTAGGCTTAGTTATATAGAGCGTTGTAACCGAGTCTACAACAACTCTTTCCGCGCCAATATCTTTAACAGCAGATCTGAGAACATCAATAAGTGACTGAAAATCATCCGGTGCCCTAACAACATATTTCTCTCTTTTAGCAGCTTCACCTATTCCAGCGGTAAAAGCGTCAACTAGAGCAAATTTACCCTTCTCCTCATACGATGTAACATCCCAACCGAACTGTGACATGGACAACCTTATCTGAACGGGATGCTCTTCTAACGCTACAAGTACACCCGGCTGATTCCTCACTAACCCATTAAATAAATATTGATAGCCAAATATTGATTTTCCAGTTCCAGGACCGCCAGCTAGAAGGACTACATTACGCTTAGGTATGCCCCCATTTAATATATCATCGAACCCTGGGATGCCAGTTAATACTCTATCAATAGCCATGTTACTCCTCCCCAATCCTACATAAAGATTTGATTACCGCTCTATGAATGGAATATATTGTAAACTACTTATTTGCATATAAATATATGCGTATCCTTTTTTATGTATACCTACATGTTAGAAATCCTAATTATGACTCATATCCCCCACACTTTAAGTGGAAGGTGAAATATTGACGGACGATTTCTTTAAGAAGTGGGAAGAGGAAGGTAGAGGTATAAGAGGCTCTCTCAGACCAGTAGAACCTTTGAAGTTTCAAGTTAATAAAGCCATAAAATATATTGAAGCCCAGTTAAACAGGGTGAACGAGTACATTGAACACTATACTAGTCGCGAGAAAGATCTCTCAGAGAAGATTATTCAAGCCTATGAGAAATATGATGATGCTCGAGCGAAATTATTTGCCAATGAACTTGCAGAAATACGTAAACATAAAGATCTACTCATAAATTCAAAGCTGTCTCTAGATAAAGCAATAGTAAGGCTTCGCACGCTCTATGAGCTTGGAAACTTTACATCAGTTATGCATGTCGCTAAGAGGATAGTAGGCGAGATACGTACAAATATAGCTGATCTTATTCCTGGGATGAATACGGAACTTATGCAAGCAGAAAAGATGTTTGACGAAATTATGTTAGAGGTTAGTCAGGGCGCGATTGAGAACCTAAACTTTAATGCGGAGGGATTAGAAGCTGAGAAAATACTGGAGGAGGCAGCTATAGTCGCTGAGAGTAAGATGAAAATTAAATTCCCGGATCTCCCAAAAAATAAGGGGAATGAGAATGCTAAGTAAGTATTTTTGCCCTAATGATATTTTTCGGTTCTCTCTTTACCTTTAGGGGGATATCTGTTGTCGGGGCTTATTTTCCTTAGAAGACTCCTTAATTAACTTAGCTAATGTTTTAATGGAACTGGAGATATACTTTTATATAGGCTTCTTTTCTTGAGTATTGGATGGTGAATTAAATTTGGGTTTAATTTCATTCGTAAAGGCAAGCTTAAGATTGCTTAAACTCGCTAAGAAGCCTAGTAGAGATGAGTTTTGGTTATCTATAAAAATATGCTTTTTGGGCATAATTATAGTTGGCTTAGTGGGCTTCATAATATACTTACTTGCAGGATTTATTAAAATGCCGTTAGGTGCGTGAGGAGTTGGGTGAAGAATCTGCAAGAATCTTCACTGTAAGTATAACTGTTGGTCAAGAAAAGAATGTTGCTAAAATTATAATGGGTCGCGTTGAAGTAAACAATATACCAGTCAAGTCAATACTTATACCTGAAAATTTGAAGGGTTACATTTTTATCGAGGCTGATGGACCCCATATTGTTGAGCGGGCTGTTGCAAATATTAAGCATGTTAAGTCAAGGGTACAGGGCACTATGTCGCTTTCAGAGATTGAAAAATATATTTTGGTCAAATCTATAATAGAGGAACTAGATATTAACGATATTGTTGAAATTGTCAGCGGACCATTTAAAGGTATGAGAGCTAAAGTAACCGATATAGATAGGAGTAAAGAAGAGATAACCGTAGAATTGCTTGAAGCAGCCTTCACTCTCCCGGTTACCGTTCCTGCCGATTATGTAAAAATAGCATCTAAGGGGAAGTGAAAATATGCCAGCTGAGAAGAGAGTTGTTGATCTAGTAGTTAGCGGAGGGCAAGCAACGGCGGGGCCACCGATAGGACCAGCTCTAGGTCCATTAGGTGTTAATGTTGTCGCTGTCGTGAATAAGATTAATGAGTTAACAAAAGAATATGCTGGCATGAAAGTCCCAGTTAAAGTAATCGTTGATCCGGAGACAAAGTCATTTGAAGTGTCAGTTGGTATACCCACAACCTCGGCCTTAATAGTTAAAGAAGCTGGCATACAGAAGGGCTCGGGTAAACCTAATGTTGAAAAAGTTGGCAACTTATCAATTATGCAGATCATAAAAATTGCAAAGATAAAGCGGAGCAGTCTCTTAGCAAAAAGTCTTAAAGCTTCCGTTAAGGAGATTATTGGTAGCTGTGTTAGCATGGGTATTACTATTGAGGGGAAAGATCCGAAAGTTGTTTTAAGAGAGATCGATGAAGGAAAATATGATGATATAATTAGAAGCGCTGAGGGCATGGGACAATAATATTTTTATTTTAATTGTCTCTATTTTTCTCATCTCTGAGGTTGAGTCTAAAAATGTCAATAGAAAGAAAATATTTGAAAGAAGCCCTTAAAGAATTAAGAGAGAAGACTCCAAAGAGAAATTTTAATCAATCAATAGAGCTCATTATTAATCTTCAGGATGTTGATATAAGTAAACCTGAGAATAGGATACAAGAGGTTATTGAATTGCCACATTCTCCAAGGAAGAAAATCAGTGTATGCGTCTTTGCTTCGGGTGATGCTGCTTTAAGGGCCAGAAAAGCTGGAGCAGATATGGTCTTAGAGAGGGAGGAGATAGAGAGTTTAGCGGGTGATAAAAAGAGACAGAGACAAATAGCGAAGCAAATGAACTCCTTTATTGCAACAGCTCCTCTCATGCCTATAGTTGGCAAAATCTTTGGTGCAATTCTTGGTCCTAGAGGTAAGATGCCTACGCCTATTCCTCCAACCGCAGATATAGAGCGTGAAATTGAGAGACATAAAAGACTTGTTATGGTTAGGACTCGCGGTCAGCCTGTCTTAAGTTGTCGTGTTGGTACAGAAGATATGAGTGATGAGGAATTAATTGACAATATTGATGCTGTTATCAAGAGGGTTGAAGGAAAACTTAAGAGGGGAATTAAAAATATAGCCTCAATCTATGTTAAGGCATCTATGGGGCCACCAGTTAAGGTTAAAATTGAGGAGGACTAACATTAATGGCTCAACTACGTCAATCATTACTTGAGAAGGCTGAAAAAGTCGAGGAGATAAAAAGTCAATTAGAAAAGTATCGTGTTTTGGGGATTGCGAGCCTACATAAGGTTAGAGCATTACAGCTGCAGGAGATAAAGAAAAAAATTGAGGGGATAGCTTACTTAAAGGTTTACAAGAATACTCTGGTTGAGCGTGCACTTAGAGAGTTTTTAAATGAATCGAATCTTAAGAGTCTTAAGGCATATATGCAAGGCTCAAACGTATATGTGTTCACAAACTATAATCCATTTAAGCTAGCCTTAATTCTTGAAAGAAGTAAGGTTAAGGTGCCAGCTAAAGCTGGTGATGTTGCAACTGAAGATATAATTGTTCCAGCTGGCAACACCGGGCTCCCTCCGGGTCCAATAATTAGTCAGCTTAATGCTGTAGGTATACCGACGCGTATTGAAGGCGGAAGCGTTTGGGTTAGCAGGGATACGATTGTGGCTAGAAAGGGTGAAATCATAAATGAAAGCCTTGCAGCCGCTCTCTCTAAACTTGGTATTAAACCGATAGAGCTTGGTTTATCGCTTAAAACTGTATATGATATGGACACAAATGTTATTCTCTCGGAAAATGATCTGAAAATAAACTTTGAGGATTATAGGAAGAATGTTGAGCTAGCTTACACTCAAGCCTTGAATCTGGCTCTAAATTCAGCTTATCCAACATCCGAAACAATAGTGTTATTATTGCAGAGGGCATTATCTGAGGCCAGGAATTTGGCGCTAAATAGCGGAGCCTTTATACCGGATGCACTGCCCCACCTAATAATGAAAGCCCACTTTGAAGCTTTAGCATTAGAAGCTAAGGTTCGAGAGAGAACAGCGTAGTGATCTATTAAAGGTTCTACTCTTGGTTGTGTATTGTTAATTTAAACTCGCTCTATTTTTAAGCTAATATTTCCTAAAATTTTTAGTAATGGGCCTCTATCAGCGCCTTTTATACCCTTCCAATCAAGAATGATTTTTTCAATACGCTCAGCTGTTCTTCTTATACATTGCGTTAGCATCTCCTCATCGAATTCGTGGAGAGCATACTTAGGAATAATATGTCCAAAAGCAATATCACTTGTTAATGCAATACGCGTGAACTTCTCGTTATAATGCTGCCCGCCAATTCCCAAAGCTGTTGGATAAACCTTTTCATTTTCGGCTGCCGCCATAGCTCCCCTTGCAACTGCTTCAGCGGCTTTAGTATCTTGCCATTGCTTCAAAGAGCTGCCTAGCTCAACGAACATTGCTGGAATATCGAGTGATGGACCATGATGTGTGCATTCGTAAGATACTTCATAAGGAAGATCCATTTCTTCCTGAGATCTCTTAATTTCAATTAATGCTGCTTTCATTGCGCTTGCTGGCGAAATCGATACTTTCCTTGGGGTTCCGCCGAGTACTGCGGCGCCAATGTTCCCTGGCGTATGAACGGATAATGTTGGTGTCCCACTTTTACTGCTATGTCTTGAAACAAAAATTACTATTCTTAAGTTTTCTGGATAGGGTAAATCCTGCGTATCAATTGGTTCTCTGTCAACTAAAATTAGCATGGCCCCTTCAGAGCCTTTAATATCCCTTAAATATACGGGGTTTCCGAGGAATTTTTCGTCGCTCTTTTTGAATCCAAATATCTCTATAAGTTTATTAGCTATGTTTAAGCCAGCTATATCAACTTTGGATGCTACGAAGAGTATCATCTTTAAACGCCCATTATGTGCGCATATGCATAATATATTGAAAATAAAGGTAAGGGTGATTTAACTTTATGGTTAAGCCTCTACAAGAGTTTCCGTGCTTCTTATACCATTTATGCCGTTTATTATGGTTGTTGCCCTTCGTAGCTCAGCGTAATCCTTTAATTCTAGAAAAACAACTATATCGAATCTGCCATATGTGAAAAACGCCTTTTTAACACCATCAACTTTTCTAACAGCTTCTAAGATTGCTTCAGCTTTTGTTGGAACAACCTTAAGTAATATACATGCGTTCAGCATGCATTATCCCAACCTAGTATTCTATTTCTACAAGGGTTTCCGTGAAAACCACGCCACTTAATCTGCCCATTCTGAGAACAGTTGCTCCGAGATCTTTCATGCTGCTTGCCTCAACTTCCGCTACAACATCATATCTCCCTAAAACTGGAAAAGCCCTTCTCACGCCTCTTATCTGACTTACCACTTTAACAACATCCTCGAATCTACCATGCTCAGTTCTTATCAAGACACATGCCGAGACCAAAATTATCCCTCAATATTACTTTTGTTAGGAGCAAATTATGTCTTTTGGTAAATTTATGGAGCGATATGTTTAAATAAAAATATGTTTTCCTTTCTTAATTGCTAAGAATAATAGAAGGTAACGTAATGTCAACGGAATTTAAGCATATAGTCCGAGTAATAGATAGGGATTTAGATGGGACAAAAACGGTAGTAGATGCCCTAAGTGATATTAAAGGTGTTGGTATAAGATTGGCTACTATAGTAGCTAGGAAGGTTGGAATCTCACCTGAAATGAGAATAGGCTACTTATCTAGTGAAAAGATCGGGGAGATTGAGAAAATTATTAAGAATTTAGCCGATTATAATGTGCCATTCTGGCTTTTAAATCGCCGTAAAGATTTAGAATCAGGTAAAGATAGACATTTAATTTCTTCAGATATTGATTTGCAGGTTAAAGCTGATATAGAAAGGGAGAAAAGTATATGGTCATGGCGCGGTTACCGACATGCTTATGGACTTAAGGTTCGTGGGCAGAGAACTAGGACGACTGGCCGAACCGGTAAAACTGTGGGCGTTTCAAAGAAGAGAAGGTGACATTTATGGGTGATCCGAAGAAACCGAAGAAGAAATATGAGTCCCCAAGGTTCCCCTGGAGAAGTGATATTCTTCAAAATGAGCTTGTTTTGCTTGGACAGTATGGTTTGAGAAATAAGCGTGAGCTTTGGCGTCATAAGACGATGCTCTCAAAGTTTAGAAGTATAGCAAGATCCATATTGAGTATGCCAGCTGAAGAGAGGGTTAAGCTCGAATCTAAGCTTCTGGGGAAATTGAAGCGTTTGGGGATTCTGTCCGAACATGCAGTGTTGGATGACGTTTTAGATATGACCATTGAAGATATTTTGGAGAGGAGGTTACAGACAATAGTCTTTAGGAAGGGTTTGGCCAAGACTATTTATCAATCCCGGCAATTAATAACTCATGGACATATAGCGGTTAACGGTAGAATAATTTTTTCACCAAGCTACCTTGTTACTAAGGAAGAGGAAGATAATGTAACATATGCGCCTACAAGTTCACTAAATAATCCAGAGCATCCATTAAGGTTATCTTTAGAGACTGCGCCTAAAACAGGTGGGAGGTAAGATTAATGAGTAGGAAGGAGGAGAAATGGGGGGTTGCCCACATATACAGTTCATATAATAATACGATAGTCCATATAACTGATCTCTCCGGAGCAGAAACAATTGCGAGGGCTTCAGGTGGGATGTTTGTTAAAGCCGATAGGCAGGAGTCCTCACCATATGCAGCAATGAGAGCAGCGGCATACGCGGCGCAGATAGCTAAAGATAAGGGGATAACAGCTATACATATAAAGGTTCGCGCCCCAGGAGGATCGGGACCGAGAACTCCTGGTCCTGGAGCGCAGGCTGCTATTAGGGCATTGGCTAGGGCTGGCTTTAAAATGATTGGGCGTATAGAGGAGGTTACGCCTCTGCCGCATGATGGAACCAGGCGTAAGGGTGGACGTAGGGGTAGAAGAGTATAGGTTTATGAGATTTATCTTGGAGAAAAATTGAAATAGCTCTCTAATCTTTATGTGGAAAAATTACTCTAGTTTGCGTGAGGAGAAGAGGATTAAGTCATGCGTGTGAAGTTGCTTAAGAAAGATAATTTAACGGCGCATTTTATAGTTGAGGGTATAAATGCTCCACTGGCGAATACGCTTAGGAGAATAATTCTATCGGAAGTTCCAACAATGGCGATAGATGATGTCGTAATATATGAGAATTCGTCGGTTTTGCATGATGAGATGCTTGCATTAAGACTTGGATTAATCCCCCTTAAAACAGACTTAGACTCATATAATCTACCTGAGAAATGTAGTTGTAAAAGCGAGCTTGGCTGTCCCCTATGTAGGGCTATTCTAACACTTGATGTTAAAGCTGATAGCGGAGTTCGCACAGTTTATTCAGGCGATTTAATACCTGAGAACCCGAATATCGCTCCCATAAGCGATAGAATTCCAATAGTTAAGCTTGCGAGGGGACAGAGGATAAGGCTTGAAGCATATGCAAAGCTTGGTAGAGGTAAAGTTCATGCAAAATGGCAGCCCGTTTCGGCATGCACATACAGATATAAACCAATAGTGAGAATTGATTATTCAAGATGTAATGCATGTGGAAAATGTGCTGAAATTTGTCCAAGAAGGGTTTTTGTAGAGGAAGATGGAAAAGTAGTGGTTGCAAGGGAAATGGAATGTATACTATGTACGGACTGTATTAAGGTTTGTGATGTTAAACCTCCTCCAATACAAATAAGCTGGGATGATAGTGTCTTTATTTTTTATGTTGAATCAGTAGGTTCTCTGTCAGTTGAACGCATAATATTTGAGGCCTTAAAAATCTATGAAGAAAAGTTTATGGAATTCATGAATTTACTTGAGGGATTAGTGAATGAGCCGAAAAAAGATTAGGGCAACAAATCCTGAGCTTATAAGTTTAATACGTTTGCTTAGGAAGGCTGCTAAGGAGAATGAGGCTAATATATGGAGATCAGTAGCTGAACATTTATCTAAGCCCAGAAGAAAAAGAATAGCTGTCAATGTGAGTCGTATAAACCGCTATACGTGTGAAGGGGATGAAGTTATTGTTCCAGGGAAAGTTTTAGGGGCTGGATTAATTAAGCATCCGGTTAAGGTAGCGGCTCTGGATTTTTCGGAGCGGGCGCGTCAAAAAATAATTGGAGCTAAGGGGAAATGTTTATCCATACCTGAGCTCATAAAATTGAATCCTAAAGGCTCGAATGTTAAAATAATTGGGTGAGAGTTCGGTGAGCGGGCAGAAAGGCAATAAAAATATAACAGTAATTAATGCGAAAGGATTAATTCTTGGGAGAATGGCTAGTGTTGTAGCTAAGAGACTTCTCAATGGCGAGAAAATCATCATAGTTAATGCAGGTGACGCAGTTATATCAGGCAATAAATATAGTATAATTAAGGCGGCGCATAAATATCTTCAAATAGGTCATCCTGGAAAAGGTCCCCTTCATCCTAGACGTCCGGGTCGAATAGTTAAGAGAGCTATACGGGGTATGCTACCATATAAGAGTCCTCGTGGGAGAGAAGCCCTAAAGAGATTAAGAGTGTATGTGAGTATTCCGGAAAATCTCAAAGGGATGAGATTAGAAACGATTCCGGAAGCTGATGTTAGAAGACTGAGCGGCCCCTACATAACTGTTTCTGAATTGTCACAGTATATTGAGGGATGAGGGAGGGGATGGTGAAGTTTAAATGTCAAGCCAATCTTCAAAGAAGGTTTTGGTTGTGAGCGGGAAGCGAAAGACCGCTGTTGCAAAGGCTATCGTTAAGCCTGGAATGGGTAGAATACGAATAAATAATGTGCCGCTAGAGATATATGAGCCTGAAGTTGCACGTTTAAAGATTCTTGAACCCCTCATAGAGACTGGGGAGGAGGTTTGGAGGGGTTTAGATATAAATGTTAAGGTTAGGGGCGGCGGCTTTATGGGTCAGGCTGAAGCTGCGCGAATGGCTATTGCTAGAGCGCTTGTCAAATGGACTAAAAGCGCTCATCTTAAATCAACCTTCCTCAAACTTGACAGGACATTGATAGCTGGTGACCCTAGGAGGAAGGAGCCGAAGAAATTTGGCGGTCCAGGGGCAAGGGCTAGAGACCAGAAGAGTTATAGGTAAACTTCACATTAACTTTAGGGAAGGATGACGGTATGATAATTCCAGTTAGATGCTTCACATGTGGAAAACTTATAGGAGATAAATGGGAGGAGTTTGCTAAGAGAGTTAAGAGTGGAGAGAATCCGGGGAAAGTTTTAGATAGTTTAGGTTTAACTCGATATTGCTGTAGGCGTATGCTTTTATCACATGTTGAAATAATAGATGAGATCATAAAATTTTATGAGAAGAGGTTTGAGTCTGAGGAGGAGTAATATAATTGTCAACTATAATTGAGGATGTAAAGGCTAGGAAGATTCTAAACAGTAGGGGAGAAGCAACAATAGAGGTTGAGGTGACTACAAGTGATGGCTTCGGTATAGCGTCTGCTCCTAGTGGTGCAAGTAGGGGTAAAGCTGAGGCAGTAGCATATCCGCCCGGAGGGGTCGATGAAGCAATTAGAAAAGTTGAGGAGCTCATTGCACCTGAGCTTATTGGGATGAGTGCTGATGAACAGGAGAAAATAGATAATCTTCTTCATGAGCTTGATGGAACTGAAATCTTCATGAATATTGGTGGAAACACTGCCTACGCTATATCTTTAGCTGTCGCTGATGCTGCTGCCAACTCATATAATATGCCGTTATTCCAGTATTTGGGCGGTTATCTAGCGTGTTATTTGCCCTATCCACTTGGAAATGTTTTGGGTGGGGGAAAACATGCTTTAGGCAAGGTTCCGGATATACAGGAGTTTCTGGTCTTGCCAATTGGAGCTAAAACATTTATGTCTGCTGCTGAGGCTAACGTTAAGGTTCATAGAAGATTGAGAGATTTACTTATCAAAGTTGATCCATATTTTACTGGCGGGAGAGGAGATGAGGGAGCTTGGGCTCCGAACATATCAAATGATAAAGCTTTAGAGGTTGTTTCAAAGGCATGTGAGGAAGTTTCTAATGAAGTTGGCTTTGAATGCAGGGTCGGCTTAGATATTGCTTCCTCATCACTCTGGGACGAGAAGAAGCAGCGTTACGTATATAAAAGCGAGGGTGTTGAGAGAGATCCGGGTGAACAGCTTGAGTATATCTTGGGTTTAATTGAGAACTATAAGCTCATTTATGTTGAGGATCCATTTCATGAGGAGGATTTTGAAAGCTTTAGGGAGCTGACATCAAAAGTTAAGGGCTGCCTAATATGTGGTGATGATTTATTCGTTACAAACGAGAAGCGCCTTAACATTGGTGTGGCGAATAAGGCTGGGAATGCAATAATAATTAAAGTGAACCAGGTTGGAACATTAACTGATGCGTGGAGAACGACGAAGCTTGCCAAAGAGAGCGGGTATGTGCCAATAGTATCGCATAGATCTGGTGAAACAACCTCCTACCATATTGCCCACTTAGCTGTTGGCTTCAGCTGCCCAATAATAAAAACTGGGGTTCTTGGAGGGGAACGTGTGGCGAAGATAAATGAACTTATATATATCGAGGAGATTCTGGGCGAAAAAGCTAAAATGTCTAGGCTGAAAATTTAGGGAGGAAAATGTTTTGTCATCAAAAGAGAAAACTGAAAGTGAAACTGGCGCAGTGACTGAAGCGCTGTTATTGCCGCAAGACATTTTATTATCAGCAGGAGTACATATTGGAACAAAGATTAAGACTAAGGATATGGAACCCTTCATTTATAAGGTTAGAGGCGATGGACTTTTTGTGTTAGATATAAAGAAGATCGATGAAAGGATAAGAATTGCCGCAAAGTTTCTTAGCAGGTTTGATCCACCTAAAATTGCGGCTACAGCGGTTAGGCTTTACGCTAGGGAGCCTGTTGCAAAGTTTTGTGAGGTTACGGGGGCAACACCAGTCATTGGACGGTTCATCCCAGGTTTATTATTGAACCCGCTTTATCCCGGCAGAATTGAACCGAATGTTATATTGGTTTCAGATCCGAGGGCGGATGCGCAAGCTATCAGAGAGGCGACTGACATTGGAATACCAATAGTGGCCTTATGCAGTACGGACAATGATTTTACAAATATAGATTTAGTCATACCTACGAATAATAAAGGTAGAAGATCCCTTGCAGTGATATATTGGCTTTTAGCTAGGCAAATTCTACGTGAGAGAGGGGAGATTCCATACGAGGGGGATCTCTCAATTCCAATAGAGGAGTTTGAAGTTAAATTGGCTGAGAAGGCGCAGGAAGAATAGTTAAGTAACATTCATCTTGATATTTAAGTGAACCTTAAATAAGTCTGAGAAAACTATGTTTTGTTCGCCGTCTTCCTTTTGTAGATGGAATATTTGAGGTTTTAGAAAGAATGATAGAGGTCTAAGTAATATTTTTCTTAATTCATAAATCTTAAACATAATTTCATCAATAACTTAACTTATTTATTGG
>Ga0105162_1000682_pt1 | contig 21269 bp, 23 predicted proteins | sample JNZ201metaG_FD_81532 | JGI IMG/M metagenome (GOLD analysis project Ga0105162, IMG submission 81532) | Hot spring microbial communities from Jinze hot spring, China to study Microbial Dark Matter (Phase II) - JNZ 20120812A | ecosystem: Environmental > Aquatic > Thermal springs > Hot (42-90C) >...
ACTTAAAAGGCAAAGTGGGTGCAGCCTTTGGGTCCTATGGTTGGAGCGGCGAGGCACCAAAACTTGTTCTAGAGATTATGAAGAACCGCTTTGGCATGGACGTGGCGGAACCACCCCTTCTGGCAAAGTACACACCTGACCAGGCGATGCTTGAAAAATGCCGAGAATTTGGGCGAAAAATTGCTGAGAGGCTTATCCATAAATAGGTTGAATGGCCTATTATGTTTGGAGAAAGGGACATGTCTTCGAAAGGTGAGCTTTTAAATTTCATTAAAAAGCAGATAGAAGTTGAAAACGAAATTGTGGATTCGCTCAGCGAAGCCCTAAAAAGCATTGGCAACCCGTCGGTCAGAGGCGTTCTAAGGGGGATTTCGCTTGACTCTTTAAAGCACGCGGAAATGTATGACGCAGCCTTGAAGCTTTTAACCACAACTCAGCAAGCGCTTGCCCAAGAGCACCTCGACGAGCAGCGAAGCCTCGTGGAGAAACATATCCGTGTGGAAGCCGAGTTAATTAAGAAGATAAGCGACATACTGCTAACCGTCGAAAACGAGAAGGTTAAGCTACTTTTAACGGCTATACTTGCCGACGAGAGAAGGCATCACGAACTCCTAAAAGCAGTTTTGGAAATAATTGTGAAAGGCGAAACTATAACTGAAGAGGACTGGTGGGAGATTCTCTGGAAAAACGTGCCGTTCCACGGAGCGCCGGGCGGATAGCCCTCAATCACCATTTTGTGTAAAGTTTTAAATGGAAATTGAAAAGAATTAGTAGGAGGTGAACTTGCTTGGCTTCTAAAAAGTTGTTGGAAATGTTGAACGATGCCATCGCACGGGAAATACAAGTCTCCATCCAGTACATGTGGCAGCACGTCCAATGGAGCGGAGTTAAAGGCTTTGCAGTTCAAGAAGAACTTAAAAAAGTGGCAATAACCGAAATGAAACATGCGGAGGCTATTGCTGAAAGGCTTGTCTATTTGGGTGGAACACCTACCACAAAGCCCGCTGAAATCTATGTTGGAAAAACCCTCAAGGAGATGATTGAACGCGACATAAAAGACGAGGAAAACGCCATAAACCTTTACAAGGAAATAATAGCTCAAGCCCAGAAAGAAGGCGACATAACAACAGCCCACCTCTTCGAGGAAATCCTAGAAGACGAAGAGGAACACCACGACCTATTCACAACCCTAGCAGAAGAACTATAAACATGCAAATCTCCTCCCCATTACCTTTTTTGCTGTTTATTTTTGACGTAAGTTCAGCATCGATGGGCTAGAGGGAAGGGGTAGCGAAAATAAGCTTTGCTTGATTGCCATTTTCTTCGCAAAAGCTTAATGTTTGGCAAAGACATTATTGAAGATTAATTTTGCATGAAAGGTGACAAATGCATGTTGTCCCAAATCCCAACGAAAGTTGAAAAGGTTTCAAAGAAGCTGTTGGACTGTGAAATTTTAAGGGCTGCTATAATCGCCGAGCTGGACGCCATAAACCTCTACGAGCAGCTAGCGGCGGTCGCAGACGACGAGAAAATCAAGAAAGTGCTTTTAGAAGTCGCTAGGGAAGAGAAAACTCACGTCGGCGAGTTTCAGGCACTGCTCTTGAAAGAGGATACGGAACAAATCCAAGAATTGGAGAAGGGCAAAAAGGAAGTCGAAGAAATAACAGGATAAGTGCTGCGCATTTCGTGTGGATTTTCAAGCAACAACCCTTTTATTTTTCAAAATACAACATGCTGAACACCGAGTGATGAGAGATGACGTGGCGACACTTTATTGGAATACTTATGCATTTGCTGCCTACTGCTGCCAGACCGGACTGGCGCTGGGGGATTCGAGAAGGCTTAACATTGCTGTTCACTCTTGCCCTCTTCTTAATCGAACTTGTTGTGTTGGCGGTTCTGCTTTACCTTGCAGGCTTGATTGTCGTCGGCAAAAGGCGCGCATTGTTTTCAGACGCCTTCATAATAGCGCTCCTTGGAACCGTGTTATCAACGATTTTCGTGATATTCCTTCCAAATCTGATAGCGCTTCTGCTTAGCGTTATTACTTGGCTAATACTGATAAAGAAACTGTTTGAGACCGGATGGCTTGGAGCCATCGCTGTAGGCATACTTGTAGTCATAATCTACTTTGCAATCCTAATATTATTGGCGCTTGTCCTCGGGCTTCTGGGCCTAATATTCAGGTGGCTCACCACAATGCCATTCTAAAAACAGCGGCCAGCGAGGTTCAAACTTGTCAGAACCCAAAAAGCGCACAGCTTTGCTGGGCTTGGCTTTCCTCGCTTTTCTGTTTCTCTCGTCCTACGAAAACACTATTTTCTTCAACCTCCTACTGGGCGAGATTCTTAAAAACCAGCTTTTGGCTGTTGGAATGCTTTTCCTACACAACGTTCTTGTTGTCTCTCTCATCCTTTTAGGCATGAACTTTTACGTTAACCTCGTTAAGGCGGGGTTTTTCAAAAGAGAAGGAAAATATGCGAACATCGTTTTGGAACATCCAAGAACCTTTGCCCTAGTGTTCACCGGGGTAATTGTTTTTTTGAGCATACTGCGGGGATGCACCCTCATATATGGCGGAGTCATTCTTGAAGCTTTGCCAACGATACTGCTCATAAGCACGCCGGTCGGCTTAGTGGAGGGCTACGGCATTTACTTGACAATAAAGAAGACGCTGAGCCAAACAATTACTACAAGAGGTTTAGCCGCAGTCTATGGCATCTTCCTAATAGCCGCTGTAATAGAGGTAGCCTTCATAAACGTCTTAATCATGGTTTTAAAGTTGTCAGCATGAGCCGGCAACCGCGCCTTCGGTTTCCCGTAGTTTCATGCTTAACTCTTTAATAAGCCGTCTAAGTTTTGGGCTAAGCCTAACGGGGTATTTGGCGGCGCCTCGGAGACGCTTATATTTGTCTGGAAGCCTCGCAAGGTTATCCAAAGCTCTTTTCCGAATTTCCTCAAGCGAAGGCAAATCATAGATGATTCTGCCTTTCTCCATAACCTTAACCAGCAATGGTTCTCCATCGACCTCTTCGCCTTCAAGGGCGATAACATCTTTCACGAAAAAGCCCTTTTCATCGGTGAACCTAAAAACTTGCTTCCTTCCCGGCAGCGTGGCTTTCCCCTCGCTTAGTTTCATTATTGGAACGAATTCACCTTTCTCGTCGGCTTTCTCACAAAGCTTGTAGATTATGTCCACGTACGGCCTGTCGGCTGAAGTGCCCATCTTAGTGCCAACGCCGAAAGCGTCAATTTTGGCCCCTTTGCTTAGCAGTTCCTCTATTCGGTACTCGTCCAAGTCTCCGCTGGCGAAAATCTGCACGTAACCAAGCCCGTTTTCGTCCAGCAATCTTCTAACTTCACGGCTTATCGTCACCAAGTCACCGCTGTCAATCCGCACACCCCTAAGCCTAAACCCCTGCTTTTCAAGCTCCTTAGCCGCTTTTATAGCGTTTAGAGCACCCTTAACGCTGTCGAATGTGTCTATAAGAAGCGTAGCCTTGTCCGGGAAAGTTCTGGCAAAAGCTCTAAACGATTCAAGCTCGTTGCTGAAAAACATGACAAAGGAGTGCGCCATAGTTCCAAAAACAGGTATGTCATAAACCATCCCTGCAAGAACATTTGATGTGCCGCTACAGCCAGCTATGTAGCTTGCCCTTGCAACTTTCATGCCAGCGTCGGTTCCATGCTCCCTCCTCAAACCAAACTCTACCACTGGTCTTCCCTTGGCGGCGTAAACAACCCTAGAAGCCTTTGTTGCAATGGTTGTCTGCAAGTTAACAGTGTTCAAAAGAAAGGTTTCTATCAGTTGCCCCTCTATTACTGGGGCTGTGACCCTAATCAAGGGCTCGTTTGGAAAAACCACAGTGCCTTCCGGAATAGCCCAAACATCGCCGCCAAAGCGGAAATCCCTCAAATATTCTAGAAAATCGTCCTTAAACCCTAAGCCTTTCAAGTATTCTATGTGCTGTTCGGTGAAATGCATTTTTTCGAGAAAGAGCAGAACTTGCTCTAAGCCGGCGAAGAGGAGGTAGGAACGGTTTGGAGGCAAACGCCTAATGAAAAGGTCGAAGGTGGCTGGCTCAAATTTTTTGTGTTCAAAGTAGCTGGCGCACATGGTTAACTCGTAAAGGTCTGTAAGCATGCTCACGTTATGCTCGTCAACGAGACCCAACGTGTCTTTCATAGGCTTTCACCGTGAAGGAGCAGCTATTATTCCTTTTCTATCCGGGGAACGGGCAAGTCTTGGTTGGGCACCCTCCAGCATATTCAGATTCAGCCGCCACAAAAGTTTTCTCGGCAGCTTTTACCTCGCCAATGTAAAGCACTTGTTCAGGCTTGCTTCCGTAACGGAAAACTGTTATACCCTTACATTTCAACCGCCAAGCTAGTTCAAACACCTTCTTGACGTCTTCAACTGTTGCCTCATAAGGCATGTTCACCGTTTTCGAAACGGCGTTATCCGTGTATTTCTGGAAGGCTGCTTGCATCCGCACATGCCACTCAGGCGCAATATCCAAGGCTGTGACAAAAACCCTTCTAACGTCTTCCGGGACTCTGTCGATCTTCTGCACAGAGCCGGTCTTAGCTATTTCCTCAAGAAGCTTAGCATCGTAGAATCCTCTTTCCTTAGCCACCAACTCGAACAACGGATTCGTTTCAAAAAGCCTTGTGCCGTCCAAAACATTCCTTATGAAGGATATGGCGAACAAAGGTTCAATGCCCGAGGAGCAGCCAGCGATAATGCTTATGCTGCCCGTAGGCGCAATAGTGGTTACTGTAGCGTTTCTCATCGCCTTATACTTGTCTTTCCAAATGCTTTTATCAAAGTTTGGGAAGGATCCACGCTTTTCAGCTATCTCCTCAGACTTTTTATGAGCCTCCTCGTCTATAAAGCGCATCAGCTTTTCTGCAAGTTCTAAGGCTTCCTCTGAATTGTAGGGAATTCCAAGCTTTATAAGCATGTCTGCAAAGCCCATAACACCCAACCCAATTTTTCGATTAGCCTTCGTTGTCCGCTCAATCTCTTTAAGCGGATATTTATTAGCGTCGATAACATTATCCAAAAAGTGAACGGCGTTCCGAACGGTTTCCCTGAGCTTCTCCCAGTTGATATTTCCATCCTCAACCATGCGGGAAAGGTTTATCGAGCCGAGGTTACACGACTCGTAAGGCAGAAGAGGCTGCTCACCGCACGGGTTAGTCGCCTCTATCCGCCCCAGCTCCGGCGTCGGATTATGCCTATTAATTTCGTCGATGAAGAGGACGCCGGGGTCGCCGCTAGCCCATGCGGACCGCGCCATTAAATCCCAAACTTCTCGGGCTTTAAGCTTACGAGTCTTCTCCTTGTTTCTGGGATTAATAAGCCAGTACTCAGCATCCTCTTCAACATTTTTCATGAAATCATCTGTCACAGCCACCGAAATATTGAAGTTTTGCAAAAAGCCGGGCTGCAGTTTGGCCGTAATAAACTCTAAAATGTCCGGATGGTCGACACGGAGAATCCCCATCATGGCGCCCCTTCTCCTTCCACCGGCCTTTATAACTTCCGTGGCGATATCGAAAACTCTCATAAAGCTTACTGGACCAGATGCCACGCCCTTCGTGGACATGACTATATCGCCTTTAGGTCTGAGCCTTGAAAAGTCGAAGCCAACTCCACCGCCGCTCTTCTCAATTAAAGCCATGTTTTTCACGGCTGTGAAAATGCTTTCTAGGGAGTCTTCAACAGGCAACACAAAGCATGCGGATAACTGTCCAAGCCTTGTTCCAGCGTTAAAAAGCGTGGGCGAATTCGGCAGAAACTCCAGCCTCGCCATCATCCTATAAAAGATTTCCTCGCTTTCCCTAGAGTCATCGCCGTATTTTCGGTCAACCTTTGCTATGGCCCTAGCAACTCTGCGAAACATCTGCGCCGGAGTCTCGATTATACGTTCATTTTCATCCTTCAACAAGTAGCGTCTCTTCAAGACTTCAAGCGCGTTAACAGTTAATTTTGGCTCTTCAATGCCCAGCTGCACCCTAAGCTGCCTTATCTCCTCCTTCTTCTTCCTATAAGCCTGATACTCCGTTGCCACCTCTTCAAAGCCGTTTTTCTTCAAAACTTCGATAACCGCGTCCTGGGCGTCCTCAACGGACGGAACTTTCTCCTTAAACCTTTCCTCCAGAAGGCTTACCACTTCTCGCGTCAACTTTTCGGCTTTTTCGCCATCCTCAAGTTTAACGGCGACAAAAGCCTTATGAATAGCGTTTCTAATCCTTTCGGGGTTAAAGTCCACCAAACGGCCGTCTCTTTTCCTAATTTTAGTTATTGACATGGCTTTTCAAGTAATGGAAAAGAACAAATGTGAATATAAAGCTTGAAAACTTCTATTCCTCCGCAATCGCGACAAATACACAACTCAAGATCACAAACTGTTGGAGTTTTGTGGAAACGTCCATTTCTGAATCTAAACTGAATCTAAAATTTGAAAATTTTATATATGGCCGTTGTCATTGTAGTCTTGAGCGGCATGGCTGATATCTGTCCAATATGTGGGCTTCCCAAAGATTTGTGTGTATGCGGCGAGATAGGAAAAGAGCAGCAAAGAATTCGCATAAGGTTTGAAACAAGAAAATTTGGCAGGCCCACAACAATTGTGGAAGGCCTAGACGACAAGGACACAGACCTTGGAAGCATAGCTCAAAAACTTAAAAGCTTCTGCGCGTGTGGCGGAACGGCCAAAAACGGACAAATAATACTACAAGGAGATCACCGCGAAAAAGTCCGCCAATACTTGATAAAGCTTGGATATCCGGAACAAAATATAGAAGTTCAGTAGACTGCACGCCGCTAGAAGGAAAGTGCCCATGAAAATCCTACAAAGCATACGTGAGATACTTAAAAGTATAAAACATCGCAGTCCATCAAAAATATATTGCCCAAAATGTGGAAGCCTCAAAATCCGTTTATCCAGCAGTTTAGACTATTGGCTAACACCGAAGAAATATTTCTGCGAGGAGTGTGGCTACTTAGGACCTATAGTTATGGAATTGGAAGAAAACAATGAAGGATTCGAGAATTCTTAAAAGTTTAATCTGGCAGTTCTAGGTTTAGCTGTTTCTTTAAGGTTTTATAACGGTTCCGCACCGTGACCTCTGTTACACCGGCTGCTTCGGCAATATCCTTTTGAGTTTTCTTTTCGTTATTCATCAAACACGCAATATAGAGTGCTGCGGCAGCTAACCCCATAGGGTCTTTGCCAGCTGCAGCCCTACGCTGTTTAGCTTCTCGTAGTATTTGTATGGCAAGTCCTTGAGTCTTGCCGGAAATCCCTGTTTTCTCGGCAATTTTAGAAACGTAGGTTAACGGGTCTGCTATGGGCATCTGCACATCCAACTCACGGAGCAAGAGCCTATAACATCTTGCAACATCTTTTTTGTCGACAAGGCTAGCCTCTGCTATTTCCCGCAGTGTCCTTGGTGTTCCACTTCCACGGCAAGCTGCATACAGTGCTGCGGCTGCTATGGCAGCTATTGAGCGGCCCCTTACAAGGCCTTTGTCAAGTGCTTTGCGATATATGACTGCGGCTTTCTCTTTTATCGGCGGTGGAATGTAAACCTTATCTGATAAGCGGTCAAGTTCAGCCATCGCCTGCGCCAGATTCCGGTCTATGGAAGAATGTACTCTGGAACGTATTTGCCATTTTCTCAAACGCCACATTTGTAAACGGGTCGAAAGTGGGAGTTTCCTTCCAAACGCGTCGCGGTCTACTTGGCTTATGGCTGTTGAAAGGCCCTTATCATGAACAGAATAGGATGTTGGAACACCCACACGACTTCTTGCGGCCTTCTCCTCTTGAGTGAAGGCTCTCCACTCTGGCCCCTTATCCATCATTTGCTCGTGGAGAACAAGTCCGCATTCTCCGCAGACAGTTTCACCAGTGTCATAGTCGTGGATAAGATTTCCACTACCACACTCTGGACATTTGTCAACTGAACGTTGACGAGTTTTAACTTCTTGCTCGCTCATTACCCCACCCCTTAACCGCGGCAGAACCGTTGCCTTTCCATCATTCCTCATCAAATCGGAATAGAAGTCAGCCATTCGGCCCGCGTGCTTACTCAGATGAAATGTTTTAATATATAAATTTTATGGTTTAAACCGGAGTATCTGATTCACAAATTTTGAATATTAAGCTAAACTATCGATTTAATAGAGAAGCGTAATCAAAATGATGAGGTTGCCGGAAAAGATCAGAAGAACTCTTGAAAAAATAGTTAAGGAAACGGCCTCCAAAGAAAATGTTTACGGTGTAGGTTTGTTTGGAAGCTGGAGCAGAGGAGATGCGGTCGCTACAAGCGACGTTGACCTGTTAATTTTAACAAAAAACGATGTTCCAGACGAATACCTCGAAAGAATGGTATCCAACGGTATAATGATAGATTTTGACATTATTCCCATGAAATGGATTCTTGGACCTTTGCCTCCAGAACTAGACCAGAAACTTTTCGAAACTCAAGTCCTCTATGATAGGGACTGGAAGTTTACAAACGTTAAAATGTTGGTGGCTAAATCCTATAGTTCGCCGGAAAGAGTAGAAATTCGAACGAATGCTCATGCAATAGAAGCCGACATATATTTAAGCAGAGCAGCCTCGGCTTTATTTAAAGGAGACTTTCCAAGTGCTAGACTTTTTGCCTCAACAGCTATGGAAAACATCTTAAAGATACCTTTGGAAATAGCGTTACAACCAATCTCAAACAGCCATTTCATAGAGAAAGCTGAGCTAGCAACAGAGAAACTTGGTTTAAAGGAAATGTTAATGGATTACTTGGAAATATCGGGGCTGAAAGACGTGAATAAAAATTTGGCTGAGGAGAAACTGAGACTTTTTAAGATGCTATGGGACGATATGTATTTTACGGTTAAACAAAACATTCAAGCGGTTGAAAAAGTCCACCCCAAGGTGAAAGCCTATCTTAAATATTATTTCAACCCGTTCTTTATGCAAGGCGTGGTTCTGCGGACAACCTCGATCATTAACGTTGGAAACTTTGCCGAAGCAATTCACTACCTAAACAGCGCCTTCACCAACGTGCTCGAAAACTATGCTTGGCTCAAATCCACGGTGGAAAGGCAACGTATAGACCATACGACACTGTTCCGCTCTATAAAAGATCTCGAAAGAACAAACTCAAAAACTTGCGGTGAGATACTACATTTTCTAGGAATAGAAGACGCAAACAAGACGTCAGAAACCAAGACTGTTGAAAAAGTCAAGGGACACATCGCTAAAATCCATAAAGAGAGGAAACATTTAATCAAAACCCACATATCTAAGAGTTAACGAAATTTCTAACGAAGCCCGGTGGTGTAGCGGACAAGCATAGCGGGCTTTGGACCCGCTGACGGGAGTTCGAATCTCCCCCGGGCTACCAAACTTCACCTCCACTCGTATGTTGTAGGGTAAGAATTAAAAGCACGTAGCTCACAGCATTGTAGAGGTGGTGATCCTGAAATTCAGCATGACCATCGCCCTTGCGGATAAACCGGGTCAACTGCTTAAGGCTCTTGAACCAATAGCGAAAAACGGAGGGAATATAATATCAATTGTTCATGAAAGAGATAAGCTTGTTGAAGGCTACGTGCCTGTTAGTGTTGTTGTAGACTTTCCGTTGCGTGAAAACTACATGAATGCGGTAAACGAGCTTAAAAACCTCGGCATAGTAGTGGTGACTTCTAGCGAAATCGTTGAAAAAGTTAGGTTAACACTCATACTCACCGGAAACGTAAACCTATTAGAGGTTGTAAAGTCCAAAATCAGGGATGCAGAGATTATAAGCCTAGAAACCTCCACTATAAAGCCTAATGAAGTTTCGTTTAAACTTGAAGCCGAAGTTTCAGTGCACGGTGTCCACAAGTTTGTGGAGGAACTTAAAAAGATAGCAAGCGAACAAGATGCATTGCTAATTCTACCCTTCCACTTATGAGAAATCAAATGATTTACGGGCTGACAATAAATGAGACTTCTGATAGTTGGTTTCGGTTTTCTTGGAAAAAGTCTCGTTAAGGCCATAAGAAACAAAATAGATCTTCTAAAAAGCGTTGACCACAACTTCAAGATAATTGGAGTCGCCGACAGCAAAGGCTACCTCTATAGTAGTAAAGGGTTGATCATTGAAGAACTCAGCGCTCTTAACAGACTTTCAGAGCACAAAGAATACAAGACTAGCGAAACCGCTGCAGAGCTTATCAGCAAAGATTTATGCGATATAATTGTCGAAGTGACCCCAACAAACATTATAAACGGTGAGCCCGGTCTAACCCACATTACGCAAGCGTTAAAAAACGGTATACATGTCGTTACAGCAAACAAGGGGCCCCTCGTTTTAGCCTTCAAACAGTTAACAAGCCTGGCGGAGAAAAACGGATGCGATCTACTTTATGAGGGAACAGTTGCCGGAGCTATCCCTGTTTTTTCCCTTGTGAGAGAGTGTTTACAAGGCGACAAAATAGTCAAGCTGTCTGGAATCCTAAATGGAACTGTAAACTATATTCTCTCCAGAATGCACTTTGAAGAGATCAGCTTCGAAATAGCCCTTAAAGAAGCCCAAGAGAGGGGAATAGCCGAAAAAGATCCCTCTTATGATATTGACGGAATAGACGCTGCATGTAAAGTCGTCATTCTAGCAAATGCAATAATGGGACGGAACGCGAAGCTTCAAGATGTTGAAAGGATTGGCATACGTGGCATAACGCAGGAAGCAATAAGCTTGGCTAAAAAGGCAAACTACGCAATAAAACTGATCGGCACGGTAGATAAAAAGCTTGAAGTTTCACCAAAACTAGTTCCAATAAACCACCCCCTATGCGTGCACGGAACACTAAACGCCATCCACATTCAAACAGATCTAGCAAAAGAAATAACACTCGTCGGGCACGGCGCCGGAAAGGAAACAGTCTCAGCCATACTAAACGACCTAATAACAATTCTCAAAAAGAGATCTCCAGAGGACAAAAACCCCTAACAATCTTGCGCATGGAATTAAACTAGTTTAGCTAAACCTCAATCACATTTCCAATTGTTTCGTCAAGAGGAGTTTTCGAACAGTAGGCTTAATTGAGCGGGCCCGCTGGGATTTGAACCCAGGATCTCCGGCTCCGCAGGCCAGCGTCCTAATCCATGCTAGACTACGGGCCCCATTTGTCTGTTTATGAGAAACTGCTTAACACTTTATTAAGGCTTAAGGCGTCTAGTAACAACTTAGGCGTGGCTCCTTGAGTGGTGTAGCCCCACAAAGATTAGGGCTGCACCCACCAGCTGGAGTGGACTTAGGGTTTCGTGGAGAAATGTCCATGCGGCTGTTACGGCTATGACTGTTACGAGGTTTTCGTAGAGGGCTGTTCTGGCTCCTCCAACTTGGCTTACGCCTGTGTACCATATGGTGTAGCCTATGGCTATTGCTAGGCATGAAGAGTATGCTAGGCCAAGCCAAGCTTCTATAGGTATACCTGTCCAGTCTTGAATTGTCAGTGAGTGTGCTGAAGTTAAGATTAATGGTGGGGTTCCAATGGCCACGGTTAACCCGACAAGCCTTAGTGGCGAGTAGTGCTCCAGCAATGGTTTGGAGAGCACAGTGTAGGCTGACCAGCACATGGTGCATGCTAGGATCAGTATATCGCCCCAAACGTTTTGAGCTGAAAGGCTTAGGGGCTTGCCGGAACCGAGCACTATTAGGAGGGTTCCTGAAAAGGATATTACCATAGCCTCCCAAACCCTACGCCCAACTTTTTCAACTCCAAGAGCTGAACTAAAAACGGATATGAATATAGGTGCAGTCGCCAGGATTAGTGAAGAGTTTCCAGCGGTGGTTCTCGAAATTCCGTTTATGAAGAGTAGTTGGTAGATGGTGTTTCCTAAGAGGGCTAAAAGTATAAACCTCTTTAAGTCGCTTCTATGAACCTTGAAGGTTTTTTCCTTAAGCTTCAGAATAAGGATTAGCAACGCTGAGGCTATGCTGAAACGTAGGGCATTAAAACTTAATGGGAGGAAAAAAATCTAGAGAGGCTTTAATTACTACGAAATTTAAGCCCCAGATTAGGCTCATCCCAACAAGCAGAGCGTCCACGTGAGAAAACTTTGAGTTTTCAGAGGTTTTAGGCTTAATCATACGATGAAGTGCTCCGTGAATGGCTGATAACAGCAAGAACTACCACTTAAAAATTTTCCGGAGCCAAGGAGTTTAATCAACTAAAAGTTTAGGTTTGATTTAGGGTGCGTTGTAGGGCGTTTATCACGTTTTGTTTGCCCATGGCGACTATATAGGGACCGAGCCTTGGGCCCTGAGGGGCGCCTATTAGGATCATGTATAGAGTTTTGAAGAATTCTGGAGGTGGAATGCCGTGTTTTTTGGCCGTGTTAAATATGGCGTTTTGGATTTTTTCGGGTTCTGCTTCGGTTTTTAGGGTTTCTATGAGATCTGTTATTGCGGTTTTTTCTTCTGGTTTTAGGGTTACGCTTGTTTCGCGGATTTCTTCAAAGTCCCTTACCCAGTTAAGGGCGTATTCTATTCTTTTTTTCAAGTTTTCGTCAGGTTGCTGTCCTTTTTGTAAATAGCCATAGCTTTGAAGTTTTTCTGTTATGAATTCTATTTCCTTGCCCTTTGGGGCGATTTTCGCTAGGTAGGTTAGTATGTTGTAAGGAACGTGAATGCTTGGCTGCTTTGGCGGTTTTAGGAGCCAGCAGTACTCGTATAAGCCTTTTAATTTGGCTAGCTCTTTTTTATCCGGAATTGTTTTCTTTCCGAAGTACACGTCTTCCAAGTAGTCCAACTCGTTCATGTAGAATGGTATGTCCGTCACGTCCAGAGTGCGGGTTCCAACAAACCTTTTCAGCATTAAAAGCATAAGCGACTGTGGTGAGCCGTACCTGAGCCAGACTTGCGGCGTGAAAACGTTGCCTGTAGACTTTGAAATTTTCCTCCCACTTTTGTCTAGGAACATTTCGTATCTGGCGTGAGCCGGCGGCTCATAACCTAACACTTCGCGGCTTATTCTGTCGTTGACGCGGACGGAGTCGGCTATGTCCTTACCGTAAGCTTCAAACCTTATGTCTAGGGCTTTCCATCTGGCGGCGAATTCGCCCTTCCAGCTAAGTTTACCCATGCCTTTTGTCACATCGGCCTCGCCCTTGTGCCCACATCCTTCAATCCATCTGCCCTTAATTTCCATTCCATCGCAAACATAGAGTACCTTGTTCTCTTTAGGCAAATATTCTGTGGCTTTTGTTGTGTAAATCCTTCCACAGCTTTCGCATACGGGGAAGTATGGCAAAACCTCCATGTACCGTTCTTGGCCGACTTCTTCTTTGACGATTTCGCCGACCTTTTTTGCATTCAAAAGTATTGTGTGGACTTCATTGTTGAGTAAGCCTTGCGCATAGACGTCTTTAGCGGACATGTAGCGGTACTCTATGCCGCATTTGTCTAGGGCTTCAAGCAAAAGCGAGCTCATGTGTCTGCCGTAACTATCATGGCACTTGAATGGGTCTGGAATATCAGTAACGGGAAAACCGAGATACTTTTCCAGAGTTTTTGGCAATCCAGCTGGTACTTTGCGCAGTCCATCCTTGTCGTCACAGAAAGCAATAAGTTCCGAACGGTAACCTTGCTCCTTAAGAGCTAAAGTTACAGCGTAGGAGCGGGCAGCGTCGCCTAAACTTCCGATATGTGGAAATCCTGACGCCCCGAGCCCCATTTCGGTTCTGATAATGTCTAGGCTTCTGCCCAGCCTTCGCTCTCTTTCGATTATCTTTGCCGCCATTTTGTCGTACCATGTCCCACGCCCAATTATTTTTTCATTCATCTATAATCACACGCATAGTTGTCAAAATAATCCAATTTTTGTTTGTGGAATTTCGCCTTTTATAACGATTCCAGTTGCTCCATCTAACCATAACATGTAAGTCTTGCCTTTATAATCGTATCTTATACGCCAAACTGGAGCGTGAAGATAAACTGTTTGATTTACTTTCATCTCGTTTTTCATCTCTATAATTCTGTCAACATCTTGCTGGGCTAAAAAGCGATGATGTTCAAATATCTGTTGCTTGGCGATTTCTATTGCTTCGTCTCTGTCAATTTCGCTGTTTAAAACCTTTGCGAAATCTTCGATCTTTCTAAAATCGTAGGGAACTTTGCCTTCTAAAGGCACGTCGTACTCTCTTGTTGGAAATTCAGAGGCTTTCCTTGCAAGGACAAGCCAATCGTATTTTTTGGCTATTCTTCCCTCCTTAACTATCGATGGGTTTAAACGTTCAAAAATACCTTTGTAGGTGCTTTCTGCTTCAACGGAAATCACCCAGAAAGGCAAATACATCAGTGTTTTCTCCACAAATTTTGCCTTTTTCGCAAGGTCTGGAGGTTTAAGAAAACCTGAACTCATCCAGCTTTTAACAGGCTCCTCAACGCTTGTTAGACTATATTTGTTGATGAGCATGGAATGCTCAAAGGTGAACGCTTTCCCGGTTTCGATAACCACCGTGTAGCCGCAGTACTTGCACGTAGCAACTATTTCGCCGGGCTTAAAGGAGATCGGGGCACCGCAATAAGAACAAGTAAGCTCCTTAACTATTGACATTGCCCCGTACCTTCTGCTTTTCCCGCCTCAAGATTTCCCTTGCAACAATAACCCCTGATGCGGAGGCTTGGATGAGTCCTCTTGTAACACCTGCGCCGTCACCTATTGTGAAGAGATTTCGTATTTTTGTTTCAAGCGAATTGCTTAACTCAAGTCTCGAGGAATAGAACTTTACTTCAACACCATAGAGCAAGGTGTCCCGCGAATGAATGCCGGGAGCTATTTTGTCCAAGGCTTCGAGCATTTCCCTTATGTCGGCTAAATAGCGATAGGGCAAAACAAAGCTTAGGTCTCCGGGTGTGGCGTTTTTCAAAGTTGGGGTTACAACGCTTCTGGCAATTCGCTCCGGTGTTGAACGTCTACCCGCTATTAAGTCGCCTAAACGCTGTATTAGTATGCCTCCACTTAGGAGGTTTGAAAGCCTAGCCAAGTACTTGCCGTAGGCTATAGGCTCTTTGAAGGGTTCAGTGAAGGATGTGCTAACGAGGATCGCGAAGTTTGTGTTCTCTGTTTTCCGCTCAGCGTAGCTTTGCCCGTTTACGGTTAAAACACCATTGTAAGACTCGGTTATAACCTCCCCATATGGCGCAACGCAGAAAGTCCTCACCTGATCGTCGAAAAATTTAGAGTAGTAAATGAACTTTGGCTCATAAAGAATGTTTGTCAATTCTTCCATAACTGCGGCGAGAACTTCCACCCTAACGCCCACGTCTACTGGGTTGTTAAGCCTTTTTAAGCCTAATGCTTGGGCTTCGGTTTGAAGCCACTCAGCACCTCCCCTTCCGGGTGCCACAATAACATATTTTCCAAAGAATCTTTCTCCGTCGACTGTTTCAACTCCCTCCACAACACCATTTTTAACAATAAGCCCTTTAACATCCTTCTTCATTTTTATCTCAACTTTTCCCTCAAGCTCTTGCCGCATTCTCCGCAGGGTTTGAGCGCAGCGTTCCGTTCCCATGTGTCTAATCTTTTGGTGGACAAGCTTCAACCCAGCCAGGGAGGCTTTCCTTTCAATTTCCTCTACCTTTTCCAAGTCACCGCCGTAGACATGGTCAGGCGCCCCGAAACGAATGTAAATATCGTCCACGTAATTTATCAGCTCTGATAATTCTTTCTCCGAAACATACTGGTTCAGCCAGCCTCCCACCTCCGTAGATATGGTTAGTTTGCCATCGCTGAAGGCTCCAGCTCCACCCCAGCCGCAGAGGAGCCCGCATGGATCACAATTGACACAGCCGAAGCCTCGGCTTGCTGGGCATTTCCGCTGTTCAAGGTCTGGACCCTTGTCAAGCATCAAAATGCGGAGATCTGCTTTGTTAACAAGTTCGAGGGCTGAAAATATTCCAGCTGGCCCAGCTCCAACGATTACCACATCATATTTCAAGGCTTTATACTCCCCGAGGCCCAAACTAGATGTGACAACCAAAATATATCTTTAGCGAATTAAACATAAAAGGGTGAAAGAATTCAAAGCTTCATCGAAGCGGTATTAGACAAAGAAATTTCACAATTCGATTCCCATCGTTTCTAAATTGGTGTTTCTCGTTTGGAGGAACAAAAATCACGTCACCGGCCTTAAACCTTTTTTCACCATCTGAACCCACAACAGTGCCCTCGCCTTCAAGTACGAAAACTTCATGCTCCCAAGGATGGGCATGTAAAGGGCTGTGCCCTCCGGGTTCTATTTCGAAAAGTCTCATGGCAAAGTTTGGAGCCCCAGTATCCTTTGTGATAAGCCATCTGACCTTCAACTTTGAAGCTCCCTCTTCTGTAGCATTCTCTGCTTTAATCTCACTATAATGAAAAATTTTCATGGAAAAGTTCGCCTCATGAAACGTTTTCAATCTTAAACTCCTAATCTTTTATGGCTTCAAGTATGCTCATTACGTTCCAAAGTTTCACTCGAGTGTAGGGCGGCATATTCGGATCCTGCAAAATCTCGTCCAATATGGATATGGCGTTTGATGCTCTTACAGCGGGTGTGAACTCGGTTGTCTGCAGGGCGTCCATGGAATCTTTCGCCGCCCTTCTAATATTCCGTGGTGTTGTGGTATCTTCTGAAACTTCAGCTAGCACGGCCAAAGCTTGTTTAATTCGCTCCTCGTACTCTTCTAGCTTCTTCTTTCGCACCATGGCATCACCACATTAAATCACAATATCAAATCAAGTTATATAGGCTTTTACCTACTTCTTTTCTTGAGGCATCGGGATGTCACAGAAAGGTAAGGCTGAAGACGAACTTTACATTAAGCGTATGGCTGACTTGCTTCGCCAAGGCTCAACGCTAACCGAACTAGCCTGCCCCATTTGTGCCTCACCGATTTTCAAGCTTAAGAATGGAGATTTATGGTGTGCTAGATGCGAGAAAAAAGTTATAGTCGTCAAAGAAGAGGCGGAGTTAGCGAAAATCAAAAGCGCCCTTAGTCTTGAAGCTTTGGAGTCAACGTTGCTTGCAAAAATTCAAGAGATTCAAGAAAAGATGCAGCACGAAACAAGCGTTGAAGAGCTTCAAAAACTCAGCTCAGCCCTCTCCGAGCTGTTAGAGAATTTAGAGAAAGTGCGGAGAGCTAAAAAACTTTGAGTACGGAGAGGCAGCAAATGCTTGGTTTTTACGAGAATTTCCCGGTCAACGTTCACATGACTGCGCTGCTAACAACAACAATCTCTACTAAAAAACTGCAGCAAGCGATAATTCAAGCGCTTCATAAGCTCAACGGCGAAAGTCTAAATTTAGAGGCTGTTACCAACCCCTCCCTTCCAGAATGCACGGCAATCTTTGAGTTCGGCATAGCCGAAAGCAAAACGTTCAACTATTTAGACCAAAAAGAAGCCCAGAGGGCGCTGGAAGAAATTGGCAAAACCCCCTTACGAGTCATAGATTTCTTCTGTGCTATAAGATACTATAAGCGAAGAGAAAGCGAAAATAAGCCCTTAAAATTCGACTATTACATGCTCCGATTAATATTCAGCACAGATATCAAAGCTGTGGAAATACACGTCTACCATGAAAGGGGACCGAGACATGTATCTCCAGAAGAGATTGTCAACTTCATTGTTTCGAGGGTCAACGCAATGTTTCCAAGGAAAGCTTTGAAGTTCGTTTAATTTCTGTGTAGTCTTTAGTCTTCTTTAGAAAATCTAAGACTATTGATAAAACCTCCTTTGCCACTTCATTTTTAGATTTGTTTCCATCCACTTTAACTAGTTCCCCCTTCTCAACGAAGTGCATGTATACTTCCCGTACTTTACGCTGGGTTTCCAGATTTTCCATAACGGATTTCTTGGGCTTCAGTCTTTGTATAACAATTTCAGGTTCAACGTCTATGTAAATTGCCAAGTTGGGCTCTAATGCATGCCGGTTTATCTCCCTAATCCATTCGAAGTTTAAGCCAGCAGCCCCTTGATAGGCCAGAGAGGAGTACAGGTAACGATCTGAAACGACTATTTTCCCGTCCTTCAAGGCGGGAGCTATTTCGTTTTCCACGTGTTCGTAGCGGTCGGCTGCAAAAAGTAAAGCTTCAACAATGCTCGAGATTCGCTTTTCCCCATGCAAACAGTATTTCTTAATGAATTCTCCAATTTTTCCGTGGCTTGGTTCAGCGGTGTAAACCGCTGCATACCCCATTTTTCTAAGGTTTCTCACTAAGATTTTTGTTTGAGTTGTTTTTCCACAGCCATCCAAGCCTTCGATGCATATGAAGAACCCCGGCTTATTCAATGTTAAGCCTCCGTGAGCATTACACAATAAATAAAGGAAACTCACATTAAAATAAAATTGTCTTGTCTAGTAAGTTCAGATCGGAGAAGTAAACATGCCTAAAATCTACTGGGGAGAAGTAAAAGATCCAATATACGGATATGTCTACATAACTGAAAGTGAAAGGGAGGTTATTGACTCTTACCCTGTTCAGAGGCTTCGTAGGCTTAGGCAGCTGGCTGGGGCAGAATATGTTTATCCGGGGGCGAACCATACACGTTTTGAGCATTCGGTCGGCGTCATGTACTTGTCTGGCAAAGTGGTTGAAAACCCAAATATTTCTCAAACAGTAAGTGAGGAAGACGTTGAAGCCGTGAGGCTTGCTGGGTTGCTTCATGACGTGGGGCATGGACCTTTCTCCCATGTGTTTGAGCATTTGCTTACAAAGAAGCTAGGCAAAACTCATGAAGATATGACTGTGTGGATAATCAAGAATAGCGAGTTGAAAGATGTTCTAGGCAAACTTGGACACAACCCAGAATACATCGCTGAAATGGCTGCTGGCTACCTTCCAGACCGCTCAAAAGCCTTCCTAAACCAGATAATTCGAAGCTCCATAGACGTTGACAAATTAGATTTTGTTGTCAGAGACACGTATCACACTGGTGCCGAGTATGGTTTTGTCGACATTTTCCGCTTAATCCATTCATTCGACGTTTTGGACGGCAACTTAGCCGTGGATATTGGTGCACTTTCAACCCTTGAATCATTCATAATAGCCCGAATCGAATCCTTCAAAAGCATATACTTCCATCGGGTTGGGAGAGCTGTCCAAATAATGTTGGCAACAGCCCTTGAAAAGGCGGATCCTGAACTGGGTTTGTCAACGTTTAAAACGCCTGAAGAATACTTGGATATGGACGACTATACTGTTTGGACTATGCTCAGAAACTGCGAGAAATCCCGCCAAATCATTAAGGATCTGGAAAGACGTAGAATGCTCAAGTGCGCCTACGAGCAAACCTTCTATGTTAAGGACAAGACGGTTTCAAACATCTTCAGCGCTGAGGAGTTTCGCAATCAAGTAAGGGATAGAATTGCGAGGGAAGCCAACGTGGAGCCAGATACTATAATGATTGATGTGCCCACCGTGCCAAGCGTGCCGTATCATCATTCCATGTTCGTGGAGCCCATGGAAATTCCAGTTTTCAGCAAAACAAGAGATGGCAGGAAAGAGGTCAGGCGGTTAAGCGAAATCTCTGGGATACTTGAGGTCCTTAAGGGCTTTATAAACATTTTAAGAGTTTATACGGACGAAAAAAACCGGGCTAGGGTGGCGGAAGCCGCCGTAAAGGTTCTAGGCGAAATTCCATCCTCGGCGAAAATATCCTACTAAAAGTGGCGACGTGGATGGCGAGCCAAATAGTTTTGCGTGGGCGAGGGGTGGTCGAAGGAAAATGCACTGGAGAAGCTTTGGTTTCTGACAAACCGATAAGTTTTTTGGGCGACGTGGACCCAGCCACTGCAAAAATAATTGACAAACACAGCGAGCTCTATGGCGAATGCATAAAGAATAAAATTTTATGCTTCCCCCATGGGCACGGTTCAACGGTCGGCAGCTATATGCTTTTTTCTTTGGCGAAGAATGGACTAGCACCAAAAGCTATAATAAATCGTAAGGCGGACCCCGTAATCGTTGTCGGCGCAGTCATAGCTAACATTCCCATGATAGATCAAGTGGACATTAGCCGGATAAGAACTGGCGAAATGGTCGAGGTGGATGCTTATAGCGGCATAATCAAAGTTTCAAAACTCGTGGAAGTGAAAAGCTAAGCATGTATTTGACGAAGGAAGAAGAACGCATTTACGATGGCGAATACGGCTGGGCGAAGCAACTTTGCATGAAAATACTGGTGAAACTGGGTGATCTTTTTGGTGCTTCAAGGCTCATTCCGGTGGAATCCGCTCACGTTTCAGGGGTTTCTTACAAAACTTTGGGGGAGGCACCCACCGATTTTCTGGAGGCTTTGGCAGATGCGGGCGAAAAAACAGCGGTTCAAGCCACGTTAAACCCTCAAAGCCTAGACCCTGAACACTTGGCTGGAAGACTTCCGGAAAACCTTGTAAAAACCCAGCGGCTGCTTTGCGAAATTTTTGAAAAAATGGGCTTTAAAGCATCTTACACGTGCACGCCCTACTCTATTAAAGCGCCGACGAAGGGCGCACACTTGGCGTGGGCTGAGTCTTCCGCTGTTGTTTATGCCAATTCGGTTTTAGGCGCGTTGACAAATCGCGAAGGCGGACCAAGCGCCCTCGCAGCGGCAATAATAGGCAAAACACCGGACTGTGGTGTGCATAGGACTGAAAACCGCAAACCCAAAATCTTAGTAGAGGTTAAGGCGCCGCTGGAAAAGGATGTAGACTATGGAGCGCTTGGAATATTTCTCGGAAAAGTTTTGGAGGATAAAATCCCGCTAATAACCGGTTTAGAGAAGCCGACGCTTGAAAACCTTAAACAGCTTGGCGCAGCGTTGGCGTCCGCCGGGATGGTCAACATGTTCCATTATGACAGTGCAGCCGCCAAAAAAACTGGAAAAGAGCAGTTGGAAAAAATGGTTGTGGAATCTAAAAACCTCCAAGAAACTGTTGAAGAGTTAACTACAACGTCAACAGCGAAACCGGACTTGGTTTTTGCGGGCTGCCCTCACTGTTCGGTTAATGAAATCCGGGAAATCGCTGAAAAAATAGGCGGGAGAAAAGTAAAGGCGGGTATTGAGTTTTGGGTTTGTACAAGCCGCCACGTAAAAGAAAAAGCTAAACGCCAAGTGCAAAAAATAGAGGCAAGCGGCGCCAAAGTAATAACGGACACGTGCGCCGTGGTCACGTGGACGGACAAGCTTGGAATAAAAACAATAATGACAAATTCGGCCAAAACAGCCTATTACGCGC
>Ga0105162_1000684_pt1 | contig 21244 bp, 24 predicted proteins | sample JNZ201metaG_FD_81532 | JGI IMG/M metagenome (GOLD analysis project Ga0105162, IMG submission 81532) | Hot spring microbial communities from Jinze hot spring, China to study Microbial Dark Matter (Phase II) - JNZ 20120812A | ecosystem: Environmental > Aquatic > Thermal springs > Hot (42-90C) >...
AAGCGGTGGAATTTATGATTCAACGAATGTAGAAACAAAGATTGCAGGAGAGCTACCAGCTATAGTAATCACAGCTGACAAACCTGTGTTTGGAGGGGAAGTTTACAAGAAGGCATACATTGCTTACAACGGAAGCCATGTTGCTGAAGCATACTACGATGAATCATTAGGAAAGATAGTAGGAACGGTACTTAACGCTTCAACTAATGATGCAAAGATAGATGGAACATTTGACAAACATAATTTCAAAATCACTTTCGGCGATGAAAGTAATGTGACAATAGTAAACACAAGTGACACTGGTACTATAAACTTGGCTTATAAACTAAGTGATGATGGAAAGAAATTCCAGCTTGGTAATAAAACTGGAGAAGCTGAAGATGCAGATGTTTGTGTAGGTAGTAACGAGGATGGAACTTGTGATGTAAATCTAGGAACACAAGAATGGAAAGAAACTCTTGACTATGGAACAGAAATATTAGGAATTAAAGAATACACAGCTAGAGACAAAGTGGTTATGAAGCTCCCAGCCGACCAACAGAAAGCTGTTGTGTATGTTGGTAAGCTTGGAGCAGCAGTAGAAGGACAAACTTACCTTAAGTACACACCAGTTACAGCACCAGTAGCAAAGCTCGACACAGAGCTTTCTGCTGCAGACAAAACAAAGAACCTTGTTGTTGTAGGTGGACCTTGTGTAAACAAGGAAGCTGCCGCAGCTTTGGGTCTAACATTCCCAGCTTGTGGAGAAGCATCTGGAATACCAGAGAACGCTGCCATAATTAAAATAGTTGAAGACTATCCTGCTTCCGGTAAGTACACAGTGATTGTGGCAGGATGGGAAGCAGCCAACACAAGAACAGCTTGTGCTGTTGTTCAGCAATATGCTACTTTACTAAAAGACCAGAATGTCAAAGCTATAAAGGTCACTGCAGCCACGACAACAGGTATCACGCCAATGTAAGGCTGGTACCTTGTTGTAAGCTTTTGACAGCTTTCTTTTCTTTTTATTTTTGAAAAACAATTCTAATTCTAATGAAAGTCAGGTTAACTTTAAGCAAAAAGAAAATATTATTGCTAGCTTCAATTCTTTTGCTGTTTTTGCTAGCTTTGACACTATTCCAAAGAATAAAGCTTCCAGTATATTCTTGGAATTATTATGGCAAAAACCTCAAGTTTAGGATAAACTTGAGAGATGCGGAAAAAGTACCGATTTATCCAAGCGAAATTGCAGTGAGAAAAGAAATTTTGAACAGTTTTGTAGAAAATATAACAATAGTTTTTAAGCCGGGAAATGAAACAATCAATGCTCATTACGCAGTAGAAGTTTTTGAAATCACATACAAGCTAACATTAGCTTATAAACTGAATTTTGCTTACATACCAAATTTTAATGTTGTTAACATCACGAGCTATGAAAACTTGAAAGGAACGAGAGAAAATCCAATAATAGCTTTAGTCCATCCAATTTATTCAAACGAAACTTCAGTAAAGCTTGAAAATCATGTAATCTACATCAAAGGTGAAAATGCAAAAAGCTCGGTGGAGCAGCTAAGAAATTTTGATTTGGCAGTAACTAAATTCTTGATGGCTGCTCTTGAAATAAAAATTTAGCAAAGCTTGTACTCAGAGCATAGTATTTGGCTCAATTTTTCTAGAGTTAACAAACCTTCATATTTTTTGCCATTTATCACAAGGCTGGGAACTCTTTCCAAACCATAAACTCTCTTTAAAATTTCGATTGTGTTCAGCTCTATATCATAATCCAAAGCAAAAACCATCAAGTTTTGAGGATATTTTTTCTTCAAATAAGTTAATATCATTCCTTGGGAATTGCAATCAAAGCAATTCTTATTGGAGTAAAAGTAAAGCACGCTGACCAAATCACTCTTGTTACAACTTTTCTTCAATTCTTCAACATAAAGCCAATACCTTATTAAAGTGATCATGTAATCTTTTTTCAAATTGTAAAAATCTGGATGCTTGATTTTTTCACTTATTTCATAAGCCTCAACTCTTTCTCCAAGTTTTCCAGCTTCGTAACTTACTCTTTCTAGAGCTTGGCCGATAAAGTTGCAAGAAACATTTTTATCAAGTGTTAGAAAACTGAGCTCGAAAATTAAGTCTTCTTGATTAAGCTTAAGATTCCTGAGCTCAGTTTGAAGCTCTTCTATTTTTCCTTTGCTTAAAAAAATTCCCATGTAAATTCCCATGAAAAGGATGAAAGCAGTTATTGCTACTGAAATCACATAAAATTCCCAAAAAACTCTTCTTTTCACCATTTTTTCTTAGCCCCCACTATTTCATATATTATGGATGAAAGCCAAAAAATAGATATAAGGAAAGGATAGAGGAAGAGGTAGCTCAAGAAAAAGCTGAACTTTTTTCTCAAGCTGAACTTTTCTCCAGAGAAAACCACGCTCAACCATAAAACAAATATACTCATAAACAAGAAAAGCACGAAGAAATAAGTGTAAAAATCAATCATGAAAATATCAAAAGTAATTTCTGGCTGCATTATTGCAAATTTTATGTGATACCAACTTATAAGGTATTGTATACCATTCCACACAAGGGTAAAGATCTGTGAGAAGAACAAAAACCCAAGAATGAACATCCAAACAAAATTGATAGGCAGAACAAAAAACCCTAAGTTTCCGTACTTTGGATTCAAAATCATTTTGTAGTACTTGAAAACATTTTGGATGTAGCCTCTATACCACCTTAACCTTTGGTTGAAAAGTGCTTTAAAGCTGGCAGGAGTTTTAGTGTAAACATAAGCATTAATGCTATTTTCAATTTTATAATCATTCTTAAAAAGCCTTAGAGCTATTTCAGTATCTTCCACCAAGTTATCTTCATCAAAACCACCAAGCTTTTTGAGAACAGAAGTTTTGTAAATGCTTCCTGGACCTGGAGTCACATACTGACAATCAAAAAAACTGAAAAGCTTTCTCAAGAATATTGACCACAAATACTCAACCCATTGAATTTTTTGCATCAAGGTTTTGGGTTTAAAAACTTTAATTGCAGGAGTGACGGAAGCAACACCTCTTTTTTCCATATACCCAATCATTTTCATCAAAAAATCTTTTTCTGGAAAAGAGTCAGCATCCATGCAAGCAACAAGCTCTGTTTTCACATGCTTCAAGCCATTGTTCAAAGCCCTTGCTTTTCCCTGTTTTTGCTGTTTTATCAACTTAACTCCTTTAAATTTTTCAACTATTTTTCCAGTGTTGTCTGTGGATCCATCATCAATAACTATGATTTTGAGCTTTTCTTTCGGGTAATTGAGGTTGAGAATTGATTTTAAACACTTTTCTATATTTTTTTCTTCATTGTAAGCTGGAACTAGAAAAGTTATCGAAGGAAATCTTTTTGGTTTTGGATCGTAAAACATTTTTTCCTTGTTTTTGAAAAATACGGTAAACCAGAGTACAGAACAGTAAATAATTACCGAGTAAACTATCAAATACACAACATCTATCAGCTGCATAGTCTCTTAATAAATATTAAGCACAAAGTATTTTATGAAGAAGGCTCTAAAGCAACTTAAGCTTTCCAGTTATCTTGTCAATCCTTTCTTCTTCAACAGGCCCAATTCCCAAAGCTGTTATCGTACCTGGCTTAAGTTGAGTTAAGCCAGCATCTTTGACCAAAAAACAAGGAATTTTTTCTTTTTTTGTTTTTTTATACAGCTGCAAAAGTTCTTCTTCACTTCCAACTTTCAAAACAACTTTCTTGCTTCCTTCCCTTTCCCACTTTTTCACTGTTTCTTCATTTACAAGCTTTAAAACACCAACAGCAGCATGTGCCACTTGAGTTGCTATCTTTCCTTTTCCCATTTTCAAGTCAGTTCTAACAACAATAACCTGCTTGAATTTTTCCATAAATAAATAAAACGAAAACAAAAATTAATTTATGAGAGTCCTTGTTTTGCTGGCAGACGGTTTTGAAGAAATAGAAGCAATTACTGTTATAGATGTGCTTAGGAGAGCAGGAATAGAAGTTGATGCTGTAGGCATAACTTCTGGCTGGGTTACAGGAAGCCATAACATAAATGTGATGGCAGATAAGAAGTTGAATGAAATTGATATTGAGAAATATGATGGGATAGTTTTGCCAGGAGGCTCTAAAGGAGTTGCTAATCTTTTGAAATCAAGCAAAGTCAAAGAATTTTTGGAAAAAATGAATGAAAAAGGAAAGCTTATAGCTGCAATTTGTGCAGCTCCTTCTATTTTGGCAAAATATCATTTGCTTGACAACAAAAGAGCAACAATTTATCCTGGAATGGAGAAAGAATTGCCTTATCCAAGAGACGAGAAGGTTGTGGTAGATGCCAATATTATAACTTCTCAAGGTCCAGGCACAGCATTGGAATTTGCTTTAGCAATAGTCGAAAAGCTTTTGGGAAAAGAGAAAGCATGGGAAGTTAAGAAACAATTGGTGGCTTGAATGGATACTGATGGAATAGAAAAGGAAATTCTTGAAGAAATGGCGAAAAGGCTTGTGATGAGTAAAGAAGAGCTGTTCAAGCTTGTTGAAGGTAAGCTTGATGTTGCAGGTTTAAATAACTTGTTAAAATCTTTAATTGAAAAAGGTTATTTGGCAAATATCTCACCATTAGGCTCAAGCAGTTATATCATCACAACCAAAGGCATAAAAGCAGCAAAAAATAAGTAAAAAATTTTTATAACCTGACACCTAAGTTAATTTTTAGAGCCCCGTCATCTAGCGGTCAAGGATGTCAGGCTTTGGACTTCAAGTCTAAAGCTCAGATAAAAAGATGAAGAAAGAAACCTGAACACGCCAGTTCGAATCTGGCCGGGGCTATTTGTGATAAAATGCCAGACTGGAAAGTTCACCTAATTTTTGGTCTTCTCCTTCTTTCTTTCTGGCTCACATTTAACAAGATCTTCCCTCTTTTAGAAACAGATATTCAAAAAACCACCTTGCTTATATTGCTAGTTCCTTTTGTTAGCATTTTTCCAGATATAGACATGAAAAAATCCAAATCAAGAAAAGTGTTTGCCTTTTTTGTTTCAACCCAAATAGCCTTGCTTTATTTCACCCTTTTTCCAGCAACTTGGTATTATGGTTTGGCCTATTTTTTTCTCTCTTATTTCTTGATAACTCTTTTACCAACCAAACATCGAGGAATTACCCACTCTTTCCCTTTTTCCCTAGTCTTTTCTTTTTTCTTGACTTTCATCTTTTTACCTATTTTCAATTTCAATCCACACAATTTCTTCTCTTTTTTCTTCCTCGTATTTTCTGCTTATTCTTTACATCTTCTTCTCGACAATTTTTGATCTATATATAGAAGAAAGAACAAATTGGATGTAATGAAACTTAAGATTTCAGCAACTTTCGAGGGAAAATGTGATTTATGTGGTAAAGAAACAACAGTTTTTAGCTTGGGTGATGAGGATACAAAAAAAGTCTTGACAATTTGTAAAGAATGTAGCGAAAGACTTGGAGATATGCAAGCAGTAGAAGCTGTTGAAGAATTTGGACATAAAGATGATAAGCCTTTTGAGAAAGGCGTTAAATTTGAAAAATCTTTTGCCGGTTGATTAAAAAAAAGAAAGAAAAAGTTAAAATCAAGTTCTTTAGAAGAGTTTTACTAACCCCATGGCTTGGGCCAAGACCACTAGAACTATGATTACCAACACGGCCACGACAGCCCATTGCCATGGTTTAAGTTTTGGTAGATTCATACTCATCCTTAACCATAGTTTGTAAACATTATTTAAAAACCTATTTCTGTACCAACTTTATAGTGGTGATTTTTTCTTTCTAAAAAAGAGAGTAGGAAAAATTCAACTAACCAAGCCGAGTAAAAATTAACTATGTTCAAAAAACTATTATATTTCTTGCCCACAATACTCCTAATTTTAGCCCATTTTTCACAATTCTTGTTGTCGAAAACTCAAGAACATTTTGTTGTAAAAGTTTTGGATGGGGATACAATAGAGCTTGAAAATGGTGATAAGATAAGGCTTCTAGGAATAGATGCACCAGAGATTGGTGAAGCTTTTTCTCAAGAAGCTAAGCTTGCTCTTGAAGAGATACTCTTGGGCAATATTGTTAAAATCGAGAAAGATGAAAATTTAGACAAAGACAAATATGGGAGGCTTTTAAGATATGTTTTCTTGGAAGAAAAGCTAGTGAATTGTGAGATGGTAAAACTTGGACTTGCTAAATCTATGGCAGGAAAAGATGTTAAGTATTATGAGTGTTTTGAAAAAGCAGAAGAAGAAGCTAGGATAAAGAAAGTTGGGATTTGGTCTTCTTCCTAATCACTATTGGTCCTTTGTAACCACAATCTTTACATTCATACACCATTCCAAGCCATGGCATGAACTTGATATTACTTGACTTACAATTTGGACACTCAAACATAATCTCTCTACTTTTTGGGGTTGAATCTAGGTCTTATATCCGTGAATTGAAGCTCGCTTGAGCATTTAGAGCAAACTGGAAGCCCGTTCTTAACCACAATTTCTTCCAAGCTAAGTTTTCCATGTTTCGGGCAAAAGCACCTTGCTTTTATTTCAACCACCTTTATAGCCAGGGATTTTCATTGAGAGCAAGTTGGCAATTCCTGTTATGAGCTTTGGCTCAACTGTAATTATGTCACTTGCTGTTATAATTCCTGCCAACTTGCCTTCTTTAGTAACAGGTAGCCTCTTTATCTTTTTTTCCATCATCAAATTGACAGCATCTTCAATAGTTTTCTCATAATCTATGGTGAACACTTTTTTGTTCATCACTTCTTCAACACTTGTGGTGTCAAGGTCTTTTTCTTCTGCCACTGCCTTTAAGATATCAGTTTGTGTTAAAATTCCAACTATCTCATCATTTTCCACAACTATTAAACTTCCTATGTGTTTTTCACACATGACCCTAGAAGCTTCTCTCAAGCTTACGCTAGGATTTATTACCACAACTTCCTTATTCATCACATCTTTTATCAACATTTTCTTTCCCTTATAATAAATTGGTCTTCAAAATTCTTATCCTATGTAACCAAATTGTTCCCTTTCTTCTTCAGGTTTCCTTACCTTTTTCTGTCTTTCAACAAATTTTTCATAATATGCTTGAACATCTTTTGTTAGGCTTGGTGTTATTTTCTTCAAAGCCTCTTCAAAATGCCTTTTCTCCACAACTTTTGCCTTTATGTCTTCCCTTAAAGCATTCATAGCAGCTTCCCTACATAAAGCTTCCAAGTCTGCACCAGAAAAGCCTTCTGTCTTTTCAGCAAGTTCTTTCAAGTCAACATCCTTATCCAAAGGCATGTTTCTTGTATGGATTTTCAAAATCTCATATCTTGCTTTGGTATCTGGTGGTGGAATTAGGACAAACCTGTCAATTCTTCCAGGTCTGAGTAAAGCAGGATCAACAATATCTGGTCTGTTGGTTGCAGCTATAACCACAACACCTTTTGTTTCTTCTATTCCTGAAAGCTCTGTTAGAAGTTGAGAAACTACAGTTTCTGTTACTGCACTTCCTCTATACAATCCTCTTCTAGGTGCTAAAGCATCGATTTCATCCAAAAAGATGATAGCAGGAGCTACTTGTCTTGCTCTTCTGAAAAGTTCTCTTATTTTTCGTTCACTTTCTCCAACCCACATCGTCAAAACTTCAGGTCCTTTCACGCTTATGAAGTTTGCCCCACTTTCATTTGCCACTGCTTTTGCGAGCAAAGTTTTTCCACAACCAGGAGGACCATAAAGCAAAATTCCTTTTGGTGGAGAAATTCCCATTCTTTCAAAACTTTCTGGATGCTTCAAAGGCCATTCAACCATTTCTTTTAACTGTTGTTTCACTTCTTCTAAATCACCTATATCTTCCCATTTAACTTTAGGAATTTCTACCAAAACTTCCCTCATAGCACTAGGTTCAACAACTTTCAACGCATTCTCGAAATCTTCTCTTTTCACGACCAGCTTTTCTATAACTTCTTTCGGAAGTTCTGTTTCTTCTTTCCATTTTATTTCTGGCAATACTCTTCTTAAAGCTGACATGGCAGCTTCTTTACACAAAGCCATGATGTCGGCACCGACATAGCCATAAGTTATGTCAGCAAGCCAGTTCAAGTCAACATCCTTATCCAAAGGCATGTTTCTTGTATGGATCTTGAAGATCTCAAGTCTTCCATTCCTATCAGGAACAGGAAGCTCTATTTCTCTGTCAAATCTTCCTCCCCTTCTCAAAGCAGGATCTATAGCATTAGGCCTGTTCGTAGCTGCTATAACAACAACTTTCCCCCTTTTCTTCAACCCATCCATAAGGGTTAAAAGTTGACTTGTTACTCTTCTTTCAACCTCTCCTGTAGTCTCTTCCCTTTTCGGGGCAATTGCATCTATTTCGTCAATGAAAATTATCGAAGGCGCATTCTTTTCTGCTTCCTCAAAAATTTTTCTAAGGTTTTGTTCAGATTCCCCATAAAATTTGGACATTATTTCTGGACCAGAAATTGAGAAGAAATTTGCCCCACTTTCATTTGCCACTGCTTTTGCGAGCAAAGTTTTTCCTGTACCTGGAGGACCATAAAGCAAAATTCCTTTTGGTGGATCAATACCAAGTCTTTCAAAAATTTCTGGATGCCTTAAAGGCAATTCAATCATTTCTCTCACTTTTTCTACCACATCTTTTATTCCACCAATATCTTCATATGTTACCGCAGGAATTGCTTTTTCTTCAAGTTTCAAATTTTCAGGAAGTTCAGGCAAAATTTCCAGTTCAGTCATATCACCAATTCTAACAATCCCTGAAGGATCTGTATTAGTTACAATAAACCTTGTTTCTCCTGGAAATGGTGTGAAGAAAAATTCTTCAAAAAAATCGCTTCCGAAAAATTCTTCAAAGAAAGTTCCACCTCTAGATCTTTTCCTGATAACAGGTGAAGGTACAATTATATCTCCCTTGACAACAGGTCTCATATATAGATTTTGTTTAATTAGCTCAGGAGAAGCATGAATTACAAACCCTCTTTCAGCAGGAGCAATTGTAACACTCTTAGCTTCTTTCACATCAGCCTTCCTCACTTTTACATATTCTCCAACTCCTGATCCAGCATTTCTCCTGACTATTCCATCCATCCTTATTATATTAAGTCCAACATCGGCTGGATAAGCTCTAACAGCTATAGCAGCAGTTTTTCTTGAACCTTCAATTTCAACTACATCACCCTCTTTAATTCCAAGCTTGCTCATATTGGCTGAATCAATTCTAACAATCCCCCTACCAGCTTCTTCTCTTGCAGTCAGTTCACCAACTTTAAGCCTTATTTCTTTCTCTTCTTTTTCAGTCATTCAATCTTCCCCCTCAAAAATATCTTCCTCCAATAATACTTTGAAAGCTTTCCACATAACTTTTTCTCCCCATTCTTTCATAAATTTCTCCACTTTATCAAATTCATCTTCTGGAATAATAAAGCTACTTTGATCAACTTTTTTGTGGGGAATTCCGTTAAGTAAGCCTTCCCTTTGATAAGTGTACACTTTTTCTTTTGGTTTGTTGCTAATGAAAACTTCTTTTTTTACCATTTGTTTCCAACCGTACAAACTTCTGAAAAATTTATTCCTTTCATAATAACTTTCAAACTTTTCAGAATTCACACTAAAGGTTATCAACACTGCTCTTTTTTCAGTTTTCATATTTTAGATTATTTAAACACTAAATATTTAAAGATAACTGCTAAAAATTAAAGTCTTGGAAAAACTAGTTTCAAATCGGGCTTAAAGAAGCTTTAAGCTTCATGAAGTTCTTCAATCTTTCCATTATTCTAGAAAAAGAGCTTTCTACCCTGTACTCTTCACCCACAAGCTTTGCTGCAAACTTTATCATCTCTTTGCTTGCAGGAGAGTTTTTATTCAACATCACCACAGGCATTTTAAGAGACAAAGCTTTCTTGATGTTTTTATCATAAGGAATTGAAGCAAGCACAGGTAAGCGAGTCAGTTCTTCTATTTCTTTTACATTCATCTCATATCTTGCATTATCAACAGCATTCAAAACTATTCCTATGGGTCTGAGGTTTAATTCATTAACTACTTCTTGATATTTTACTATATCAATTACAGATGGAATATAAGGTGAAGTTACATACAAAACTTCTTCACAAGCTTTTAAACAAGCCATAGCTTCTCTTCCTAGACCAGGACTACTATCCAAAAGAATTATGTCATTTTTCTCTTCTAATGGTTTTAAACTCTCTCTGAGTAAAGTAACATCAACACCTTCAAGTTCAGTCACAGAAAGTGAAGCAGGGACAACTTTCATTCCAGTGTAATGATCGTATAAAGCTTCTTCTATCCCACACTCCCCCCTCAACACTTTATTCAAAGTTATTGGACAATAATACATTCCAAGATACAAGCCCAAATGAGAAGTTGTGATGTTGCAGTCCACAACAGTTACTTTTTTATTTAAAAAATGTGATAAAGCTGCTCCTAAGTTTATTGTTAAAGTTGTTTTCCCAACACCTCCTTTTCCAGAAACAATTCCAATTATCCTTGCCATGCTATTTAATAATTGTGCTGTTATTTACTTATTTTTTCTCAGCTTCTTCCTTTTTGAATTTAAAAATCGAGAAGAATCCAGCACTAGTTTTCTTCCTCAAGAATGGAAGACCTGTTTTTGGATTTTCAACCACTTCATAGCCAAGAGGTAAGTCAAAAATAGCATTTGTGGGATCTTTGGAGAAATAGAAAATTCTAGCATTCCCCCTAACTTTCATATGAAGCCAAAATTTTTGGCCAGTCTTTTTCGACTTATACACGAAAGGCCCAAAAAGTCCCATAATTTATCTTTTGTTTCTGGTTTTTATCTTTCTATTTCTTCTTCCAACTTTTGCAAAAGTTTTGGTTTCTTCTTCCTTCTCTTCAAGTACCAATACACTAAGAAAGCTATAACTATCAAGATTATCATCAATAGGATAAGCCACCAGAGAAAAGCAGGTGGTTTGTAGAGATATAGTGTTGTGCTTGCAAGTTGCAGAGCAGCGCTTTCAATGTACTTTTCAACCAAACCCAACTCTTTCTTCGCTTCAACAATTCTTTTTAGTCTCAAATAATCTTTTGCTTTTTCCAAACTCAGTCTAGCATAATTCAAAGTTTGATTTGCAAGAGTAACATCATACCCTTCAGAAAAAGCAGAATTTATTTCTTTTTGAATTTCAAATATCAAGAACTGATAATTCAAGATCTTGCTGTGAATTTCTTCTTCTTCTGGTGGAGCAACAGCAACAACTTCTATAGCAATTTCCCCTCTCTTCTTCATTCCTTCATCATTCCAAACTTCAAACTCAATTGGATAAATTCCAGTTTCCACATTTTCAGGAACTTCAACAGAAACCACAAATATAACAGATTGATTCAAGCCCAAGACTGAAACTTGTTTAGGATGAATTTCCACATTTATTAAAGAAGAGATTGATATGTAAAGTTTAAGATTGTGCAGCACGGCAGTCCCTACATTTTTCACTGTTATATTTAGCAACCTTTTTTCTCCTTTGTAGAACTTGGCTTGAGATGGATACTCCAAGCTTAAGTCAGGTATTCCGAGAACAGGAGCAGAAGGAGGAGCTTCAGGTGCAGCAGGCGGATATATTGGAATGATTTCAGGAGGTGGTGAAGAAACTGTAAAAACTCCCCATACTTCCACAACTCTTGTATCATAATATGCTCTTGCTTGAATATAATATAGACCAATGTTTGGCGGTAAAAACACAGTGCTATAACTTCTTCTCATACCTGGATTCAATGGCACTTGAACATCATAATAATAAGCAAGAGGTCTTAAAGTCCCGTTCACATAACCACTAACCCTTATTTCAATTTTTTCTGTTACAGGTTTAGTTCCTATGTTGATGAATTCTGTTGTTATCTGTTGAGTTTCTCCAATTTCAAGATAAGGTTTAAAGGCTAAGAGCAATTTTCCAATCAATTTTTCTTGAATAGAAACATTTATGGTGTTCACGACAAGACCAACTTTTGACAAAAAGTTTCTCAAGATAAAAATAGATACGAGCAAGAGAATCAAAACTAGGGCAAAGTAGATTTTACGCATATTTATATATTAGCAGAGAAACCACTAAAATGCAAAATATGGCAAAGAGATAAGTGAAAACAGAAGAAGTTTGTCCCGAATTTTCCTCTCTTAATGGCAAAGTTGTGGTTTTTTCTAGGACTTCAATTCCGTTGTCTTGAATCTTTTCTCCCCGAATGTTTACTGTGAGCTTGAATTCCCTTTCTTGGAAGAAAGTTATGCCCCTGGAAGGAAGACCAGCTTTGGCTTTAATGACAATTTGGTAAGAACCTGGTTTGGCATTTTCTGGTTTAACAAACACATCAACAGGAAAAGCCTTCACAGGTTTTGAAGTGTAAGGCAAGCTTACATACTCTTCACCAACAGAAGAGCTTAACATGAATTCTTTTGGTTGTAAACTGATAAACCAACCTTTTGGAATTTCTACAACTTCTAGCTTAACTTGATAAGGAGTTTCTTCTGTGTTCCAGAAAAGAATTGTGAATTTGGTTGTATCATTAGCTTCTATGCTTGTAAAATCTTTTTTAACAAGACTACCAAAATTCATAGCTTCTGTGACTTGAAGCAGTGAAATCAAGAAGACCAAAACACCAAGAATTTTACTCATGCTTAACACCTGTTATGTAGATTGTTCCATTGTAAACACCAGCATAAACTGGAGGAACATTCAGCCAATACCAAGTTGTGATGTTTGTTTTTTCAGGAACATTCAGCTTGATTATGGAGTTAACATTTGATAAAGAGAAGAAACCATCTTCGATATTGCTACTGATGTTGCTCCAGCTTATGTTTCCAACTTTTATGATAGAACCAAAAGTAGCGTTTACTAAATCTGTGCCTCTTATGTAAAGGTCTAAATTACAGCTGCCTGGATTTACCGTTATGTTGTATAAATTCTTTGAATTTCCTGGAGCTGGGTTATTGTAAGTGTTTGGTAAAAGTTCACCAAAGTCTATGGAAGACCAACTCAAACTGAAATCTATAGTACAACCAACTATAGAAACAGTTGCATTTTTTGTAACATTTGGCCAAACTTCTGAATAAGAGGAATTGAAGTACACTCCAAATTTCCAATCAGTGTTTATTTCACCTGAAGCGTTAACAATCCAAGTTAAATTGCAAAAGTCACCTGCATTCAAAGGATTGTTCGGACAAGCTTTCATTGCTAAAGCTGGAATTTCATTAACAAAAAATGGTTTATCTCCATAGCTTGTGTTTATTGGTGTGTCTGGATAGGAAGAAGACAAATTATACATCAAAGTGCCATAAACATTGCCACATGGGGCATCTCTACAAAAAACAGTTGCATTCACGAGAAAAGTAGAATTTTGAATCACATTGTTTAATTCTTCTGTGTTAGGCAAAACTAGTTCAACTTCCAAGTAGCCTACAGAATAGCCAACATAAAATTGAACATACTCTTCTTTCAGAGTTCCTTGATCAACATCTGCAGTAGAGTTGAGTCTTACTCTTGCTTTATTCTCAGAGATGTAGTTTTGTGGGTTTATTGTGACATTGCACCATATCGTGTAGTAATTGTTGGCAAAAACAGAAACATTCTGACAAGGGAAAGCATCCCAATCTGAATTGACAAAATCATAAATTGTCATGTTGTAAACATCGTCAACGGTAGAAGTGAAGTTTATTGAAACATTCAAGCTAACCAAATTTCCAACATAGCTAACAGTTGAATTGTGCTCGACGCTTAGCTGATAAATTGGTGAGCAATAGCCATTCCATTCTGTTCCAGACGGCGTGTAAGTGAAAAATCTTGCACTACTAGTAGAATTAACTTCAGCAAAAATGAAATTTTTATTACAAATTCCTAAGTTTACACTAGCCAAGTAAGAGGCTGCAGAGACCCACTTCAAACCAGAAGCTACATAGCTCACATCTACAGGCCCGACAATTCTTGTATTCCAATTGTAAATTGAAAATGTATGGTTTCCATCAACAGTATCATAATAAGCTATGATAAAATGAGTTGAGTTTATGGCAGAAACAGAAACAAAAGCTTCACTTGTTCCCACATCAGTATCTTCATCTATCGGCCCAACAATTCTTGTCCCAACGCTATTGTAAATTGAGAAAGTTATGTCTCCATCAGCAGCATCGTAGTAAACAACAACAAAGTGTGTGGAATTCAAAGCAGTTAAAGCTAAAGAATAAGAATTTCCTATTGCTGCATCTTCATCTGTAGCCGCCACAACAACAGTTCCTGTTATTGTGTAAACAGCATATGTAGCGTCATCAGTATTTCCTGCATCATAATAGAAGAAAGCGAAGTGAGTTGAATTCAAAGCTGCGACATGAACATTGTAGCAATCTGTTGAAACTCCTTGATCAACATCTACAGGCCCAGCAACTCTTGTTTGTGTTACTAAATTCCAAGTCGAGAAAGTTGCATCTTGATCTGTACTGTCAAAATAGCCTATAACTATGTGGGTTGAATTGAAAGCTGAAATAGAAGCGGACCAACTTGCTGTCCCCACATCAGTATCTTCATCTATTGGCCCAATTCCTAAATATCCTTGGTAGTCATAAACTACAAAGCTCGTGTCTTGCTCACCACTATCATACCAAGCTATGGCAAAGTGGGTTGAGTTTAGAGCAGAAACCGAAACTGAATTATAATTGCAATAAGTGTTCGTATCCACTGTTATAGGACCTGTTAACAAGCTTCCATAAGTAGTATAAACAGCAAATTTTACAGAAGCTGTTGAATTTTCACACCAGCTTACTACAAACTTATCAGAATTTAAAGGGGTGACAGATAAGGCTCCGACATTCTGATTGGTGAATGTTGTTGGCCCAGAATAGTATGGGGTGATGTCCGCTTCTGTTATATCCCAAGTTAAACCATCGGTGTTAGAATTCAAGTAAGAATCTATTTGTTGTTGATCTATGGTGGAGGCGTTTCCTGTGACATTTGTGGAAGAAGTTTGATTGAATTGTGATGTCGGGTCAACCCCTTGTGTAAGGGATATAGGTAATTTAAAGATAAGAAGGAAGAAAGAGATCGAAGCCAATAAAAAAAGTTTCAAAAAAATTGCTTCAGTTTTCACAAATTCACCTCTTGAAAATTCCAAAAAATCTTTCCAAAAAGCTAGGTTTTTTGTATTCAATTCCAGCAAGCTTTGAAGCAATTTCAAAAATTGCTTTGCTTGAAGGGGAATTTTTATGCAAAATTAAAACAAGAGTTCTTTTATTCGTGCTTTCTAAGACTTTTTCATCTTCAGGTACAATTCCTATAACAGGCAATTCTGTAAACTGTCTAGCCTCCTCAGCAGATATTTCATAAGATTTTTTCCTCATTCTATTTAAAATAATTCCGAGGATTATCGGACCAGAATTAAAAGAATTTATCAATTGCTTACATTTAACAACATCGACTAAAGAAGGTAGGAAAGGATTTGCAACAAAAAGAACTTCATCAGCTGCTTGCAATGCTATCAAAGCTTCTTTTCCAAGACCAGGGGCCGAGTCAAGCAAAACAATATCAAAATCTTTGAAGTTTTCTTTCAATTTTTCTCTGAAATTTCCAACATCAACATCAACCAAATCTTTCAGTTCAAGAGAAGCTGGTACAATTCTTAAACCGGAAGGATGAGTGTAAACAACATCTTCAAATCTCGCTTCTCCCTTCAAAAAATTGTTTAGAGTCAAACCGTAAGAATAATTTCTAAAGAGCAGGCTCAAGTGTGAGGTTGTTAAGTTACAATCAACAACTGCGACTTTTTTCCCAAGCTGTGTTAAAGCTAGACCTAAATTTGCGGCTATCGTGGTTTTGCCTACACCACCTTTACCAGAGCAAACATCAATTATTCTTACCATTAACCAATCCCCTTTTCTTCTTCCAAAATTTCTTCTTCAGTTTCGGTTGAGATTTTTAAATTTTGGGCTTGTGTAGATTCAGCTTTCTCTTCCTTTTTCTTCAAATATTCTTTCACATCAGAAAGAAAATTTTTGATTTCTTCTCTATCTTGAGATTTAATTTTTCTTTTCTTGAGCAAAAAGGCAAGGGAAAAAGCAATTGCTGCGAAAAGCAAGATGTAAATCCAATCTGGAGCTATTTGAGGCAAAACTATTTTACCAAAGAACCCAACAGGCGTAACTCTTCGTGTTAAAGTCTGGTTTTTCTCAATTATAGTGAAGCCAAAGATTTTTTCTTTGGAAACTTCTTCATTGAAAACCCTTAACTTACAACTCAAAGTTCCAGCAGAAGCATTTGCCGGAACAAAAAACTCTATTTTCAACTTCTTCTCTTCATTAACCTCAAGCTTTTCTATCCCATCTTGCAAAATGTAATATTCGTTTGGTATTCCTTCTATGAAAATTTTCAGGTCATGAAGCTCGGCTTGACCTATGTTAACAATACTGAAATCTTGAGTGAAATTTTCACCTTGATTTATTCTTATCGTATCTGGAAAAACAATAGAGATTTCTTTACTTTTAACAACTTGCAAAGTTAAGGTTGAATTAAAGCTTATGTAAGGATGTTTCTCTGCACTTAAAATCAAAGAATAATTTCCTTCTTTTTCAGGAGATAAAAATTCTATTGTAAATAAACCATTGCTGTCTGAAAAAACTTTTTGTTTAATTGAAGTGTTTTTGATTTGTAGAGTTATGGTAGCATTACCAACAGGATTTCTTTGTTCGTCTACAACCATTCCCCTAAGTTTGACCAAGTCTTTAAGGTAAAAGATTTCTTTATTCAAGTTGAAATCAATTGAAAGCTTTTCCTCAGTTCCAATTGCATAAGCAGATAGACTTGATGTGTTGACATAGATCATGTTTCTAATAACATCGATTGAAGCACCAATTTCATTCCATCTTCCATAACATTCTTTCTTTCCAGAATTCCAATCTTCACATTTGTAAACTTTAAGCAAATTCTCATTCAAAACATTGCTTTCAGAATACTTCATCTCTATCGAAGCTTTGTAATATCTCAAATCAGTTTCATAAACAAACAAACCAACAACATTCAAGCCCGGGACATCTGCCGAACCAAAGTAATAATATTTTACAGGATCTTCAAATCTGTTTATTTCCACATCATACAATCGTAAAGTTGATTGGGGAAAAACAAATTCAACATCATAAGTTCCTGGTGGCAAGTTTCCAGAGTAAGTTCCTGTTGAATCTGTGTAAAGCCTAAGTTTTTCTGTACCACCCGAATAAAAGCTTATCCTTGTAGAAACTCCTTTATCATTTTCATCAGTTATTCTTCCAGATATGGGGACAATGTAGTCAATTGGTTTACTACTCGTGTAAGAATAGTTATTGTGCAAAAGAGTTGCTACAAGGTTATAACTACCAGAAGATAAGCTTGGCGCAATTATTGCTATATTATAATAATTGCCTGCTGGTGCTATGGTAGCAATAGTAGCCTGAGTTGATCCAATTTTGACTGCTAGATTTTCCATATTCAAAGGAATTATAATTCCCCTGTCAAAAGCTTGAACTTTCAAGTTAATAGTTTCATTTGGTTTGACCCAAGTTTTATCCACACTTATTATCGAGAATTGTATTGGCTCTTGAATCACAAGACTAGTAGTTTCAGTGGCATTAACTCTATCATAAGAAACAAATATTCTTAAATTATGTGTTTTGATGGGATCAGCTATTTCTGAAGAATTGAGAAAGATGAGCCAACCGATATTTGGATCATAAGGCGGTCTTATTTCTGGTTTTATTGGTAGACCATCGAGAGCTATGTTGAATTTCACATCAGAAGAATTTATTGGTTGTTCATTCTTCTTGACTAAAATACCAATCTCTATCATATCGCCAAGATAAATTGTTGTTGGGGAAATGTTAGTTATGCTTGTCACAAATTTAGAAACATTGAAATTTGCTGTTTTTTGGTCAGATTCATTTCCTTTTGAACAATTGATTATTGCTGTAAAGGCATCTGCTTTATTCCTCCAGTATGTTGAATCAATTTTTACAGAATAAATTTCATCGCTGCGAGTGAAATTTTCTGCATAAATTATATATCCACTACTGCCAACAAGCTTTGCAGAAACATTTTCTCCTTCACTACAATTGACTTTTATCAACAGAGATTCATCGACCCAAATGTCAGGTGAAGGGCTAAAAACAATCTCATTGATTGTTGGTGAAGCAAGAGCAGGAATAGGTAAAATTAAAATTCCAATTACAAATGCAAACAAAATTACCTTTTTCATTTTTTCTCACCTTTAGCAACAGTATAAACATTAGCTTTTCCAACTTTGTGAAATTCTAGCTTACCTTGATTCTTCATGGCTTCAAGATAGCCTATCAACACATACCTTTTGATGCCGAGCTCTTTGGCAAGCCTAGAAGTTGATAAGATCCTTTTGCTAAGAATTTGGATTATCTTCTCTTCCACACTCTTATCTATGAGCCCTTTTTCCATATAGTTACAATATTGTTTTTATATTATTTAAACATTATTATATCATTGTATCTATATTGTTACAATATAAAACTCAAATCCCCCTCAGAAAGAGTTTTAATTTATCCATGAAATAATAAACAAACCAAAAAATCCCACTTTCTTTCTTCATCTCAAAACTCTCTTCGCTCTTATATTTACCCCCATCCGAAGCTACAATTAGATTAATCTTTTCTTCGGTCCAGACGGTTGGATAATAGCTGATAGCTACAGTTCTTTCTTCATTTTCTCCAAGGAAATTAATCTTCTTTTGTTCAAATATCCATCCAGGAGGAAATTCAGAAGGCAAAATTACAATGTCACTCACATTGTTTTTGGCTTTGATATCAAAAACAATGAAATCCTCATAAGTTCTGAAATTTTTTATTTCAAAAATATCTTCTGGAGAATAAGAATTTTTCTTTTCTATTTCAAAATTCTTCTCAAAAATTTCATTCCCAAAATATGATCTAATCCTTGCATGGAATTTACCTGTAGAATTAGTGTACCAATAGATTTCAAAATTCTTTCTATCTCCAGGCATTAATGTGTTTTCTTTGCTCCAACCAGTGAAAACAATTCTAGATCCATTTAAAATATCTAGGCGAATTCTAGTTTTATATGAAACACTTCCTGTGTTGTAAAATTCAATTTGAAATTTCAAAATATCTGTAGAAGGATCATAGGAAAAAGAGCTTATGTTTCCTTCCAGAGATTTAGGTACATTCACTTCTACTATGGCAGAATTTGCGACCAAAGTAAAAAATAAAATCAAGAAAAAAATGAAAACCAGAAATTTCATGAAATCATCTCCAAAAATTGTATAAGAAGTCATACTTTGGTTTTTGAATGATGACATCTATCTCACCAGAATAATTTCCAATTTTTGCTTGTTCAGCATAAAATTTAACTTCAATTGTAATTTTTTCCTTCTTGTGTAAAATGAAATCATTCTTAGTGAAATTAACAAAAGGCGAGATATTTCCATAAACTTTAAAATTTATTTTAACATCTTTATCAGTTGGGTTTTCCAAGTCAATGAACCTTGTTCCAAAATTTTTTCCAACAGGAATTATACCAAAGTTAAGGTTCCAAGGATCTACAACAACCCCTATTTTCAACTTTTCTTCTGTTGGTCCTGTAGAAGAAACGCTAACACTTGATGGATATCTTATTATTTCATAATTGAAGAAAAAATCCGAGCGAGTTTCAAAAGTCCTGTTTGTTACAAACTCTTTTGGTCCAGGCTGATATCCGGATAAGATGAAGAGTAGAGCAAGAGTTGCAAAAAAAGCGACCATGAATTTTATTTTGAACTTTTTCATTTGTACCACTTATATATACCAATTGCTATCAACAGAATTAAAATCACGGCCACAATCCACCAAGGAAAAATTTCTTCCGGTTTTTCTATTATTGGTAAAGCTTCTATTACTAAAGTAGAATTTCTTGATGTTGAGCCTGTAGTATAGCTCACAGTTGTTAAGACAGTATAATTTCCGTAAGAAATTTTGTTTGAAGGCAAGTAAGTTTTGAAAATTTTTGTTTCACCAGGTTTGAGGAATTGGGTGGAAGAAGTCAGATTTTCTATTGAAACACCATCTTTAACTATTTCTTGTAAAGCTCTTGCAGAAATTGTAACGCTACCAGTATTTTGAAAATAAGTGTTGATTTCAAGCCTATTGCCAACATATTTCCCAGCAACCACATCGAGAATTATTCCTTCCCTTTTTGCTTCTCCCGGAACATTAAATAAAATTGCAACAGAAGTTATGGCAACAACCCTTGCTCCTGCTTGCCCTATTGCTTCAGAAGGAAGAGAAGGCGAAGGTTTAATTTTAACTAAATGATATCCAGGCTCAGCGTTTTTTGGAACATTGAGCAAGAAACTTACTTCTCTCCACCCTCTTATTTCTCCTCCCCTAGTCTTTAAAGTTTCATTTGCTGGTTTAAGTTCTATGGGATTGGACAAAAATTCTGCCCAAGCTTGTGTGCTCTCTTCCGAATAATTGAAAATCAAATCTCTATATCTATCTGAAGAGAAAAAATCTAAATTTCCATTTTCAGCTTCAAGGTAAACTAGCAAAGGATCAGTTGAAGGCGTCACAAGATAGAATTTAACTATTTTTGTCGATCCCCTTTCAACTTCACCTAAATTTATCACAGGTGGAGAAACGCCTACAGTGAAATCTGCCGCAAAGACAGGTGAAGAGAGAACAAGCAAAGAAACAAAAATTAATGATAGATAAAATCGCATATTTAACTATTAATTAGGTTTAAAATAAGTGTTTTAATATGGATGAAAAGAAACTCTTGAAAGCAAAAAACTTGAAGATAATCGATCATCTTGGAACCTACTATGCTACTTTTGACGGTAGCAAGATGTGGAAACTGGAGAAGTGGGTAAGCAAGCTTTTGATGATGTGTGATGGTAAAAAAACTTTTGACCAAATTGCAGAAGAAGTGGCAAAATTGGCAGGAGTCCCTAAAGAAGAAGTTAAAATTGCCTTGAAAGATGTGATAGAAGAATTGGAAAAAGCAGGCTTCATAGTCTACGTCTGATCAGCTTTCTTCAGTTTAAACAATCTATAAGCTCCAATCTTTCTCTCAGTAATTTTTCCCTCTCCAAGAAGCTCGTGAACATAAATTGTGGCTTTAAATCTATTTACATTGCAGGATCTTGAAATGTCTTGAATTGTTAAGCCCCTTGGTTCCTTTTCAAGCAATTGAAGAATCCTTTGCTTTATTTCTTCCATATATTTAATA
>Ga0105162_1000686_pt1 | contig 21239 bp, 26 predicted proteins | sample JNZ201metaG_FD_81532 | JGI IMG/M metagenome (GOLD analysis project Ga0105162, IMG submission 81532) | Hot spring microbial communities from Jinze hot spring, China to study Microbial Dark Matter (Phase II) - JNZ 20120812A | ecosystem: Environmental > Aquatic > Thermal springs > Hot (42-90C) >...
AAATTAGGTAAGAAGAGCGGAGAAGGGTTTTACAAATGGGTAGGCGAAGAGCCGATTGCTGAGAGGGTCGAAAACTATGCTGATGTGACGATTTTGCTTGCAGTCATAGTCAACGAGGCTTTCAGGATAATCGAAGACGGTATCGCAGATAAAGCCACGATAAATGAGGTCTGGAAACTGGCTACGCTTTCTCCGGGAATTTTCGATCTTGCTGAGATATTGGGATACGAGAATATCCTAAATGCTCTGAATAGGGCTTTTGAAGAGAGTGAGATGGAAGTTTTCAGACCCGCAAAGACGTTTGCTTCATTGAAGTTCTAAAATTTCTTTTAGCTTTTGAAGTTTTTACGCAAAACACTTATAACCAAAAAGCTGAGAATTTTTAAAGCCGGGGTTGCCGAGTGGCTGAAGGCGGTAGACTCGAGATCTACTGGGCTTTGCCCTCGTGGGGTTCAAATCACCCCCCGGCGTATTTAGCTCCAAGATTTTTTATAAAACTCAAAGCTCAAAGCTTTTGAAGACCTTAACGTAATTGGAGGCGATGCTTTCAAGCTTATTATCATCTGTTACGAGTCCAAAACCGTTTTTCATAGCGATAAAAACGTAAGAGGCGTCGTAAAACGTGATGCGGTTTTTACATGCAAATTCTAAGACTTCCTTTTCTAAACCCCTTACTGAAAAGATCTCCATCGCCCCCATTGCTTTTCCAATGATTTCAGCAAACTCAATCGCAGTGTTCTCATCGATTTTCTTAAGCAAATTTACCTCTTTCCACAAAGCATTCAGTGTTTCGTAGATCGCAAGATCAAGAGTTGCGCCATTCAGAAAAGCTCTTACTTTTCCCCTTTTTGCGAGATTCACGATTGCGCTCGCATCGAATAGCCTCATTTTTCTCTTTCCTCCCTGATCAATCTCACGATCTCCTCATCCTCTATTTCTTTCAGAGCTGAACTGAGCTTCTTCGCTTTCTCTTCTATTTCTTCAAGAATTCTTTTTTTCACTTCTTCTTCCAGAGCTTTTCTGATAACTGGCCCAGGTTTTATGTTGTATTTTGTGAGTTTTTCTTTCAGGCTTTTCGGAATTTTTGCTGAGACCGTAACATATTCCATGTCATCCCATTTTAAGTAAACTTATATAAAGTTTACTCAATCAAGATTGCAAAATATGGTTTCGGAAAAATAATCTTTCAGCCTTTCAGATTCAGAGCACTGCGAAAAATTCGTGTATTGTGCTGAAATTCCTGCTGCGAATTTTGTTCTTTAGGTTAAATTTTTATAGTCTCCACATTACCTATTGAGCTTGAACATCGTGTTATCGACTATTTCTCGGTCAAAAATGACTGGAATTGTTTTGAAAGTGCTATAATTCCATTTTTCACTTCTAATAGTGTATTAGGAGCCCGAGATTACATAGACGTCCCCGTTTCTAAATTAACGCTACACTTCCTTTCTGTCCGGATTCTTTAAACTATGCCTTTTTTGAGGCTTCTACTCAAGCTCTTGATTTGGCTTTACTTCACTCTCTAAAGACAAATGAAAAAATTAGTTCTGAATTGGCAGATCAGACTGCAATTATTTTCTATCACCCGAAAATTAGCATCAAACACAATACGACTCCCGCAAACAAAGAAGCCAAAAGCGCTGCAGAAAAGAATCTAATATAATCCAAAAACAACTGCAGACATGCTCGAAGATACGCTTAGATCAATTGTGAGGAAAAAGGTGATCGAGATTCTCGAGGCCAAATTGGGTAGAGAAATTGCGGAAGAGATCGAAAAGAAGCTGAGCTACGAGGAGAGGGGAAGAATTTTGAAGGAATACGAGAAAAACAAGAAGTTATCAGAAGAAACTTACAACTACGTGCTCTCTAAGTACTACTACAGAGATCTGACCTCGGTTCTCTTTGGAATTTCCTCGGAAATTCGAGTTTATCCGGAGATTACGGGATCGATGATTGGAAGCGGGAAATTCGGAGTAGTGGGACTTAGAAAGCACATAAGAGAACTCGGTTACTCTGATGATAAGTTTGAGGAGGTTCTGCAAGCAATCTACGTTGAAATCGAGAAATTGGCAAGAAGTCCGAAGTATTTGGAACTCTTTGCAGTTGCATCACTTGAAATCGGGAATTTTTATCTTGAACAGGATTGCGGAAAAGCCGAGGAGTATCTTTCAAAAGCTTACGAGCTGAGATCGAACATTCACGACGTGCAGAAGCTGAAGAAGCTCTTAGAGGGCTTTCTTAGACTTAGCTCCTTTTACTGCAGGGTAAAAAAGATGGAAAAAGCCAAGATCATGTATGAGAGGGCAAACAATCTCGTGAAAGAATTGGGGAACAAACTCGATGCCTCAACGTCTAAGTTGCTGAGGGAAGTTAATGAAAAGCTTGGAGAGCTTTGACGTTGTGGAGCAAAGAATTTAAAGTTTCGAAACGAAGGCACTCTATGATTCTCCTAGATAGAAAGGATACGATGCAACTCTTAATCTTGACGGAGCTCATGTTGAATCCCGAGTGCAATCAAAGGGATATCGCAAAGAAGCTAAATTTAACTCCGCAGGCGATTTCGGAGTACTTCAAAGAACTAACAGCAGAAGGGTTCGTGAAAGTTGTCCAGCGTGGCTATTATGAAGTAACGAAGAAGGGCGAGGAGTGGTTAACAAAGAACCTTCTTGACCTTCACGTTTTTAGCGAGGAAATGCTTAAGAAGATATACTCGAAAACGATCGTCGCAATAGCGGTTGGGAAGGTGGAGGGGAATAGTGTGGTGAAATACTGGTTTGAAGATGGCTTCGTCTTTGCAAAAAAGGATGAAAAAGGAAACGGGATCGCTTTAACCTCTGCGGAAGATGGCGAGGATTTGCTTGTGAGACCAACAGGAAGCTTCGAGCCACCGGAAAAGGGAGAAGTAATAGTTGTGAAAGTTCCAAACGTCGCAGAAGGCGGAAGCAGAAAATTGAACATTGAAAAGCTTAGAGAGCTTGTGAAGAGTAGGAGTAAAAGCATCGTTGTTGCGCTTGGAATCGAAGCCCTAGTTGCGTGCAGAAAGGTAAAAGTCGAGCCAATCTTCTTTGGAGCAAAAGAAGTCTGTGTCGAAGCTGCGCATCATGGGAGCGGAGTAATAGTGGTTTGTGCGGAAGACAGGGTCAACGATTTGATGCGGACGCTGATCGATGAGGGTTTAAAATTCGAGGTCAAGGAGTTTTGAGAAATATCACATTTCCCCTGCCTTTTTTGACCTTCTCAATTACTCCTCTTCTCTCTAAATCTGTGATTATCAAGCTCATCTTTGCTTCGCTGAAACCGAGCTTCTTTCTTAGCTCTTTCTGTGTAATCCTACCACCGTTGGCTTTTATGATCTCGACAACAATCTTTAGATCCTCTGGTAGGATTTCCTCCTTCGATTTCGCGAATTTTTTCTTCAGCGCATAGATTGCGACGATCCCAGCAAAGCTGAGAATCAATGCGATAACGCTGTAATTCTCTTCTTCCTCGATTGGCATCTCGGGAACTTCCTCGGGTAATTCAAACTCGGGAAAGAGAATTAAGTCGAAGCGAACGTTTCCTTTCACAGTTACGTTCTCTATCGCAATTAAATTCCCGCTCTTTGCAACTATCGTGTAATTTCCCGGCTCAACTTCGAAGCTGTAGCTACCATTGACCGCAACGATCTTCTGCATTTCCATGCCGTCCTCCTTGAGTATAACCACCGCGCTGATCGGTTCGAGCGTTTCCCAGGAGTAGACTTTTCCGTAAATCGTGTCTGCACTTGCAGTTGCTAACAGCAGTAAGGCTAAGAGCAGGAGCCTCAAATCAGATCCCTTACACTTGGAATTGGGGGAAGTTTTCTTTTATGTTCTGAAGCCCTTATCAAGCTTAGAACTCGCTTGAACTTCTCATTTTCCATTTTAATTCCTTTCTCAATCGCTTTTAGAATTTCATCGAGTTCTGCGTAGCTCATTCCAATCTCGTCTTCGTCCGTTTGTCCAACGTAAAGACCTGCGGTGGGCTTTTTTTTGATGATGTTCTCCGGCACTCCTAGGAATTTTGCAACCTCGAAAACTTCTGTTTTGTATAGGTCACCGATTGGATTAAAATCGACTGCACCGTCGCCGTATTTTGTGAAGTATCCAACCATAATCTCGCTTTTGTTCCCCGTTCCAACTACAAGTCTTTGAAGCTTGTTTGCGAAGAAGTAATTTATCGTCATCCTTATTCGTGGCTTTAAATTTATAACTGCGTTTTTATCTTCACCGAGCGTTTCGAGGAAAAGATGGACGAAGGGGGAGATCTCGATTACATTGTGTTTAATTCCAAGCATTTTTGCAACTTGTAACGCATCTTCAACGTCTCTCTCAGGAGTTACACCCTTTTCTGGCATTATGTTGGCTAAAACTTTCTCTCTTCCAAGAGCCTTGACGCAGAGAAAAGCAACGACTGCGCTGTCCACACCACCGCTTAGACCCAAGACTACACCGGTGCTTTTAGACTTCTCGACGATTTCACGTATGAACTGCGTTATTCTATCGACGATCGCTTTACAGTCCATACCTCAAGGAAATTTGGAGATAGATAAGCTTTACTCAGTCTACCAGTCTGTAGAGCGTATCTCTTTGCCTTGGAATTCTCCCTGCTCGTCTTATTATCTCTCTGAGCTCTTCGGGGCTTAGAAACTCACCGCTCGTAGCTCCTGCGGACTTCGAGATGTTCTCTTCAATTAGCGTTCCACCTAAGTCGTTGGCACCGAAGTTTAGCGCAGCCTGCGCTAATTTTAACCCAAGTTTCACCCAAGAGGCTTGGATGTTCTTTATCTCTGGATAAAGCAGTATTCTTGCAATTGCAATCACGAGCAAATCTTCAAAACCGCTCGCTCCTTTCGCTTTTTTTCCGAGTTCGTTGTTTCTCCACATGAAGGAAAGGGGTATGAACTCTGTAAATCCTTGGGTCTCTTGCTGTATTCTTTTTATCATCAATATGTGCTTTATTCTGTCCAACCATGTTTCAACGTGCCCATACATCATCGTTGCAGTCGTAGGAATACCGATTCTGTGAGCCTCTTTTATAACCCTAACCCACTCATCTGTTTTTAGCTTCATTGGGCAGATCTCGGCCCTAACACTGTCGACGAGAATCTCAGCAGCGGTTCCAGGCATCGAGTTTAGGCCTACTTCTTTTAAGATTCTCAAAACATCTGCGACATCCATTTTTGAATTTCTAGCCATGTGGTAGACTTCCATTGGTGAAAAAGCGTGGATATGGATCTTTTTGGAAACATCTCGCACCGCTTGGAGGATGGACACGTAAAAATCGACATCCGCGTTTGGTAACAAACCGCCTTGTATACAGACTTCGGTGCAGCCGAAGTCAATCGCCTCCTCCACTTTTCTCTTTATCTCCTCCAATGAGAGTTTGAAACCCTTCCGATTGCGGAAGGAGCAGAACTTGCAATCGTTTATGCAAATATCCGTGAAATTTATGTTTCTGTTCACGACGAAAGTCACGATATCTCCTACCGCCTTTCTCCTGAGCTCATCTGCAAGTTTAAAAGTTTCAAATGGGCTCTTCAGGAGCTCTAAAGGATCAAGGCTTAGCGTATCCATTTTCATCAGAATACACCTCTACTAGCTCACGAACAGCGCTTCCATAGGATTTAAGCTTTACGAATTTTGGATATACGGGCAAGCGCTCTTTCAGTATGAACTCATTCCCCAAAGAACGCACCAAATCGCTTAACTTTGGCCACGGGGCTTCGGGGTTTATGTAGTCGGGCGTCACCTCCGAGATTCCGCCGAGATCGTTTGCACCTGCTTTAAGAAACGGGTAAACGTCCCCAACCAGGTTTGGCGGAACTTGGATTGCAACATCTTTTGGAAGGATTCTCCTTGCAATCTTTACAGTTTCGAGCATCTCTTTTTGACTCGGCTCCTTCCAGTTCTCCATTTTTGTCCCGAATTTTGGTTTGAAGTTCTGGATTATCACTTCTTGTATATGCCCAAACTCCTCGTGGATATCTGCGATAACTTCCAACGAGTAAACTCTATCGTACTCTTTCTCCCCAATCCCCACAAGGATTCCGGTTGTGAACGGAATTTGTAGCTTTCCTGCTTCTCTTATAGTCTTTATCCTCTTTTCTGGCTTTTTTCCTGGACTTTCTGAATGGCAATCGAGTTCTACAGCTTGTTCAAGCATCAATCCAAGGCTTGCGTTGTATATCTTGAGTTTCTCGAGTTCTTCTTTGCTTAGAACCCCAGCGTTTGTGTGCGGGAGCAATCGATGGCGAATTGCAAGTTTGTTCATGTCCACAACATAGTCTAAAAAGTTCTCGTACCCCTTTTGCTCGAGAAGTTTCCTGAACTCCTTTATCTCGTCCGGCTTTTCGCCAAATGTAAAAAGCGCCTCTTTTGCACTCTTCGCCTTCAAGAGCAGTGTTTCAACTTCGTTTCTGTCCATTAAATTCGGTTTTTCACTCCTAAAACCACAATACCAGCAACGATTCCTGCAATTTGTTGTCAGTGGAAGGAAGACGTTTTTTGAATAGGTTACGATCACAGTTTTCAATTGCCGAGTTACTTAAAAATTTTCACTTGCAATGCTAATCCGAAGCAACAAGTCTCTTTTTGTATATCAGTTTCGAGGATCGAAAGTTATTTTTACTTCATAGTAGACCTTTGTATTGATGGTAGAGGTGCGGAAGCTTCAGCTCATAGGTGGTTCGAGCTACATGGTCAGTTTGCCAAAGGACTGGGTCAAGAAGAACAACTTAAAGCAAGGCGACGAAATCGTGCTCGACATCGAAAACAGCGTCATCATGCTTTACCCCAAGGGATTTAAGGAAGATATAAGGGTTTCTAGGGTTGAGATCTCAGATCTTAAGAGATACGATGAGAAATTCCTGCGGAGATTCATCTATGCGCTTTACATCCAAGGAGTCGACGAGATCAGAATCGTGGATAAAAAACTCAACCCGAGGTTGGTAGCAAAGATAAGCGAGATCGTTAAAAGCCTTATAGGGATGGAGATCATTGATGCGAGCGATAAGGTTGTTTTAAAGTGCCTAACTGTGACGGATTTCGACGTCTATGGGGTTGTGAAGAGAATGACACAAATCGTGGTAACAATGATGGAAACTCTAATCGATGCCATCAGGAGCAGGGACTTCAGCGGTTTAAGGGAGCTGAAGAACTTGGAGGACGATACCGATAGGCTGTATCTTCTTGCTGTCCGGCAGGAACATAGGCTTGTAAGGGAGTTTTCGAGCCCAGCTAAGTGGAACGAGCTCCGTCTAATCTTGGGAATAAGGACAGTTGCAAAGCTGATCGAGGAGATAATAGACAACCTCGAAAACTTTTCAAACTACATCAGAGCAGTGGAGAAGGAAGAAGAACTTGAGACGATTGAAAAATTCCTTATAGAGCTTTTCGGGGCATTTGAAGTGCTCTCGAGAGCTTACTTCGAGTCAGAGCTCGAGACTTCGGAGGACTCGATTCAGCTCTTGGAGGAGATCGAGAGCAAGATGCTCAGTAAAATCGACGGTAGTTCGCAGTATAGGCTGAGCCTTGAATCGCTGATGAGCGCGTGCAGACACATGAAATCGATCGGCGAGATAGCTTTGAACAAGTCGGTCAGAGAATCCCTGAAAGCTACACGCTAAACAGCAAAAAGCTTAATTCCTTCACAGAGTATTTTTTTGGATGACGGAAGAAGTTGTTGACCTTGAGGATATCCCAGGCGTTGGACCAGAGACTGCGAAGAAGCTAAGGGAAGCGGGATTTACGACAATAGAGGCAATAGCGATCGCATCTCCTGCAGAAATATCGTCTATTGCGGGCATTGGTGAATCGAGTGCATTAAAGATAATCCAACACGCAAGAAAAATGGCGAGCATTGGCGGTTTTGAAAGTGGCGATAAAGTGCTTGAGAGAAGGAGGAATGTGAAAAAGATAACCACGGGGAGCAAAGACCTCGACGCACTTTTTGGCGGAGGAATCGAGACTCAAGCGATAACCGAGCTCTTTGGAGAATTCGGTAGCGGTAAGACTCAGCTTTGTCATCAGCTTGCAGTTAACGTTCAGCTACCTGAAGAAAAAGGTGGCCTGAATGGTTGTGCAATAGTTATCGATACGGAGAACACTTTTCGTCCAGAAAGAGTGATCCAGATGGCGATGGCAAAAAAGCTCGATCCAAACGAAGTTCTGAGAAATATCTACGTTGCACAGGCCTACAACTCCAATCACCAAATGCTCCTTGTCGACAACGCAAAGGAGCTTGCGGAGAAGCTGAAGAAGGAGGGAAAACAGGTTAGACTTCTCATCGTGGACTCATTGACCTCGCACTTCAGAGCGGAATACGTTGGTAGAGGGACGCTTGCGGACAGACAGCAGAAGTTGAACAGACACATGCACGATTTGATGAAATTCGGCGAACTCTTCAACGCCGCAGTTGTTGTTACAAACCAAGTTATGGCTCGCCCAGATGTTATGTTCGGTGATCCGACGAAACCAGTCGGTGGACATATTGTTGCGCACACCGCGACGTATCGTGTTTACTTGAAGAAGAGCAAAGGGGATCTTAGAATCGCAAGGCTTGTCGATTCTCCACATTTGCCAGAAAGCGAGGTCGTTTTCAAGATAACTGAGCGTGGAATTGAAGATGCGAGCAACAAATAACTACTCTGTGATTTTTTCGAAGACAGCGAGGTTTATTGCAATTTCCGCGATATCTGAAGAGTAGGCTAAAATTCGTTGAAATCCGTCGAGTATCGCTTTTACCAGTATAATCTCCTCTTTTTTGAAATCCATCAGCTTTCTCTGGTGCGAAATGAGATGTCTCCTCAAGGACTCAATCCTTTCGAGAACCTCTTCTGCAAAGTTGGAGTCCTTTTTCAGAAAACTCATGCATGCGGACTTGAAGACGTGTGGGATCTCTTCCACAAATTTTAACTCAAGACTTTTTCCGAGGTTTAGAATGGATTCAGCCATCAGCTCGATGTGATCTGCAACTCTTTCGAGCGTTCTGGCGAAAGTTCTTAGAAAAACGTTCTCCTTTGCGAGGCGTAGAATTAGGAAGTGCAATCTGTCCACTTCGTCCTCCCGGGTTATTATCGAGCTTATGACTTCACGCCTGTAGTTGAAAAGGCAACCTACGAGATCCAACAGCATTCCATGGCAGACTCGAAAAAGTTTCTCCGAGATGTCTTCAAGACTCATCTTGTCTGGGTCTATCTGAATGGAAAGTTCAATCTCATTACCGAGATCTTCAAGCACCTCTGCTCCGATCAATAGATCGGAAGCGAATGCAATCGCCCTTCTCTGCTCTTCGCTCGTTATTCTTATTTTCATCACATCGATGCCCGCGAGATAGTGCGCGATTATCCTCCTAACTACAGCATCGAAGCTAAGGTTTTCGCAGAAGAATTCGGCTTTTTTTGCTTTTTTCTCTCTCAAAAAGATTATTATCTTGTCCTTCTCTGTTTTGAGGTAAACATAGTCCCCTTCACGAACACCAAGGTTTTGGATCCAGCTTTTTGGCAAGGTCAAGATGTAACTTCCTCTTCCACTCTTGAAGATCTTTCTAGCTTCCATAGCCATGATATGTGAGTCATATATAATATTTTTCGCTCATAGAGATATATGTTCAAAAGATTTTATATGAGTAAAAAATATATCAAAGTAAGCGAAGGTTGATATGGTGATGTGAATGCGAAAGTGGGCATTGGTACTCTTAGCGCTTGTGCCGTTGTTAGCGGGTTGTGCAACTCAGCCAAGCGGAGAAAAAGAGGTTAAAAAAGTGAACGTATACGGAAGCGGGGCAAGTTTTCCAGCACCACAGATATATGCGTGGATTTCGGAGTTTGAAAAGCAGAGAAAAGATATAACGGTGGAATATACAAGTAAGGGCTCAGGAGCTGGGATAAATGATTTTAAGCTGAAACTCGTTCACTTTGCCTGCAGCGATCCTCCTGCAAAAGAGTCTGAGTGGAGAGAATTTGAGAAGCTCGGAAAACCCTTGCAGTTCCCATTCATCGTCGGCGCTGTAGCGGTTGTTTACAATGTTCCGGGCGTTGGAGAGCTAAGATTAGATGGTGAGACGCTTGCTAAGATCTTTGCGGGCGATATCGAGTTTTGGGATGATAATGCGATAAAAGCGCTGAACCCAGATGCGAGATTACCACATGAGAAAATTATCGTTATCCATCGAAGCGACTCGAGTGGAACGACTGAGATCTTCACAAATTATCTTTCGATTGTCAGTGAAGACTTCAAACAAAAAGTCGGTGCAGGAAAACTCGTTGAGTGGCCAGTTGATAAACTTGGACGTGGCTATGGGGGAAAGGGCAACGAAGGTGTTTCTGCGATGCTGAAGCAGACGATGTATAGCATTGCTTACGTTGAGCTCGCTTATGCGTTGCATGAGAAATTCCCAATTGTAAGTCTGAAAAACAAAGCTGGGAAATTCGTACAGCCCACCGACGAGACAATTTCCTCAGCCATCGTTGCGACAAAAGCTTTCGTTCCCGATCCGAGGGAAGGATACAAGGAAGACTTGAAACAGTTCTTGAACGCTCCCGGGGAAAACAGCTACCCAATCGTTGCCTTCAGCCATGTTTTGCTATGGGAGGGCTATGAAGACAAGGAGGTTGCAAGAGCAGTTAAGGACTTTTGGAAGTGGGTTTTGACGGACGGGAAAAAATACATGCTCAAGGGTTACGTAGCGTTGCCAGACGAGATAGTGAAATCGGCGCTGGATGCGATCGAGAAGATTTCTTAAATTTTTGTGATTCGTATGGACAGGTTTAAACTTCTCCTCCTTCCAGTGTGTGGAACTGTCTTGGGAATTCTCATGCTCATGCTCCTCGTTTTTGCGGTGAACTCAGCAGAAACCCTCGCAAGGCAAGGAATCGAGACATTCACTTCAAACGTTTGGATAGCTTCAGAAATTCCCGAGGAGGAGTTTTATGGTCTTCTCGCAGCGATATATGGAACGCTCTATACATCAATTCTCGCACTCATCTTAGCGCTCCCAACTTCGATTGCGCTCGCAGTATTCACGATCGACTTTGTTCCCCAAAAGGCTAAGGAAGCCCTCGTGATACCCGTCGATATAATGGCCGGTCTTCCCACAGTTTTGTATGGGCTTTGGGGCTTATTCGTTCTGGCACCACTCGTTGGGAATTTCGCACCCATTTTCTACGAAAAGCTCTCTTTCGTACCACTCTTCTCCTACTACAACTTCACGGGTTTCAGCTATCTCACTGCCTCGATTCTCCTTGCAATAATGGTCACACCTTTCGCTACTGCGATCATAAGGGAGGCGTATCGAACGATTCCAGCGACATACAGGGAAGCGGTTTATTCGCTCGGTTTAACGAGATACGAGGCGACAAAGGTTCTTTTGAGCTTCATAAAACCATCGATCTTGGCGGGATCTCTTCTGGCTTTTGGGAGAGCTGTAGGAGAGACAGTTGCGGTGAGCCTTGTTGTTGGAAACACGTTCAATATTCACCCAAGTTTCTTCGCTCCCGGCTATACAATTTCCTCACTTCTTGCGAATCAATTCGGCAACGCATTCGTTTATCGCTACATGCCCTCGGCTTTGTTTTGTGCGGGGCTCGTTCTGTTCCTCATCGGTTTGCTCGTGAATATCGCAGGGGTTCTATTGCTCAGGAGGTGGAGGCATGTTTAGAAAATTGAAAGAAACCCTATTCATCGCGTACGTGTGCATCTTTTCGATTATCGCATTGCTTCCGCTTGTCCACATAGTGTTCACAGTTTTCGCCAACGGTATTCCCGTGATTTTCCGTGGGGGAACAGAGTTTCTGACGCAGTCCCTTGCCTCTCCAGGGAAAGGTCTTGGTGGAATTTTCCCAGCAATATTTGGGACTTTTTTGCTCGTTTTTCTATCTTCTCTCATAGGGATTCCCATAGCAATTCTTGCTGGGACCTTTATAGCAGAGTATCCAACCAGCGCTCTCAGCAAATCGGTAAGAGCTTTGCTTACAATCATGCTCGAGTTTCCAACGATCCTCGTCGGATTATTTGTCATGGCAATCCTCGTGATTCCGATGGGTAGCTTTTCAGCGATCGCAGCTTCGCTTGCGCTTGCAATAGTTATGCTCCCCTACGTCGCGACTTATACAGAACAAGCGTTGCGAAACGTTCCCCAGCATTACAAAGAGGGAGCCTACGCCCTCGGGCTCAGAAAGGCGAGGGTTGTTTTTTCAGTGTCAATGAGAATTGCGAGGAAAGGAGTTGTGACAGGGTTGCTGATTGGAGTTGCAAAGGTAAGCGGAGAGACAGCACCGTTGATATTCACAGCAGGGAACGCTTGGCGTAGTGTTGGTGGAGTTTTTGAACCTGTTGGGGCGATCCCGTTGTGGATTTACTACTTAGTCCAGCAACCATATGCAAACTACCACGAAATAGCCTGGGGATCCGCTGCTGTTTTGCTGACGTTGTTCCTCGTGATCTTCATACCTTTGAGAGTCTTAACGAGAGAGGTGAGAGTTTGAACGCCATTGAAACGAGAAATCTGCGGATAAGCTATGGAGAAAACGAAGTCATCAGGGGGATAGATCTCGACATTCCGGAAAAGATTTGCTTCGCAATAATGGGCCCTTCTGGATGTGGGAAGTCTACTTTACTCAGAGCGTTCAATAGGTTGCTTGAGCTAAATCCAACTGCGAAAGTAAGTGGAGAGATAAGGTTTTTCGAGAAAAACATCTATGAGATGAGTGAACACGAGCTAAGGAGGCAAATAGGCATGGTATTTCAGATGCCAAATCCCTTTCCCCACATGAGCGTCTTCGAAAACGTTGCCTATGCGGTGAAGTGCAATAGAATGGCGAAATCCAAAAAGGATTTGAGTGAAATCGTCGAGTGGGCTTTGAAAAAGAGTGCTCTCTGGGATGAAGTAAAGGACAAACTTAAAGAAAAGGCAAGCAATTTGAGCGGTGGACAGATGCAGAGATTGTGCATAGCAAGGGCCTTGGCTTTGAAGCCGAAAGTCTTGCTCATGGACGAACCCACTGCGAACCTCGATCCAATCTCTGCAGGAAAGATAGAGGAGCTTATACACGAGTTGAAGAAAGAGTATACAGTGGTGATCGTTACGCATTCGCCTTCACAAGCCTCGAGAGTTGCAGATTACATTGCTTTTTTGTATCTGGGCAATCTGATCGAAGTTGGGAAACTCGAGGAGGTTTTTGAAAATCCGAAAAACGAGTTGACCGAAAAATTCCTAACGGGGAGGATGGGATGAAGGTTGTTGAAGAGCTGGAAAGTTTAAAATCTGAAATTTTAGAGATGCACAAAGTTGCGAAAGAGAGCGTTCGCCTTTGCTTCATAGCGATGAGAGGTCGTAGAGACGTAGTGAAAGAGATTTCGAAACTTGAAGAGAAAAGCGACAAAATGGAAGCAGACATTCACGATCACTGTGCAAGAATTCTCATCAGATTCCATCCTTTTGCAAGAGACTTCCGCTTTACAATGTCCGCTATTAGAATGTCGTCTGCTTACGAAAGGATCGTTGACTTAGCTCAAGAAATAGCGATCTACGAGTGTAAGTTCAGGGAGAAAATTTTCGAGGCAGAATCTGTGCTGTTGAAGATGTTCGATCTAATCCTCGAGGGTTATAGTGATTCGAAAAAGCTCTTTGAATTGTCAAAGCTCGACGATCTGGTCGATAAAGCCTACATCGAGGCGATGGAGGAAATCGAGAGTAGCTTCGAGAGTGTGGACGAGATCCTTGCAATAAGGCACATCGAAAGAATTGGGGACATACTTTGCAAGATAGGCGCAAGGCTTTTGTATGCGATCGAAGGTAATTGGGTATGGATAAAATGAAAGTCCTTTTCGTTTGCATCCGAAACACTGCGAGGAGCGTTATTGCGGAGGCGATTTTCAACAGTGTTGCGAAGATTTGGAAAGCTGAGAGCGCTGGAATTGAGAAAGCCGAGAGAGTAGATGAAAATGTTGCGGAGTTTTTAAGAAGGAGAGGTCTGAAGCCAAAGGACAAGCCAAGGAGTATCGAAGAAGTAAATCTCGAAGACTACGATTTGATAGTAACAGTTTGCGAGGAGAGCAGTTGCGTTGTTTTGCCGACTTCGAAGAAAATGATTCATTGGCACATCGAAGATGTTGCAGGCAAGGATTTTGCGACAATCGAAAAAGCGTTTAACGAGATAAAGAAGAAGGTCGAGGAGCTCGTGAGGGAATTGGAAAGAAGTTAGTAAATTTTTTTACAAAACCTCTAGATAGTAATACTTTTCGTCCTCGAAGTGTTTTCCAATCGTAACCTCGATCGGTTTTTTGAAAATCGGTCCATCGACCACAATTGTATGGAACTCACCATTCTCCCCGCATGGGTCGGCGTTTTTCTTGAGGAGGTATTCTATCACTTCTTCATCGAATCTCCTGCCGAGTATGTCTTTGAAATTTTTACGCACAGCGATTACGATTGCGTTGAACTCTCTCGCGATATCTTCTGCGAGCTTTTTGGTGTTTTCACCCCAAAGCGGAAATATCGCTTCGATTCCAAGCTCCTTGCAAACTCTCTCGATCCAATTCCGGTGATGCTCAAGATAGATGTCCCCAAAGACGACTTTCTCAGCTTCATTGGATCTGAAAACGCTCTTTAGAATCTCCTCGAAATTTTCATCGTATCTGCCAAAAACGATCTCAATTCCCATTGCTTCGCTTTGCCTTCTTAGGATACTTTCCTTTAGCCTATGCGCCCTCGTTTCACCGTTTTTGATCATACAAACGAGCCTGTCAATTTTGTAGAGCTTTGAAGCCCTGTAAAATGCCATTGCGCTATCTTTTCCACCGCTCCACATTGCGAGTATCATTGAAATCACTTCTTGACTGGGTAAAAAAATCAGATGTCGAAGTATTTCATGTATTCCCAGGGCGTTATGTATAAGCAGAACTGATTCCATTCCTCGATCTTTAGCTCCATAAACGCATCGAATATATGACGCCCAAGCACCTTCTGTAAAACTTCATCGCTCGCCAAGTGATCTAAAGCGTCCCTCAAAGTCGTTGGTAGCTCTCCTATGCCGAGTTCTCTCTTCTCTTTTGGCGAAAGTTCGTAAACATCGACCATCACTGGATCTCCGGGATCTATCTTCTTCTTTATGCCATCCAGTCCAGCTGCGAGTTGTGCTGAAATGGCTAAGTAGGGATTGCAACTCGGATCTGCGCCACGATACTCGACCCTTATTGCGGAGGGCTTTTTCTGATACATTGGAACTCTTACAAGCGCAGATCGATTTCTTGGGCTCCAGCAGATGTTTATCGGTGCTTCAAATCCTGGGACAAGGCGTTTATAGCTGTTTACCGTTGGACAGCAGATCGCAGTAAGCGCTTTTGCATGTTCAAGCAATCCGCCTATGTAGTAGCGGGCTTTCTGGCTTAGCATAAATTCGTCGTTTGGATCTGCAAAAAGAGCTTCACCTTTGAATGGTTCCCCTTTCCAAAGGCTTTGGTGAGTGTGCATACCACTTGCGTTGTCCAGATAGATCGGCTTAGGCATGAAAGTCGCTATAAGGCCGTGTTTCTTTGCGATGTTTTTTGCAGATAACTTGTATAAGTAGAAAGCATCACCAACCGCGGTTAATTGCTTTGGCTTAAAGTCAAGCTCTATCTGTCCCGGAGTTGCAACTTCGTGGTGGTGGTATTCAACCATTACACCAAGCTGTTCCAGATTGTAGACAAGCTCGTTTCTGTACTCAACGGTCGTATCCTCTGGTGGAGCTCTAAAATAGCCTTCTTTGGGGCGAATGATGTAACCATTGCTCAGCTCATCGCTGAAAGGCAGAATCCTTGGAGCTCCCCAGCTGTCTCCAGCTCCGCCATTTGGAGAAGTCCATAGGTCCCAGACAAGGTTTCTGAAATCCACGCCTTTAAAAACGAAGAACTCTATCTCTGGGCCAAAGATCGCGGTCATTCCTTGGCTTTCGAGCTCTTTTTCAACCCTCTTCGCAACGTATCCACGGGGATCACATTCAGCAACTCCCGTCGCCCACGCTTCGTAGACATCGCCGAACATTATTGCGGACCTTTGAATCGCATCGTTAATCCAAGGGATAACCCGAAGCGTTTTTGGATCCGGAACCCAGAGCATGTCGCTTTGATCGATGCTCTTGAATCCACGGATCGAGGAACCGTCGAAACCAATTCCTTCGAAGGCGTTTCCATCTATGAACTCTCTTGCCGGAATCGAGAATGTCATTAAATAGCCACGAACGTCGCTAAATGCACAAAAAACTTGTCGAATGTTGTTCTCTTTCAGGATAGCCTTTGCTTTCTCGATCTCATTCATCGAATCACCTTTCAGCGCTTTTGAGATATACTATATAATCTTTTCTGTTTTTGGCAAAAACTTGAAAAAACTTCAAATATTTATGCTAATTTTAAAAATTCTTCAAACAGTTGCGATTCTGTTCTAGAAGTTTCGTTCGAGCCAAAAAATTGTAGAATTGGGTTTTAACGCTTCTTGGCGAGGTAGAACGAAACAACACCTAAAGCGATAAAGGCAACCGCGATCACAAGGAAAACATTCGTGTCTGAACGCGCACTTTTTTGAGTTACACTCTGCTGCGGGGTTTTTGTTTCATCCAACCCTGAAGACTCTATTGCTGGTTTTGCTTTTTCCTCGACGTTAACTCGTAACGTCAATTGGTTGTTTTTCTTGCTCAGCTCCGTGAACTCGTTTTCTGGATCTAAAACTACTTGGAGTAACAGAGAGCCGGACTCGGTTGGTGTCCATGGCAAATAGACAGTTGTGGACTCTTTTGCGTTCAGAGTCACTCTTTTTGAGGAAATTAGCTCATCTCCATAGTGGCGCAGATAAAGAGATACTGAGAAGTTTTCAGCTCTCGCGTTTCCATTGTTTGCTATTTTGACTGCAATCTCATAGCTTTCGTTAATAAAAATCTTCTCTGGAACTGAGACGTTGATTAAAGCGAGATCTGGGATTTGGAAGTCGATCGAAACGGTGAGTTCGTTGTTGTCGATGTTGGACTCCACAATCGCACTCTCAACGATCGCCTTTAAAGCATAGTTTCTCACGACGTATGGTCTCCAGTTAAACTCCACAACCACATCGGATTGCGAGGGCAACTCTCTTATCATCTTTTTACCTATTATGGTGGTTTTGTTCTGATCTGTGACGTATAGAGACACGAGCACGTTTTTCGCGTTTATGTAGCTTCCAAGGTTTGAAACCGTGACTCTTATCTTGTTATCCTCTCCCACAACAATTTTCTCGAAATCCAAAGCTTTGATCGCAAGGTCGACACCGTAAGGAGCGGCAAGTGGAAACATGTCCGTATCGGAAAAAGTCATGGAGTATGGATCGTCACAAACACCGTCTCGGTTCCAGTCGTTACAGCTGTTCTTGTCCCAGAAATTCCCAAGATATCCTTTACGATCGCCGTTGTAGTAGTATTCGATCATTTCTTTTGAGAACCACATTATCATCGACTTTTGCGACAAAACGTCTTTTACATTATTTTCGAACGTGTTCAGCCAAAACCGCACTTCAAGCGATCTTTCAACCTTGATTCCGAGTTCGTTGTTCGCTATTCTGTTCTTCTGCACATCGCAGAATCCCACAGCGTCGAGCTGAATTCCAACTTTATTCTCTTCTATGGCGTTTTCGGAGATCTCGCAGTCTTTGGCGTATGCCAATCTTATCCCCTCGCTCCCACCTTTGATCTTAAAGCCAACGATCTTCACAGAGATCTCAGAATCAAAGGAGCCCTCAGCTTTAATTGCTGGAAGACTTTGGTCTTTTGCTTTTATAATCGTTGAAATGGCACCATTTTCGGATTTTAGGATGATGGATTTGTTTATAATCAAATTCTCCTCGTATATTCCCGATTTGACCACGATCTCTTCTCCTTCGTTTGCGTTGTCTATTGCCTGCTGTATGGTTGCAAAGTCCGTTGGAACATAGAGCTTCGCTGAGGCTACGACGCAGACCATTATCATTACTATATTTACGATAGCGAGCCTCATACCCACACCTGTATTTTGCTAACGCCTGTGCAATATAAGATTTTGCCTTTAAAGCATGAAAGAGTTGTGTTAAGGAGAAAAAGTTTTTTAACATCTCTTCGATTTTCTGCATGGAGAAGTTTAAGAAACTGCTCGAGCACTGGATAGAGCACAACGAAGAGCACATTGAAACCTACAAGAAATGGGCAAACGACATCAAAGGAAATGCATCGGAGTTGCTTAAGGAAGCTGTGAAAAAATTCGAGGAAGGAAACGAGATTTTGAAGAGGATTTACGAGAAGTTGAATGAGTGAAAGAGTTGCGATCGCTTTACTCAACAACGAATTCCAAGGAATAAAGGTTAGGGAAGCGTTCAAATTCCTTTACAGCGATCAAGAGATCCTGAGGTTCAAATCTGCAGAAGCGCTTGGCGTTCTTTGTAGGGGAAATTTGGCTTACAACTATCTACTCCGTCTTTTTTGGCATTTAAGCGACGAGTCTGGAGCCTACTGCATCGGCGCACCGCTTGCGATTGCTGAGATAGGTTTGAGAAATCCTGAAATTTTTGAAAGCTTTAAGTTCAAGTTTCTCTATCTGCTCGAGAACGAAGAAGTTGAGAAATGCTACGTGGCGTATGGGATACTCAGGAATGCGAACACTTACAAGGGCACCGAAGCGAAGAATTTGTTGAGAAAAAAGCTTCTCGAATTAGAGGATCCGAGATTTAAAGCCTACGCAATATTGGCGCTAAAGAAAATGGGAGAAAAAGTGGAGGTTCCAAGTTTAAACACAAAGGTCTCGTTATACAATGGGAAAGAGATTGTTGAAATCGAGTTCGCTAAGATTCACGAGCTTCAGCATCTGTAGTGCCTTTTGTAAAAAAGCACGCCGTCGATTTTCAGCACTTCATCACTTTTGACCTTAACGATGAGATCGTAGTTGTAGTAGACTTCCCAGACCTCCTCGCAGACTTTTCTGAGTTTTTCAATGATCTCTTTACTTCTGCTTCTATCTATCCAAAGCTCGAAGTACATATCACTCGAACTCGATCGTCGCAGGTGGTTTGTCTGTTACATCGTATAGAACCCTTGTGATCTCCGGGATCTCTTCGGTTATCCTCTTTGAGATCTTCCTAAGCCTTTCGTATGGAATCTCGACAAACTTCGCAGTCATTGCATCTTCGGATGCAACAACTCTGACCACTGTTATGAAGCCGTAGGTTCTCTTGTTGTCTTTAACTCCCGTAGCTTTGAGATCGAGGAGAACTGCAAAGCTCTGGAAAGCTTCGATGTCCGCAGTTTCTTCTTCGACTATCTTCGTAGCTTTTCGGAGTATCTCGAGTTTCTCCCAAGTGACTTCGCCCACTATTCTTATTGCAAGCCCGGGTCCTGGAAAAGCTCGTCGATGCACGATCTCGTCCGGCAATCCGAGTTCCTTCGCAACAAGTCTCACCTGCCATTTGTAGAGATCTTTGATCGGCTCAATTACTCTGAACCCGTATTTCGCTGTATCGATCCCAAGTTGCTCCAGAACGTTGTGTTGCGTTTTAACACCGCTAACAGTCTCAGCTATGTCTGCAGCTATCGTTCCCTGGACAAGGAATTTTGCTCCTTTCTGTCTAATTATTTTGCCGAGCGTAGTGTAAAACGCATCTCTAAACGCCTTTCTTTTCTCCTCTGGATCGACTTTATCCTTCAGCGCCTTGAGCACTTCTTCCTTTGCATCAAAGACGAATGCATCGAGTCCAAAATTCCTTAGTGTCTTCACAACCCTTTCCCCTTCACCAATTCTTCGAAGACCGTCATCGATGAAGACTGCCTTTATTGGCCCTTCAATCGCTTTTGCAACGAGTATGGTGGCAACTGTGCTATCTACACCTCCGGAGCATGCTGAGAGGATCTCGGTAGCTTTTACACCACTTAATTCCCTGCGCAACGATTCAAGCTTCTTTTTGACATATTCGCTTGCGTCGAAGTTCATACTCCCTTGTTTCAATGGGTATGTTAAAAATTTTTCCAAGCTTGGTGATAGTGATAATCATTGAACTCATTATTATACGCACTATATAAAAATGGAAAAATTTATAAACTTTCAAAACCGCGAAAATTGTGAGTTGCAAGGACTGCGTTTACTGGCTCCGAGACATTTCGTTGCCGAGGGGTATAGGGCACTGCTCTGCGAAGAACTGCGTCTCCTTTGAGGGCGATGTTTGCGAGATCTTTAGAAGAAAGGAAAGTGAAGTTGCGGTGGTTAGAGTTCTGAGCTATTGATTTTACTTCAACTCGAAGCTCTCGAGATCTCTTGCTATATTTGCCTTGACTTCGAGGAACTCAAGAATCCTCTCTTTTACAGCGTGGGTCATTGGGTAGAGATGGGTTAAATAGAGTTTTTCTGCTTTCATGAAATCCAAGCACTCCTTCAAGTTTTCAGGAGTTGTGTGAAAGTCTGCGTTGAAGTTAAATGGAAGAGAGAGCTCATGGATCATCACTGAGCAATCGATGGAGATGAAATCCTTGAATGCCTTTGTATCTCCGCTTATCGCAACTTCGTTGATCACGTAACCTTGGCTTTCTATGGAGTGAATTGTTGGAATCGCATTGATTTGAAGGTCTTCAACTCTAAAAGCTTTCTCCTCACGAACCTTGAACTTCAGCTTCCCCCGCAAATAGGGATAGGCGTTTAACATTGCTTCCATAAAAAATCGAGTTCCATTTGGACCGTAGATCTCAATCTGCTTTGCACCCATCAGCCACCGCGCTTTTAGGATGTTCAGAAGATCTCCGTTGTGATCAAGGTGGTGGTGCGTAATGATTATCGCATCTATTTCGCTTGGTGGAATTTGAAGCTGTTCAAGTCTGAGAAAAGTTCCGATTCCGCAGTCGACGAGAACTTTGGCATCACTCTCTATCAAAATAGAGCTCTGAGCCCTGCCTTCACAGGGAACGGAAACACCTGTACCGAGAAAAGTAACCTTCACGTTTTCACCCCCAAAAACTCCGAGAGCTTTTCAATCAGCTCGGGTTTTAGCAACTCCCTCGATTTTAAGATTCTGAAACCTTCTGCAAGCTTCGCTCCAACGTTTTTTCCCAAAGCTTCGCTCCTTTCTCTTATGTAATTCGCAATCACTTCCTCAGGCTTTGTGTGCTTTCGAAACTCAAAAGCCCACCACCTCCCGTTTTCGATGAAAGGCTCAAATGCTCTTTCTTTAGCTAAGAACTTCTCAACATTCTTCTCGTCTTCGAAAAT
>Ga0105162_1000687_pt1 | contig 21218 bp, 18 predicted proteins | sample JNZ201metaG_FD_81532 | JGI IMG/M metagenome (GOLD analysis project Ga0105162, IMG submission 81532) | Hot spring microbial communities from Jinze hot spring, China to study Microbial Dark Matter (Phase II) - JNZ 20120812A | ecosystem: Environmental > Aquatic > Thermal springs > Hot (42-90C) >...
ACTTTATCTGTCGCTACAAGTTTAGCATCATCTGGTAATAACCAGGTTTATACATTAGCGGTGAGTTTAACAAAAACTATTATATTCATAACTCTATCAACGGCCATAGCGAAAATTATTATTAAGCGTAAACCATCGATCTACAGGTATGTATTTAGAAACTACCACACATTCTTAACAACCGTAATAATTGTAACACTAAGCACATCGAGTTTAGCCAAAATAGCTGGTTTACCAGAAATGCTGGGTGCTTATGTGGCTGGATTATTGATTTCGTATAGCAAAACAATACATGATCCAACTCTAAAATCGAGAACTGCTCTATCTAGATTTGTAGACGAAATAAACATACTGCTAGGCTCGTTCTTCATCCCCCTCTATTTCTCAATAACAAGCTATAGTTATGAAATAACATATCCACGAATAGACCTATTCATAGCTCTAATAGTGCCAGCTATGCTTGCAAAAACAATAGTATTATACCCCATCATATATGTAAAAACAAGTGAAAAAACAAATAGTGTTGCATTAAGCTTCTTAATGAATAGTAGAGGAATGCTTGAAATAGCTGTATTAAACGTGCTCTTCGACACTGGTATACTAGATATTCAGATATACTCGACACTACTAGTCTGCTCATTAATAACGACAATAGTTTGCCCACTACTATTTTCAAAAATATTTAAAAAGTAGTTTTCAGCCAGGCCCGGCTACTCATCCCCCACTAGGGTAGTCCCTTCCAAGCTTCATCACAACTATGAATACTTATGGATATATTAATTTTATTAATCAAATACTTATTTTTTCTAACAACCTATCCAGAATAATTTCAGCAACTACAACAGGATTTTCCAAACCAAATTTTTTAATTATACTGGGATGGATCTCTCCAGCGAAACCAACATATATGTTATTTAGAAGAACCTCAACAAATCTATTGGAGAGGAAGCCCTTCATTTGAGACTCCCTATAAGTTGGTTTAATACCAAATTCTTCGAATAGAGTATTCAAAACAACTAATCCATCAGTCAAAGTAGCTTTATCGTGAGTAATGAGAATCCCCACTCTCCTCTCCACTTCAACACTCTTACTCTTAGGGTTCTTAAATCCCACTACATCACCAATTTCAAAAATTCTGGCACTAGTTACTTTATTGAAAACAAGTACTTCCAGTAAACCAGGAGTTAACCATATTCTTAAACAAGAATATTTCTCGAGTTTAGGATTATCAACACATATAAGCTCACTATCTAGTTCAAACATTTCAATTTGTTGATAACGGTTACTCAGCATATATGATGGTGCTTCAATAAATCCATAATTCGCGAGAAACCTCCTAACTTTACGTGTAACGAATTCTAATGGATGTATTCTACCAGGTTTAGAAGTATGTGGCAAATCTTCAGCCTCCACCCCTATTTCGTAAAAACCATGCATTATAGCAATATCCTCTACAATATCGATCCAGTTAATCACATCGATCCTGTAAATAGGAGGCTCAACTAGTAGTTTATCATTAACAATATCTACATGGGTATAACCAGATCTATTGAGATAATCGATAACATCACTTAGCTTAATATCTATACCTATAACGTTAGATATAGAGGATATAGGTACTTCGATCTTTCTAGACGAAGTGCGTGGCGCTGTAATCTCTAGGTCTCCAGGCCCTATTGTTTTAACAATATAGATCCTCCGATCCGAGCTTCTCTCCGCAATACTAGTAGCCATTATTGTAACCATATCTACAACGAGCTTCGGATCCGTTCCCGTAGAATCTATTAATACGTTCCTCGTATTAACAGTTACTTTCGTATAATCACTATTTAGAATAGGAGCTAGCGATAAAACAACGTTGTCAGCACTTTTGAGAATCGGGTATTTATCGTAATCCCTAATGATCCAGCCAAACTCTCTACCCTTCTCGGTTTTCTCGAGAATCTCCAATAGATTCATTTCCTCATTATAATCTAGTGGTATAAATCGCGTTTCCATAGGATCGGCTAATTCGTAATAAATAGGTATTTTGAATTTATCGAAATCGTATACTCCAATACTTGCTTTCCTCCTCTTTCTACCATATATCGAAGCAAGCTTCTCCTGCAACTGCATGATCTGTTTAATAGCTTCATCGTCCAAAACAATGTTTTTAACAATAGCAAATGCTACGTATGGTCTATACGGAACTCCCTTATTATAGAAAACTATGTTTTCATCAATAAATTCAAAACTCTGTTTTTCGCCATTCATGATCCTAATAGCCCTAGCTAACCCCTCAACGCTGAATAAATCCGGTCTATCATGAGTAGCCTCGTATTCAATAACATCTTCACCGATCCTCTCAACTTCACATTTAAGCCTAGTTAAGTAATCAAATATTTCCTCATACGTTAGACTTCTACCTACTAACCTCTCCAAATCCCTTCTAGAAACAACTATGACCGGCATGAACCGCTCCTCAAAGACCGATCCTTGATTTGATTATGGCAAAAGCGTCTTTAACCTTATCCTCCTCCTTCCTACTCCACTTAACTAGTAGTTCAGCTTGGAAACTCTTTATATGGTTCTTCAAACCTACAGCTTCAGCTAATGGACCATAAACTTCTAGATACGTTAATGCATTACGTATCTTATCTAGCTCTAAAAATGCGTCTCTACCGAGAATCCTGTATATAGCTCTCCCAAAAACAGGGGTTTCTAGAATGGGTTTCTCGAATGGCTCAGTTATAACCGGTGTCTTAACCATGTTTTTAACTAGAAAACTTAAACTAAAATCATTTCTCAATGCTTGAGACCTGTACCAAACCCTAACGAATGATTCAAAAATTTCTTTAACATTCTTATTAGGCTTCTTAATAAGCATAAAAGATGCTAGTAAAGAAGACACACTTATTTTTATTATATTCATAGGATCTATTGAATCAACATCATCCATATCGGTGTGGTAGAATTTACTGGGCCATTCATTGATCATGATTGCGTCATAACCCCATGTTACGAAAACATCGTGATCGCTACCTATACCATACGGCGAATAACTATACCTTATCGACGGTTGATTAATACCATTATAGCTAAATGACGAATCAAAAACCTTTTGTATACTAAACCACAAGTATGAAGCCAACTCGCTAGCAATGAATCTAGGTGTATTTATAACTACAAGCGTAGAACCAGATACATTTTGTTTCGAACCAACCATATCTAGATTCAAAATACTTTTTGGAATCCATGGAAGATGATCTCTGAGAAAAACCGTTCCCGTGTATTCGGGTACCCAAACATGTATTGAACCGAAACTCTCCTCGGAACCAACCCTACTTAGAACATCTAGAGCAATAAAATTAGCTACACTACCACTAACATTATCGTGAGCCCCCGGTTTAGGGTGGCAAATATGACTTATAAACAGTATTCCAGACTCCTCACCTCTCCAAGCTAGGAGAGCCGGTAAACCTCTATTTCCATAACTACTCTCTATTTTCCAGCAAACATTTATTTTCCTATTCTTAACTTTAACCAAACTAATCAGTTTCTGAGCAAATCTATAGGGAATAGTAACCATAGTTTTATTACGCATAATCTCGTTGGGTTCTAGAAATAAACCAGTATATGGAAAAGCGTCTGGATATCTATTCTCATTGTAATATACGAATAGATTAGCATCGTTATTTACGTATAAATCGTATGGATAGCCAGTTGCTAAAACAACACTATCACTACACTTATCGTTAGAACAAATACTTAACTCACCACAACCCTCACCACTGGGCGCATGAGCTGCAACTATAGTTGGGTGATCTCTAGAACTAAAAATACCAATAACGTTATCGCCATCTCTAAACTCTACATAAGCATCTATTAAATCCCACGAAACTGGAGTCTCAATATACCCCTTCTTCACACCACTCTCAATAGTTAATAACTTAGTTTCAAATCCTCTATCCTCAACCATCTCTTTCAAAAAACTAACAGCATCCCATAACCCTTTCGAACCCTGAATTCTATTGAATGTAGTCAAAGTTTTCAACAAATCGTTCACTAGTATTCTTGACGAATTCCTCATATAAATTTCATAAACATGATGCATTCTCCAACCTCAGGAAAAACTGTTTAGAGACACAATTAATTGTTAATCAAACTATTTTTAATAAAAATAAATAAAATACATCCCCCATAGAACTAACCTGAAGTTTAAAACTTATTTAACAATGAACTAAAGATTTATTCTCCAACGAATATCAATGCATTAGTTTAAAAATATCTCTAGGCGAACATAATGGTTATAGTATCGATTACTCCCGAAATATATCTTGAAGGACTAACTACGTATGCTGGAGGATTGGGTGTTCTCGAAGGAGATAGGTTTTATGCTGCTGGCGATATGGGTCTCGAGTACTACGTATTCACTCTTCTCTATAGATCTGGTTATGTTGATATAGTGTTCGATAAAGATAAAGCTATTTTTAAACCTCAAGTCCTAAATGAAGATGTCTTCTCCAAACTTAGAGCATCACCATCTTTCAAAATTAATCTAAAAGGAGAAGAAGTTATTGTTCAACCATGGATCTATAGTTATAAAACAGCTAAAGCTATTCTATTCGAAGCCGTATGCCCTCTATGGGCTAGGAAATTAACCGAGAGAGTATATGTTGAAAACGACCATGAAGAATCGTTCCTCAAATACGCTCTACTAGCTAAAGCAACACTACATTATCTTAAAAACATAGTGCGTTTCGAAAATATACGTGTAATTGATCTACAGGAAGCATACACTTCATTAATACTTTTAGCGACTAGCGATAAAGAAAAGTTCAGATTAATCATACATACTCCAGGACCATGGGGTCATCCGTTCTACCCAGGCGATTTTATAGTTAGGGAATTCGGGTATTTCATAAGCGATTATGTTTCACTAACAAGTATAGCTCTGAGTTACGTTAAAACAGCTATAACTGTTTCGGAGAAACACAAGCTAGTAATGTCTAAGATTTTCCAAGAATACAGTAGTAAAATTAGAAGCATTACTAACGGTATTTATCTTAAGAGGTGGATGAATCCAAAACTTTTAGAAACTTTTGAGAAAGGGGTTTTATCGATCGATAAACTTATTGATTCTAGGAGAGAATCTAAAGAGAAACTAAATGCTCTACTTAAGAAATACAAGGATATCGATATTGGAGATAGACCGGTCATCCTATGGGCTAGGAGACTCGTCAGATATAAGAGACCTTACTTTATAGCTAGATACATAGAGGAAAACCCTGATCCAGATGTAGTATACGTTATAGGAGGTAAACCGCATCCCAAAGATGTTGATGGCACTAACTATATGAATTGGTTTAGAAAACTTCATTTAACTCTAAATAATGTTGTCTATATCCACGACTACGATGTTGAGAAATCCATTATTATGCATCAAGCATCAGATATACATGTTTTCACACCATTCAGTGGTTGGGAAGCATGTGGAACAAGCTATATGAAAGCCCTAGTTAACGGCACTCCGGTTCTCGCAAGCCGTGATGGAGGGGTTTTAGAAATCATTAATGATGGTTTCAACGGCTGGCTTTTCGGAGAGAATATTGTTGAATTAATAAATATTTATACGGATAAAAGAGCTGAAGAAATAGATTCTAAAGACTATGCTGAATTTAGTTCTAAACTGAAAAACGCTGTGAAGCTTTACTATAACGATAGGGAGAAGTATTGGGAGATATGTATGAATGCATTGAAAAGTAGTGTTGAGAAAGTCGATGTAAGGAATGTTCTCAAAAAATTCTATCTTGAAGGAAATAGTTCTACTTAATTACCATAACTGTAACAGGAGCACTAGATACAACAGATAGAGCAGTACTACCGATCGATATTTCACTCGAAATATTTAATCCACGTGCACCCATAACTATTAAATCATAATTCCCTTCAATAACTTCACTAATAATCTTAGATGATACGCTTTCACTCAAAGGATCGTATTCAACTACTCTAAAATTCACTTTTATAGGCTTTTTCTCAACTCTCCTCATAGCTTTCTCAACAGGATCTATTGATAAAGTTGAACCTTTGGGTTTAACGAATAATGCATCAACAGTTGAACCATAGTATTTAGCTAGATCTACAGCAATATCGAGAGCTTTCAAACTATTCTCACTACCATCAATAGGAACAAGTATTCTTCTAAATAAAAAACTAATTGTGTAGGTAGGCGCTTCTCTATAACTCAAATCAATTATCACCCTATAAGCATAATTAATTATATTCTTTATCAAATAAACGTAGACCTAAGTTAAGATATTGATCAGTTGATGAGACAGCACTCCATAAATCTCTCTCTAATTCAAACATTGCTTTAATAGCATCAATATTCTCAGGTATAACTATTGATTCCTGATGAATAGCTTGTATAAATGAAACCTCTTTATCCTCTACTTTCAAAGTATTAATCCACAATACATTTTCTGGAATATCGTTTCTAAACCTCCCTAGATCTCTAGCTAATTCTATGATTTTAGAAGTAGAATCTATTCCAGTTCTAATCGCATCTATTAATATGAATCTCCTAACTTTTTCGAAAACATTTAGAAACTTATCTTTACTAACGCTTTCTTTAAGTTTAATGAATAAAACCTGAATATGCATAAGAGTTGTAGACGCTACTAAAGCATATGTTTCAATATCCAAACCCGGTTTAACAAGTTTAGCATCCAGAGCATGATGACTAGGTATACTTATAGAATCTAGTTTCAAAGAATTTATAGGTCCACGCGCATCCTCCCTAGGATCAGCGCCTCTTCTAATAATAACCACTCTAGCTTTCTCAACGCCAAACTCTCTATCTAATAAACAAATAACTCTCAAAACCCCAGTAGTATTACAACTAACAACTCTTAATGATGATACACCGAGAGCATCTTCATAGTTACATAGAGTTGAGAAACTGAGTTCAGCTACAGAGGGATCCTCGCCGCCCTGGAATATAACTGGTTTACGGTATTTTACATATACATCCTTATAACGAGCACCTAAACCGGCTGGTGTAGCATCTATAACTACATCGGCTTCCGACACCATATCCTCAATTGATCCATGAACTTGGTATCCCGCTGACCTGAATTTCTCAATATTATCCTTAACGGTATATATTCTAAATTTTTTCTTCAAAGCTAAATTGATAGAGTAATCTAAATTGATCTTTGCAATACCGATAACATCTAAACCTGGATGTCTATATAGTGCTTCAGCAATCCTCTTACCAATAGTACCGTAACCATTAATAGCTACTTTTATAACCAAATACCGTCGCCACCTTTTAGTGTTGATAGAATATTCTAGCTGATATCTCGAGTGCTTTAATAGCTGGAAGCTGTTCGCCGGATAAGTATAGTAGTATAGCATTGCCAGCTGTTGAGACATGAACATTATCTCGAAGCAGATCGTCTCTAACCATTGAAGATAAGTGGCCGCCAGCTATTAATACGAAAGCGTTCGATTTAAATGCAGCATCTAATATCCTAATAGTACCTTCTCTAAAAGGCGGTTCTTCAACAACTCCAGCTGGGCCTCTCATAATTATGACTCGAGCTTCTTTCATGAATTCACAGTATATCCTAATCGTTTCCTCACCAATATCCTTGATCTCGCCTTCAATTCTACCCAAATACTCGTTTTTCACATTACCATTAATAGATGTTTTGAAATCAATAGGTGTTTCTATAGGCGCTCCCTTCAAGAGGAGAGTCCTAGCTCTATGAATTAGAGGTAGAGAACCCTTTTCCTCTAATAACCGCATATTCCTATGCCCAATTTTAGCACCCTTAGCTACTAGGAATAACTGTGCTAAAACTCCTGTAGTAAGTATTCTATCGGCAAGCTTATACCTAACGAGATTCTCAATAACTCTAAGCATATCATGTGCTTTTACCCCTCCAAGAACGAATACTCGAGGCTGATCAAGATTAGTAAACGCTTTTCTAAGAGCATCGAGTTCTTTCTCGAATATTGGACCAATAGCGCTAGGTAAAACTAGCGGGAAACCAACAATACTTGGTTGACTCCTATGAGCTGTAGCGAAAGCATCGTTAACGTAGTAGTCGAAAAGTGGAGCTAAACGTTTAACCATAATAGTATAGCTCTGTTTCTCAGGTATAGCTTCAATGACTTCTTCAGAAACAAGTCTTAAGTTATCAAGTAATAGAACCTCGCCGGGCTTCAACCTCTGGATCTCATCCTTCGCTCTCGGACCGATAACGTCATCAATAAACTTAATGTTAAAACCAGTGTATTTCGCTAATAAATCCCTATGCTTCTCTAAAGTCGTGAAATCAGGTTCTCCAGGTCTACCCTGATGAGAACCTAAAACCAATGCTGGATTATATTTCTCAACAATCTCTCTTAAATACTTCGAATGAACCCTAATTCTCCTATCATCAATAATTTCGCCTGTTTCAGGATCAATTGGTACATTAATATCGATCCTCATGAAAACCTTCTTCTCCCTAATATCAATATCCTTAAGAGTAGGTAATTCAGGAATAATGAATGGTTCCAATCCTAACCACCAATTAGGAGTTTATCAAAAACATCATTTATTTATATTAATGAAATAGTTTATGTTAATGTTTAAAACAAATCCTTGGAATCAACTTTGGTATTTTTTAATCATTTAATTAAAAATCTTTTATCAGGACTTGATAGAAATATACATATAGTTCTTCTCAATTTTCTTCATCTCCAGCTCACCATTACTTCCAAGAATTAATCTGTATGTATATGGTGTAACTATTGTTTCATATGGAGAAGATGTTGTTAAAATAGGATTGATCAATATTATTCTCCATCCATTCTCAACAGCTCTCCACAATATTTTGGAACAACTCACCAACCTAATGTTTTCAATTTGTGAACATAATTTCCTATTATAGGGGATAATTAGGAACATAACGCCCTTACCGAACCTGCTCATCATTAAAACATGATAAGCTATTGCTTCAATATCGTTTTCCCAGAAGAAACTTATATTCTCATAATCACCAATTTTCAACTCAAGATCTATGAAGAAACTATACATATCTATATACTTCCTACTAGCGTGTAAAACTATATGAATAGGTAGTTTACGAGCAAAGTATTTGATTAGATAAGCTAATCTATCGACATGATTAACCCAATCAGCTTCTATTTCTATAAATCCAAATTTAAGTAATTCAGTAACTCTACTAGTTAAACTATCCTCCATTAAACAACACTATCAACAATTATCCAATTTTGAATCAACATATTTAACGCTAGGAGAGTCAACCGTAACTATCATTGATGAATAGCTAAATAAATCGATAAAGGAAAAGAATTAGAGGAGAAAAAGAATTAAATTAACCACATTCAGGGTAGTTCTCCGGAACTTTGAATCTAAAGAATTTTCCTGTCTCTGGATCTTGGAATAAACCTATTTTAACCCCTCTCCTACCAGCTGGACTTAATTTCCAAACTTTTTTAGGAACAAGCTCTACGTCTTTACCGCTTTGCGTCTTAACTTTTACAGCATCTTTACATGGATTTACAGATGCCATATGCATCACTTCTAATCGTATATGAAGACGTTATGTATCTTATTAATTTTTCAATTCATCTTATAAATTTTTATTATGGAAAAATACAGTCTATTGATTTTTTGTTGAAGTATTGTAGTATAGTAGAATGTATTCCGTCAAAAATATGTTTCTTAATGAATTAAAATAGATTAATCTGGCAAGATCCTAGTTCCAGATAAACCTATTAAAGCTTCATAAGCTGAGTTTAGATGAGCAATAATAGCTATTTTACCACCATTCCTTATGAATCTAATACAAGCAAGTATTTTAGGCCCCATAGAACCTGGTGGATACATTCCAGCTTCATAATACTTCTCAGCTTCGCTAACCTTCATAGACCTAATAGGTTTCTGACTTGGTTTACCGTAATCGATGTAAACGTAATCAACGTCTGTAAGGATCATGTATATTTCAGCGCCAAGAGCTGTAGCTAATCTCTCGCCAGCCAGGTCCTTATCAATAACAGCTTCAACTCCTCTAAATAAACCATTCTCCCCTCTACATACGGGAATACCTCCACCCCCCGAAGCGATAACTATGTATCCGGAATTAATCAATGTTCTAATAGCATCGACTTCAACTTGAGCTACAGGATCTGGAGATGAAACAACTCTTCTATAGCCTCCACGAGGATCCGGTTTATAGCTCCAACCATATCGTGAAGCCAGCTTAGCGATAACCTCTTCATTCTCATACCAAGGACCTATGAATTTCGTTGGATTACTGAAAGCGGGGTCTTTTAAATCCACAATAGTTTGGGTTACTATAGTTACAACGCCTTTAACAACATCACCAAGTAGTTTCTCCTCAATTAATTTATTCAAAATACTTTGTTGCAGAATATATCCGAGCCAACCCTGAGTCATGGCGCCCGCAATATCTAGAGTCATCATTTCAAAACCTTTCTCGAAACCAGCAATCATCCATTCAGCAACTAAACCAACTTGAGGTCCATTACCATGAGTAACTACTACTCTATAACCTTCTTTAATCATCCTAACGATCGCTTCAGCAGCTATACTAGCATTACGAAAATAATCCTCAACACTACCCTTATCTCCTTTAGATTGAAAAGCATTACCACCTAGAGCTACTAGAACTAAATTATTCAAAAATAAACCCCCTACTCGAAATCCATTAACCAAATGTTCTAACGGGTTTGAATAGAGAATAAATACCTGGAATATAAATCTACACTAGAAAATCAGGAATATTCTCTGGTTTAAACGCTCTAAGCGGTTTAAGCGAATTCTTCTTCAAAAGTTCAATAACGTGTGGGTATAGGATCACGTATTCCACATCAAGACTATTTCTAAAAACAGGGTCTATTTCTTCGAGCTTCTCTATGAAAAGCTCAATATTCTTCTCAGGCGAGAAGCTCAACATAACTGCTGGATAGAAATCCCTACCAGGTTTTAAACCACTATTCATAAGATTAATCAAGGATTTGAATTGGTATTCGTAGAATGAACTATCGGCTCCAGTGAGGTATTCGAATTCCTCAGGCGTAGTCCCCTTAAATGAAACTCTAATAACAACATTGTTGAAACCAGCTAGTTCTTTAGCATAATTCTCATTATAACCTAACAATATACCGTTAGTTTCGAGAATAAAGATAAAACCGGAATCCTCCATCAACTCCAGAAGTTTAATTAAGTGATTCCAAGCAATAGTCGGTTCACCCCCACTCAATCTAACATACCTGTATCCACGACTTCTAGCTATCTCGCACAACTTATTATAAACATACATTGGAGAATAGAACAACCCCCTATCCGTATAGAAACTATTTCTCCAACTCCAACAGAATTTACATCTTAGATTACAGCCTACAACATCGCCTGTAGCTATACCCCCATACCATTTACCACCTCTAAATCTATAGTATCTGAGTTCTTCAACGCCACCACGGATTCTAGTAATTTTTGAATAAACCATTTGAGAAATCTTAATAGGGTTTAAACCAGCCATAGTTCATCTCAACTCAAAACCTCTCTTAAAATATCAATAAATTTATCAACCCCTTTTACGAACTCATTTAGAGGTAGTTTAGATAATAGAATTTGCTCCAACATACTTAACCTATACTTAGATTTCGAAACCCTACCATAAACATATATGATTGATTGAATCAAACCATTGAATACCCCGAGCTTCTCCTGTATGAAACCATAAAGACATTTCCTCCTATAGCGACACGAACTACATAACAACATATTTTCAATACATTGTTTCTTAACGGGTTGAGAAGCATCTATACCCGTCTTCTCGAGAACACTTAAATAATGCCTATCTATTGGAGCATATTTCGTTAAGCCACCAGCGTGTAGTATGTACGCCATAGCTGATTTAACTCCAAATCCCCTAATACTCATTAATTCAACGGATTGCTTAACAAAATCTCTTTCAGAATCCATAACTACGCGAATAACATCTAGATTACTCATCAACTCCCTAAATTGATACGAATTAAACAAATTCTCACAATTCATTTTATTAAAGAAACACTCCTTCTCTATAAACGCTCTAACCCACTTAATAGTGTTCACATAGTAATCAGTATTTCTCGATAAGTAAATCGTTATAGCTATGAATAAAGAATCTCCTGGAGAATATATTGGTGTAAATCTATGGAAAATCGCATCTAAATTAGTTAAATCAAAATATCTAATTAATTCGTCAACGAGAAAGGCTTTATCTAAACCAAGAATACACTTATAGTGCTCTTCGATACAAGTATTGGGAATGTAACATAACGTGCCAACATTGTTAACAAAACATTCTAAACCTCTACAAACACCATAAGCCTTAAGTATGTGAATCCCATCATCGAGAACATTCACGTTAAATAAAGGTAGTATGTATGAATAAGCTAGATTCAACCCGAGATCAATGTGATCTAGCTTAATTCTCTCCAATTAAGCGCCCTCAATAACATGATCGTATTAATCAAAACGCTTAATGGAGTTCTGAAATTATTCTCTATTGTATGAATAATTTATTATAACAACACATACGGTTTCTCGGGAAATCTAAATTAAATATTCATAAACATACTATTATCTCTAAAACATCTGGAAAACGTATTAAACTACATAATTACTTCTTGAATAGGAGATAAATATGGGGGAGAAAATTGGAGGCAATGGGATACATAGGAGAAATATATTTGCATTAGGCTTCACTAGTCTCTTAACCGACATCTCTAGCGAATCTGTTTACGCCGTCTTACCACTATATATCCTTCACTTAGGTTACGGTAGAGAAGTTGTTGGAGTAGTTGAGGGCTTAGGTGAATTAGCTTCAAGTATGTTTAAACTAATTAGTGGAGTGGTTTCGCAGAAAATAGGTAGATTCAAATTATTAACTGCAATAGGTTATTCATTATCGAATTTTACAAAACCACTATTTGCTATAGCTAGAACCCCCCTATCTATAAGTTCGATTAAATTTATAGATAGAGTAGGTAAAGGAATTAGAACATCGCCCAGAGACGTGTTGATAACTCAAAGCTCTAAATATAGCGTTAGAGGCAGAGCATTTGGTATTCATAGAACTATGGATACAATCGGGGCGTTAATAGGTCCATTAACTGCTTTCTTAATATTACCGGTTCTAGGTTATCAAGGCGTTTTCATATTAAGTTTAGTTCCAGGTTCGTTAGCTATACTTATACTAGCGTTGTTCGTAAAAGAGAGAATAGTTCAACCAGATAGGATTTCTATAAAACATAGTGTTAGACCAGAACTCTTCTATTTGTTCCTACTAACAGTAGTATTAACTGGATTATCTGGTTTTAACCAAGCCTTCCTACTAATCAGAGCAAGAGAATTGGGTTGGAGTGAACAACTAGTTTTAACACTTCTTATTCTAGCCAACATTATATACAGCGCTATAGCGTATCCAATTGGTAGATTTTTCGATATTAAGATCAGAAACCTATTATACCCAATTACTCATTTATCGATCATTATGGGTTCGATCATTGCAGTAATAATGAATACTTCAAAAGCACCATTGCTATTCTTCACAATCTACGGATTATTCCTTGCATTAAACGATGTATCCACGAGAGTAATTACTAGTAGAATAGTATCTGAGAAGAAAGCAGGAGTAGGTTTTGGATTAATGCATATGAGTCTAGGATTATCTGTTTTAACGGGGAATACGTTATTAGGCTTTATATATGAGAAATTAGGGTATAGATCTGCATTTACATACTCCGCAGTTATTGGTTTAGCAGGATTAGTTTCATCAACGATTTTCGTATTGCTTGTTACGAGAAGAGAACATAGTGAAAATATTTAGATTCTAACTATTGTTTCTCGATATAAGCAATGTAGAAACCGCCGCTATTGGTTATAAATGGATGGATACGATATGTATTTTTTGAAACACTATATCCAGAATATGCTTCTCCAAACCACTCAAACTTCAATTTTCTGAAAATTAATTTATCTCCATGTATTGAACATATCTTTTCAATAACTTCTTCGCCTTCAGCTGGATGTATACTACAAGTTGTATAGATTAATTCATTACAAACATTTATGAGATTCTTTAGGATATTTAATTGAATATTCTGGTAGTAGAGAATCTTGTTTTGAGTAATATTTAGCTTTACCGCAGGATCCGAGTAAACAACTCCTAAACCACTACATGGTGCATCGATCAAGCACTGCTCGAATCTCCTAGTGAAAACTATGTTTGAAGAATCGGTATTGAGAAGAATAATGCCTGGATATAACGCATTTGTTTTAATAAGCAATTTCTTCTCAGCTTCTATTCTCTTAATAGAGAGATCTACTGCTAGAACCTGTAAATCTCTTTTAGATAAACCAATTATTTGACTAAGTTTTACGCCCGGCGAGCTACAAGCATCTAGGAATGGTGTTTTAAATGGTTTAATTGATTCAATAATTAATGCGCTAGATAGATCCTGAGGAATAACCATACCTTCAGAAACACATTTATTCCTACCTATAGGTTTCCAAACATCACTTTTAATTCTAACAATGTATGGTAGGTAAACGTTTGTTTCATACTCAACACCAGTTTCTTCAAGACACTCTAGAGCTCTCTCTCTACTAGCTATTAATGTATTAAGTCTCAACCACCTCTTCCTCTCATTCAAGCTAGCAAGCATTTTCTCAACAATGTTTTGATCTAATCTAGACAACATGTTCCTAACGAGGAACTCGGGGTAGCTATAGATCAAGCTTATTCTCTTAATAGGAGCTAGTGAAGAAGCATAATCTCTAACTTCATCTAAAACAATTTTAATGCTCAATCCTTTCCTAACTAGGAAATCAACGATTCCTCCAACTCTAGTTCCATAACCATATCTACTGGATAACCATCTAATCGCGTAGTAATTCATTACAACATTATATCCTAGTTTATAGAAGAAAGGTAGAAGCCATTTAGAGAAACTGTAGCGTTTAATAATAGATTTAAATGCTTTATCATAACTAACTCTAGTAGCTAAAATATAGTTTAGAAGTAGTTTTAAAAATAGAGATGCTTGACCAATAGGGATTGGTTTCTCCAAAACCTATACCTAGAGACTAGGATTTACCCATATGTATTGTTTTAACAACTCTTACTTCACCAGCACTCGTTCTCCTAGTGAAGAATGGTAGTAGAACGTTCTTCATACTCAATATGTAGTTTAGATCTCTTGTAAAGAGATCTCTTATATCATCAATATCGAGAACAGCCATAGCAAGTCTATCAACACCGAAACACCATGCTGCAACATTAACACCCTTAACACCAACAATCTCTAGAACCTCTGGTCTAAACATGCCTCCGGGGAAAACCTCCATCCACCCTAAACGTGGATGTTTTACAAAACCCTCTACACTAGGTTCCGTGAATGGGAAGTAAGCTGGTTTGAACCAAATCTCTCTTATTCCAAGTGCTGATGAGAATTCTTTAAAGAACGCTAATAGATGTTTGAAAGAAACATTCTTCCCAACTATTATTCCATCAACTTGATGGAATTCCATCGAATGCTTTGGATCCAGGTCTTCTGGTCTAAAAACCCTATCTATCGTAAAAACCCTGTAATCGCCAGCTCCTCTCTCATATAGCGCTCTAATCGTTACAGCTGTTGTTTGAGTTCTCAATATTGGTTTAAAAGCCTGTTTCTCGTCCCAAACGTATCCCCAATACTTTTCATGAATACTCTTAGCTCTCTCCAATAAATCTTTGGGAATACGTTCTCTAATCTTGTTTTTAACATAGAATGTATCGTGAATATCTCGTGCCGGATGATCCTGGGCTTGAAATAAAACATCGAAATTCCAGAACTCTACTTCAACATGCTTACCTTTAACTTCTTCGAACCCCATATATACTAGTATTTCTCTAATCTCATCGAGAAAATCGATATATGCGCTAGTCCTACCGGATCTAACTCTCGGTGTTGGTTGATTAGGATCAAATGTTTTTATAACATATTTATCTAACTCGTTGGCTAGAGAAGGTTTAACTACGGTAATAACTTTCTTCTCCTTCACCAAACCTCTATGAAAAGCCTCTCTGAGTTTCTCTTCAGGATAAACTACAATAACTTGTTCTTTCTCCTCTTCAATTAATTTCCTTCTCTTAAGAAGAACCATTATATCTTGAGATAAAGCTTCATCTAAACGTCTAAGGAAAGATTTAATCCAAGCGGCTTCTTCCAAAACATCTAGACATCTAGAATCATCATATAACTTAACGATTTTCTTATCAATAACGATACATTTACCTTTAATAAGATACTGTAACCCGATCTTGACCATATTTGAACTCAAACCAGATTCTCTCGAAACACAATCTATGAATTCATTAACACTACGATCAATGCATCTATACATTACTCTATGGATCCTTTCTTCAACTAAACCCTTCTCCAAAGCCTCCAGAGCTTCACTAGTTAATACCAGTCTGGTTTTCTCTAATTTATCAACCCTGATCAAACCATGGGATTCTAAACTCGTTAAATCTCTCATTAAACTCTCAGGTTTAACACCTAATTTAGAAGCCAAATCATTTATTTCAATACCATTAGTTTCGACAATTAACTTAACGATACTAAACTGCCTACTATCAAGATACAGCTCTGTATTCAAAACAAAACTTCCTCTAAAGTAAAACTTGGTTTAACCATATGGTTTAATTATTGTGAAATTTAATAAAGTGAATTCAAAGCTTTTAAAACTACTTCTTAGATCTGGATAATAGCGATTCAACGGCTTCTCTAAATCTCCTCACACCCTCTTCTACTTCTTCAATTGATGTTGCAAAACTAAATCTTACATAGAATTTACTAGTTTCAGCGGGGAAAGCCGATCCCGGTAGTAAGATTAAATAGTAGTTTTCAATAATGTAGTTTACGAATTCTTCATCCGTTAAACCCGTTTCTTCCAAAATCCTCTTAACTCTAGGTAACATATAGAAAGTTGCTTTACTCCTCCAAACCTCTATTTTAGGAATCTTAGTTAAACCATCGTATAGTACATCCCTAGCTCTCCTATACTTATCAACTAATTGTTTAACCCAAATCCATGTCTCAGGGTCTTTCAAACCCTTAGCAGCAGCTTTCTGGGCGAAACTAACGGGACAGCCCCATATGTTAACAGCTAAGTTTTTAAGAGCTTGAGAAACCCTTTGATCAACAATTAAATAACCCATTCTCCAACCAGTCATGGAGAAGACTTTGGAAAATCCATTAACGTATAGTAACCAATCTCTCCAATCACTATACGATAATAACGACTTAAATTCTCCTTCGTAAATGAAGTTATCGTATATTTCATCAGCAAGAATAAGTATCTTCTTCCTCCTAGCAATCTCGACTAATTCATCCAAGAATTTTGTATCGAAAAGAGTTCCCGTTGGGTTATGTGGATTATTAATAATAATCATTCTCGTTTTATCATCAATGAGTTTCTCAATATCCTCGATATCAATGTAGAAACCATCTCTAACGTTAAATCTAAATGAAACAAAAACGGGCTCTGCACCCATCAACTTAGCGATCTCGGAATAAGCCGGATAAGTTGGTTCTGGAACGATTACTTTATCCCCCCTCCTTAAGTAAGCTGTTAAAGCCAGGAAAATAGCTCCTTTAGCGCCGGGAGAAACAATTACTTCATCCGGATTAACATTTGAACCGTATCTCTCATTAAGGTAATCAGCAATAGCTTCCCTTAATTCAGGAATACCTTTAGTTTCCGTATATTTAGTGAATTTCTCTACTTTCAACGCTCTAATAGCTTCATCTATAACGTTATCCGGCGTGGGGGAATCCGGTTGACCAATACTTAAATTAACAACTCTATAACCCCTCCTAGCTAACTCCCTACCTTTAGATACATATGCAAAACCTCCTTCGCCAAGCATATTATCAAGATACTTATTGTAAGTTTCAATTGGTCTCAATATATAAACCCTAATCATAAGCTGATTTGAAGCAATTCTAGAAAATAAGGATTTCCTAAGTTAAAAATACTTAATTAAAAGGATGAGTGGAGGAAAAACTATTTTTTCCTAATCATATGTATTGCTAATCCAATCGATGTTATTATGAAACCAGCACCGAATAGTAATAATGCAATAAATAATGCTCTAGACTTAGTGTATTCGGCTTCGGCGCTTAAATAATTTGCTTGAGCATTGAGGTAACTTGCTTGAGCGTTGAGGTATGTAGCGTTAGCTAGTGTTCTATTGTTCTCCATTTCACTGATCGCTCTCAAATAGTTTGCTTGAGCATGGAGATAACTAGCGTTAGCCAGAATTCTATTGTTCTCCATTTCACTGATCGCTCTCCGAACAGTTAGGTTAAGAACTATTTCAATTCTATATTTCTTCTCGAGATCAACTGCTTTTCTGAATAATTCAGTTGCATTAATGATAGTATCTCTAGCCTCACCGAATTTTCCATAACTGTATAAGTATTTTGCTCTATTATAGTTGTACTCAGCCTCATATAATAGAAGAATTGCTTCAGGATTCGTAAAGAGATATGCGGAGTAACTCACTCTCATTGTTTCATAAATTGAGAAATAGTCAATACAAGTTATCTGCTCTTTCGAGTATACAGCAAGGTTTTCGTAAACTCTTTTCCAAATTAACTCGTCTGAACTACTTCCATCCCAATAATACTCCTTATAAATTACTGTGACAACGTATGAGTACACATCTGGTTTTTTAGGAATTGATACGTTTACACTATATATTCTCCAATCACCAACTGATATGTTCTCTCTCCTAATGTTAAACGAGGTTTCTTCAATTAATTTTATAGAAATATATCTTACCTCTACGTGTACAACGTTCCATCCATATGGTTCAATTCTAACTCGAAACTCGGCTATTCCAGATTCTGGATAAGCTATTACGTATCTACCGTAGTAATCATCATAACCTCTATAGATTGGATTAACCCACTCTACAGTAACGGCAATTTCAGGCGACGCATATACTTGATTAGAATTAATGTATAGCGTAAGTATTGATAAAAACAGCAGTAGTAAAAGAAAAGCTACATATCTCATAATATCCCCTGAATTGGTTAGAACAAAACGGTTCGTAAAAAATATTTTGTATTAAAAAGTAGACTCCAAGTAAAACTATACATGTCACGTTGTATATGACATAATTTGTTATATGAAATAACTTTACCATACATCCATGTTTAAAACTCCCCTAATCTATCACTACATTATTACGAATATATTTTTGTACATCGATGGTGCTATTAGTGGCTAACGAGATCCCTGATGAATTGAAGCTTAGAATTATAAACAAGTGGTTGAGTAGAGCGAAAACTCGTATAAATAGTGGAAATGAGGGTGTTGATATAAAGAGTATTGAAAACTATGTTTGGAGTAAACTATCGGATGATAGAGCTATTGAATTCATGGAGAAAACAAGAATGTTTTATCCAGACATCTACCCCCGTGTTCTAGAAATCTTCCATTCCTTATTACAAAAAGGTTTCGTTAAAGAACTCGATGGATATACTGTTCTCAACATTCTAAGAAGAATAGGACTCGATATTAAACCAGAAATTAGAATAAAATTTGTTAAAGACGGTAAAGAAGTTGATCTCAGGGAATACTTAAAAAACGATAAATAAGTGGATTCAAACCGTTAATACCCACAACCTATATTGAAAAACGAGTGTATCAGTAGTAGCTGCTTTAATAAACTATGTTTACCAAAGCAATACTTCCCGTTCATAAACACTGTTGAAGCAAATACTATTGAACCTGAACCTAGTTTAAACCGGTTCTTCAAATATCAAAAATATAGAGGCTCATGCAAAATATGTTATCTATTCCTAAAACAACTTCCATATTCTGAAGTAGGTTTATATTAAAATTACAAATGTTATCAATGCTTATATAGAGATATGAATAAGTTTTTCTTCAATAAGAACTCTTTAATTAAATACAACGCTATAGTTGATACGGTAAGATCTGCTATTGAACCGGGATTGAGCTTCTTTAATTTGAATTCTTCATCCAATTTACTCACTATTCTCAACCACTCACTAGATTTATAAATTACCTGTTCATAAACTTCTCTTGCTTTCTCTCTAACATAATATGCTTGATCCATTCCAAATTTCCTAGCAATTAAGGTATCGGTATTTTCACTTAGAAGATAGAGATATGTTTCAACAACAGCTCTATTCCAATCCCTATGCGTTTCAAACCTTATTCTTAAACGCTCCGCAGCTTCTCTAGAACGTGGATATCTATTAATTAGTTCATCATGAACAATCTCTACTCTAGAGCTTTTCTCAAACACATCTATTAATTTAAGATTAGCATCAATTATTCTCTTAGCATAATCCCTACTCCAAACATTCACTAAACCCCCCGTTTCATCACTAATTTTGAGATGAGATGGTTTAGCACATCTAACTGCTTTATAGAAATATAGAGTATCGTGAACAGTTGTTTTAGATAAAACTAAACCAGTATTCTTAACTATACACTCCATATCTAAACATTTACTTCTCAGAGATAAACCTAACGCTACACTCAACGGTGTCAATAAAGTTGCTGAACCTAAACACGTATTAGTACCTGTTAGAGAAATTGTTGATGAAACAATACCATAAATTAAATCTCCAAAAACAACCCTTGCTTTATCTAAACCCTTCAACCCCCTTCTAACTCCTTTAATAAACCATTCTGTCGTCAAAGAACTTGTAATGAGAAACGCCTCGTAAGGTAAACCCTCAATACTCGATAATCTATGCGTATTACCAGGTTTAGGATAAGCGGATGCTTCTAAAGCGATACTGCTAGATAACAATATTGGTAAAGCACTCCTCAATGAAAGAGGCATTTTAAGCTACTCTCAAACCCCTTTTAATCAAAATATTCTTAAGGAGTAGAATTAGCTTAAATGGATTCAAATCATCAATAACATTCGTTAAATAATTATCATAATCTGAAATCAACCGTTTCTTTAAATCTAAAGGTAGTTTAGATAAGAGAATCCTAGTGTTAAATATGAATTTATAGATATAGGCTTTAATTATCACATATATGTAAATATACATGTATATTGTAATAAGAACTAGAAGAACTTCTATAAATACCGAACTAATAGAAA